>ERZ773178.3703-NODE-3703-length-12458-cov-92.378215_pt1 | contig 12458 bp, 8 predicted proteins | sample MGYA00580533_ERZ773178 | MGnify/ENA primary metagenome ERZ773178 (study PRJEB29015, sample SAMEA2737859) | human gut metagenome | biome: human gut; feature: human-associated habitat; material: faeces | place: China | collected 2012 ...
CGCCAGCGGAATGGTTCCCAGCCAGCCCACCATCACACAACTCAGCGTGAAGGCAGCCGATTCCATGCCCAGCTGCAGCGCCACAGGCCAGCCCAACCGGTTCATCTCCTTAAAATCAGCCTTGGTCAGAGAACTGTGCAGAATATCGCGTCTGTATTCCCCGAAATTCTTGCCCGTCATCAGCATGCCCACCATCGCCAGCGCCATCAGAATACGGCTCACCAGCGTCGAAATACCGGCTCCCAGCAATCCCAGTTCTGGGAAGCCCGCCACACCGTAAATCAGTACCCAGTTGCCCAGGATATTGATTACGTTGCCGCCAATCATCGCCCACATCGCCACCTTGGTCTGTCCGAGTCCGTCAAGAAATTGCTTCATCGTGAAGAAGATGCCCATGAAGAGCACCGAGGCGAGGTTTACCAGAAAGTAAGGACGGATGAGCGAGAGCAGTTCTTCAGGCTGTCCGATGCGCCCCAGATTCAGGTAGAGCACAATGAGGGCGAGGGTGAAGATGATGCCCGTCAGCATGTTGGCACAGAAGGCGTTGCGCACTTTCTGTCCGATGCAGTCAGTCCGTTCCTCGCCGTAGAGCCGTCCGATGATAGGAGTGAGTCCGTAGGTGAATCCCATATAGGATACGAAAACGAGACCGAAGATATTGTTCACCAGTCCGGCAGCCGCCAGTTCGGGTGTACTGTGATGGCCTATCATCAGCGTATCAGCAAATCCCAGGATGATGGTACCCAGCTGTCCGATGATGATAGGAATGCCGATAGCCAGCAGTTCCCGGTAGTGATGTTTCCTGTTCGTCGTTATTGATGTTGTATGATTATTCATATTTGCTTTTTAATTACTAATCTATTTCCTTTATTCTGCTTAAGAGCATGCAAAGTTACGGCTTTATTCACTAATTACCAAATTTTTCTCCTTTTTTTTTAGGGGACCAGCGATGGAATCGCTGGTCCCCAGCCTTTTTACCCTTTTACCTTTAAAAGATGTATGAACTTCCTTCCTCTTTCGGTCCATACGAGGTAGGTGTGGGTATAGGCGGTGCCCAGCTTCTCCTGTACCCCATCGCAGTGAGGGTCGGGGAGGGTAGAGTAGCGGGTGCGGCTCTTCGCCAGGCCCATGTGGGCATAATCAGCATAGAGCAGATACTGGCCGCTCTGGTAGTACTGGATATGAAGGGCACAGAGCTGGCGGTTCAACTCCTGTGCCGTGATACCCAGCTCCTTCGCTATCTGCGTGGTGGTATAGCAGGAAACAGAGTTGAGCACATTGTCGGTGTAGAGCGCCTTCGGCAGAAGATGATCCACCTGATTCTCCAACTGGATGATGTTCTCACCGTTCTTGGCGATGCAAACCACCTGTTCGTCCACCACACCGTTCAGCCGACGAATCTCCGTATCCTGTTCTCCGATGAGTTTCTTCTGCTGATCAATCTGCACCTGCTGGTTTTTCAGCAGATTCTCCTTCTCCTTGAGTGTAGCTCTGAGAATCTCTTCAGCATGCCGAATCGTCTCCTCATCACTCTCGCCCTGCTTTACCGGAATATAACCGCCCGTCTTGCGAATCTGCGGCAGCACCTCGGAAGTAACCCAGTTTTTGAACTTCACCGCCGTAGGAAGCTTGGAGCCGAGAACCAAAGCATAGAATCCGCTCTCGTTGACGAAGAGCATCTGCTGTAGTCGTTTTGCAGCAACTCCATCCTTCTTTTTGCCAGTCACTACCCATACATCGCGTTTCGCGATGTATGGGTCATCAACATGTCGCTGGATGGCAGCCCACAGGTTCTTATACCCCAGCGCATTGCAGACATCTTTCGCGCAGAACAAAGGCTCCCCGTTTTCATCTATCTGAGTAAGAATCTTACCGAATTCAGGGTTTTCAAACACAACAGCATTCCCCGCTGTCTTTTCATTCTTCATTTCTTCCTTTTTTGTTTTATAATTTTTTCCCATGATATAAAAATGTTTAATTATTAATGTTGAATGTTAAATTGAATGTTGAGTGTTGAATGTTGAATGTTGATTTTTTGCCTAACGGACTCAAGGGCGCTAGCCTAATTCAACATTCAACACTCAACATTCAACATTACAAAATCGTAATCCAAATGCTCTCATCCCTGTCTCTCGCAGCGGTGATGGCATTGATGAGTCGGTGGAGCCAGATACGGGAGTTTACAACCATGCCTTTCACACGGTTCTCACCCACCAGGATGCAGCCCTGCGTATCATCGGGATAATTGCCGGCATGGATGCGGATGCCCTCAAAATTGGGGACACCCAACAGCAGCGGCAACCACATCTTAAACCTCGGCGACTTGCTGACCACCAGCGGATAAGTACCCTCGGGTATCGCCGTCTTGCCCTTCATTTTCTGCGCCTTCTTGCCCGATACACGCCCCAACCGCACATTCTCCTCGGCAGGACTTAGCTCCACACCCAGAAGGTTGCGCCAGCACGGCTCCATCGTATCACAGAAATACGAGTCCGCATTCAGCTTCTTCGGCGGCACATCACACACCGTCTTCAGCCCCCTGCACTTGTTCACACTCTCAATCGTGCGCTTCTTTACATCCTCATCCTTCAGGATGTAAAGGCGACCTATCGTGTAGGTCTTCTTCTTCGCTATACGTTTTAAAACTATCTGCATAAGTAAAAATAAATTTAAGATTTAATAACCATACCGTCGTGGCGGTACTTAAGCTTCTCAAAACTGTCACAACTGTCACAACTGTCACGCTTGCCCGTATACTGATACGCCCGCCTGATGTAATTCCGGTGCAGCCACTGCCTGATCATCATATCGGTACCCTTCGCATCCAAACCATGCTCCAGCCGGATGGCAAGCAACTGCGCAGCCGTAAAGTTATCGGGCAGTATCTGTAAAAGATTCTGAGGTCCACGCTTCGAACTCCTCTCCGCCGTATAGTTCTCCTTCGCAATCATGTCGCCGAAGAACCGCATCTTGCAGTACAGGTCATACTGCTCGCTCCAGCGGATAAACTCGTCAATCTCCGGCTCCCACTTGCAACCATTGGCTACATACAGCACGCACGCCTTCAGGTAAGCGATGACGTTGGCACGGAACGAGAGATTCTCAAACGTCCTGTCCTGCGACAGCCTGGCAAACTCAGCATTCTCATCCTTCAGTTTGAGGGCAAGCTGAAACGCCTCCTTACACTCAATCAGACCCGTTACTTTGTTCAGATTTTCGATGTAAGGCCTGAGCGCCTCACGGTACGATTCATCATAAGTTCCGTAAACAGGCATATCCTCGCCGATTTCCCTTTCTGGGATGGTACAGAAGTTGATACGGCTGATAGGACCATCGGTAAGAACCTTAGAAAAGTAACGCTGACCCTTCTGGATGGTGGTAGATGCATTCCAGTTGAACCGGATGGTAACACGCTCCGTAACACTCATCGTTCCTACGCGAGTTTGTCCATATTTGTTACCTGGGTCTGCTGCCAGACACATGATACGGAACTGCTGGCTTCCGCTACCCTTGAGCGCATCAAACTGGTCTAGCTCATTGAGCGAAGTATAGAGGAAATGTTCCTGCGCTTCAGCCGTTCTCATCACGAAAGCCGGGTTCGTCATATCCGCATCAATCTCCTGGATAATCAGGTTTTCAGGTCTCTTGCGCTTATCCTTGTTGGCACCCTTGCGCAGCATCTCATCCTTCCACGCCTTTTCGCGCTTCAGGTTTTCAGCATCCCTCAGCCTGATATCCTCCATAATGAAATCGATAGGCCTGTTCACGCTGCTCTTACCCGCTCCGGTACCCGCAAGCAGCAGCGTCATCAGTCTCGCCTCGTGCTCTACGTTGTCAATATACCGGAACCTCGTCTTCCAGAGATGCGTAGCCAGCGGCGGGAAGATAGCGTGCGCCACAGCCGGCTTATAAATTTCCGGCGTCCTCGATATCAGCAGCTCCACCAGCTTCGGCAGTTTCTTCGGCATCTCCGGCGGGTCAGGATAATCCTCATCAGCCCTATTACCTGTTAACTGTAAACTATTAACTTGTTGATTACCCCTATCAACTGTTAACTGTAAATTATTAACTTGCTCAGCCCTATTAACTTTCAACTGTAAACTGTTAACTTGCTGGCTGGCCTTCTGCTCCGCAAGCGCATTCACCCTCATCACTTCCCTCGACATCGGCTTCGTATTGTCAGCATATTTCGCATAGAAGTCGTGAATCAGCTGATGGCAGTCGTTCTCCTGATAGTAGCTCGGCATTTTCACCCTCACCACCTTCATCAGTTCCTCTTCCTCCATCACCCTCGAAGCACCGGCGCTCATGATAGCCAGCAGCGAGGAGTGTCTCGACCCCACGGTATCAATCTCCATGCCCCCGAGTCCGGCAGCCTGCGTAAAGAGGTCAAACGCAATCAGATTCTTCTCCCTGGCTCCCAGTCCGCCAGCATCCTGATTGCCTCCAGAATCCCCGATATGAGGAGCATCAGCACCATGGCTATCACCAGATTGGGCAGGCTGAACAGCAGAGCCAGCAGAAACAGCAGGATTGCCGTCGTTGCCCGATAGTCTATTATTTTCATTATTCTTACCATTGCTATTAACTATAAACTGTAAACTATTAACTTGATGAGGACTATTAACTTTCCCTCTTCCGTCCACGGTCAGTCCGCGGTCCAGATACGCCTGCCTTCGCATCAGAATCTCCTTCTCGCTCAGCACGGCGCACCACATCTTCGACCTGTAGATTTCCGAGTCCTTATCCGTGAGATAAATCATTCTCTCGGGTGTGATGCAGCTCTCGTCATACGGCACCCCCAGCGCCTCGCAATACGCCTTCTGCGTCTCCTCGATGGTCATTCCCACCGGCAGTCTGATACCGATGTGCAGCTTTTTTCGGGCACTGTAGCAGAGGTGCAGCAGCGAGCCGTTCCAGATGCCGGTAGAGCAGTTCAGCTCCCTTGCCTTCTCGATAGCCTTGTCAACATACTCCCTGTCATCCACGTCGATGATAGTCTGGAACATGAAGCTCTCGGGCTGGGCATTCTCCTGTCTGCGCACATTGTTCTTGAAGATGCCGTAGTGGGGACAGAAGAAAGGCAGTTCGCTCTTCAGCCTGTCCTGCGCCTTCTTCACCGCCTTCTCATCGTTGGCATTCACCTTCGGGATAGGCAGTTCGCCCCTAATCTGCTGAATCATCTTCTTGATTTCCGGCGATGCAATCACCTTGTCATACACCGCCAGACTGTTGGAAAACACCTTTCCCTTATTGCCCTTGCGGTAAGGGTTCAGTGCAATTACATGTTGTGTTTCTGTCATGTTATTTTGTTAATAAAAGATTGGTTTGTGGGGTAATGCCCTTTTCCGTTTTCACTACTCTCAGTCGCCTGTAAGAAGGATGACTGAACACATACGCTTTCACTTCCATCATTTTAAATAATTTAGAAGATTGGAGGCTCCCACCATGGTTGATGTGCAGATACACAAAAGCCCCCGAAACTCAGACCGCATTGGTTCTGAATTCCGGGGGCAAAGGTAAGGCAAATTTCTCGCTTCTACCTAGTACGTACTATGTACGCGTACTAGTACTACCTGCCAGATTAACCTCTGATAGCAGGCATCACTTTTTCGAGGAAGGGAATCGTTTTCTTCTGATCCATTCCTCGGTTGTAGGCGGCTCTCATCGAGTTCGGATTAGGACCCCAATAATTGCCGAATACGCTCCATATATTATCGATTTTCAACTCTGTACCTATCTGGTTGGCAAGGATGGCAGCTTCGGATGATGACAGTCCTAAGGGCATGAAATCTTCAGTTACCATGCCTATCTCTATCAGGTTGTTCTTTATCCTCTGAGCCTTTTCCGTTTTCAGCTCAGCCGGCATCACAGCATTTCTGCATGAGTTTTGTTCACAGGCATTGCTGCCATAATAGTTCTCCACATGCTCGAAGTACGAGCTACCAGCGTTCATGATGATCACTCTTTGTCCAGACATTTCTCATCCTCCTTTCCCTGATAGTTGTTCATGTGCTCGATATACTGTCCACCATTCATCTGGATGGTATTGTTGATAACGATGGTGAAGTGCTTTATTACGAAGCGAATAAATTTCCTATAAAAAAAAAGTTTCATCTTCTTTTATTGTTTTTATGTTGATTATTAATTGTTTCCTCCTCATTTTAGCAGAGGGCGTGTGTTTGCGCTAACGTTTTTAGCGTAAGCCGCTGGAGGCTGCCGAGCGCCTACTATCGTAAGGTGTGGGGGCGGGTAAGGTTGTGTTTACTTTCTGGTTGTTGATATGGCATTAAGTTGATACTTGGTCGCAGATACCTGGCATCTCGACCGATTGTTAGTAATTATAGCATACCACAGCTCGCTTAGGAGTTCTCCTAAGCTTCCGAAACACCTTTTCTTCATAAAGTCGAGGTGATTGCTGTTAATATGCTTCATTTTTTTCATAATTTCAAAATTTCGTGCAAAGGTAATAAAAAACATTCAAATAGCCAAATAAAAAGTGAGCGTTATGGCGCTCACTTTATTTTAACGTTTATTATGTATATGTATGATGTTTTTAACAGATTAAACGCCATTCCCCTCACGCATCCCTGCAATTCCCTTCCCGCCCCCTGCAATTCCCCTCACGCCCTGAAGGGGCAGAAGCTCCTAGCCCAGGGCATTCGCCCTGGGTATTCATGTCCGCACGCCTGGCGCCCTGAAAGGGCAAAAGCTTTGTATGGCGCCCCGAATATGATAAATAAGCCGAAAAAATAGGAGAAAAGATGATGTAAATGGATTCTTTTTTGTACTTTTGTACGCAATTAAAGAAATGCAAGACTTATGGAATCTAGATTCTTGACCAATTATACAGAGACAACCTTCCTGTCTACCATTCAGATGAACTTGCGCCGTTGTAAGTCATTTGCTTTTTCAGTCAGCTTTATCAAGAAAGCCGGCCTGGTACTCTTGGCTAAAGACATTAGTGCTGCTATAGAGCGTGGAGCTAAAGGAAGAATCATCACTTCTACTTATCAGAATTTTACCGATGTAGAATCGTTAAACTACTTTTTGAGTTTGGCACAACATCCTAATTTTGAGTGTCATCTGGACGATGAATGTTTCCACGATGAGAAGAACTATTTTACCAATGGTTTCCACTCTAAAGGCTATATTTTCGAACTGGAAAATGGTATAGAAATGGTTGTTGGTTCTTCTAATATCACACGCTATGCTTTGCTGAAAAATATAGAGTGGGATTTGGTGGTGAATTGCGAACATGATACCGAGGCTTATCTTGATGCAATGAATGAATTTGAAAGCCTATGGAATCAGACGTATGAATTATCGCAGGATAGAATTAAAGAATATTCTACCAAACTCAGTTTTGCTATTGAGCATTGGGATATGGATTATGATATGGCGGATTCTGAAATCAAACCTAATTATATGCAGCGCAAAGCACTTAGGGAATTGAACAGGTATCGTGCCATCGGTCAGGAAAGGGCTTTGGTAATTTCTGCCACAGGTTCAGGAAAGACGTATCTGGCAGCATTCGATGCGCTCAATTTCAATCCCGACAGATTGCTCTATATCGTACATGAAGGCTCTATCTTGAAGAAATCCCTGGAGACATTCCAAAAGGTCTTTGGTGGCTCTAAAACCTGCGGTCTGTATAATGCGGAGGCAAAGGAAACAGGTGAGGATTTCCTGTTCTCTACCAATGTTTCGATGTGCCGTTCGCTCGAACTTTTTGATAAGAAGGAATTCGATTATATCATCATCGATGAGTGTCACCATGCTGTAGCAGACAGTTATCGGAAAATCATCGACTATTTTGAACCGGAGTTCCTGCTGGGCTTGACAGCTACCGAGAACCGAATGGATAATCAGGATGTAGTAGAGATTTTCGGCAATAATATCCCATACGAGTTGCGGCTTCGTGATGCCATCATCAATGATCTGATTGTGCCTTTCCACTATTATGGTATTCGTGACGAACTGGTTGATTATGGGTTGACAGCATCTGGCGAACGCCGTTTGATTTCGCAAATTTCTACACCTGAAAACTGCGAGTTTATCCACCAGCAGATAGAGAAGCATCGAATGGGAGACCAGAAGCTGAAGGCGCTGGCTTTCTGTAGAAACATCCAGCATGCCAGAATGATGGCTGATAATCTGGGTGATTATTACCATACAGCTTTCTTGAGCGGTAAGAACAAGACCGGTGAACGTATTCGTGCTTACAATGATTTACAGGATGAAAACCGGGATTTGGAAATCTTGTTTGCTGTAGATATCCTGAACGAGGGCGTGGATATTCCTGGTGTCAACATGGTGCTCTTTCTGCGCCCGACGGAATCGAGTACCATCTTCTTGCAGCAATTGGGTCGAGGTCTTCGTAAGTATACAAACAAGCCTTATGTTACGATACTCGATTTCATTGGCAACAGCTATAAGCGTAGCGTTCATATAGCCTTGGCGCTAGGCAGTCTTTCCCGCAATTCCATTTTGGAAAAGAAACTCTTGAAGTTCATGGTAAGGAATGATTTCAAGAGCTTGGACTTGGATAAATATGGCGTTGAGGTACACATCGATGACCTTTCCAAAGAGGAAATCATCGACAAGATTGAGAGCGAGAATTTCAACCGCATCAACTATCTGAAGATGGATTATCAGAACTTCAAGGCATATCTGAAAACTCCGTCTTATCCATCGCACATGGATTATATGAATAGTGATTATGCTCCTAATCTCTTGAAATTCATGAAGATAAAGATTGGCTCCAAGAAAACCAATTCTTATTATGGTTTCTTGAAGGGTATAGAAGAAGAGGGCTTGCCGGTATTCTCAGAAGAGCAGATTGCTTGTATCAATTATCTGTCTAGTCTTTTGCCTTTGGTAAGAGAGCATGAGTATTTGGTAATCAAGAATTTACTGAACGGAGAGACTACGTTATCGCATATAGAAGCCAATATCCAGGAGGAGATTCCTGGTTTCAAGCATGAGCAACTGGAGCATGCTTTGCGATTCCTGGAAGAGGGATTTGCTGTGAAGATAGAAGCGGATGAAGTGCATTTGTGTGGCGAAAGAGAAGAAGAATATGAGGCATATCTGCAAGATTTGCTTAACTATGGTTTGACGCAATATGAGGCAAGATATGCTGACACGAAAGAAGATTTCCTGTTGTGGCAGGATTATCGTCAGGACCAGGTGCTCTTGAAAATCCTGGAGAATCCGAAGCACAATCAGTATGGCACTTACTATAAGGATGGCAATATGTATGTATTTGCTGGTTTAAAGAAGGATGCCTCGCTGGATGAACATTTGAAGTATAATGACAAGTTCTTGTCGCCAGATGTTTTCCAGTGGGAAAGTATTAATGATATTTCAGACAAGGACGAAGCTAAACAGAAAGCCGCTAAGAGAGTCTTTGTGTTTGTGAGGAAGGTAAATATGGAGAATGGTATCACCCTGCCGTACACCTATGTAGGAACTGGTCATTTGGAGAATCCGAGAAAGGATGTAACGACGAATGGTTCTATATTGTATGATATCCACATGGACGATCCGTTGTCGCAGGAATTGCAGGAAGACTTCCAGTGGATGGAGTAAATGATATTTTAAATAGGAGATAAGAACAATGAAACATTATAATGTGGTTGCAGCCGTGGTTTGCCATGATGGCAAGTATCTCTGCATGCAGAAAGGCAAGACAAAGTTTGAGTATACCAGCTATAAATGGGAGTTTCCTGGTGGCAAGATTGAGCCTGGTGAAACTCCTCAACAGGCGTTGGCTCGTGAGCTGATGGAGGAGATGGAGTATCCTGTAGAAGTAGAAGAGGAGTTGGTGACCGTGAATCACGAGTATCCTGATTTCTCGATAACCATGACTGCCTTTCTGTGTACGCCAAAAGGCGATGCTAATGGGTTCAGGAGGCGTGAGCACGCTGATAGCAAGTGGTGCAGCAAAGAAGAGCTGAAAGGGCTCGACTGGGCTGCAGCGGATGTAGGGATAGTTAGAATTTTGCTATAAAATACTCGATGGCAGCTAACAAGTCATCGAGATTGTTCTTGATGACATCTAGCACTATTAGGACGAATAGACATGTTTTTATATCGCTATTACAAAGACTATTTACAAGTCGTGTAGCAATTAATTAAAATAAAGAATAGAAATGAGATTTGACATACATACATTGATTGGCGAGGCGACAGCCTACGACAAGAAACAACAGATAGAAGCCAAACGACCTAAGAGTTGGCTCAAAAGTGTATCTGCCTTTGCTAATGGTGAAGGTGGCACGCTTGTATTTGGCATTACTGATGACGACCAAGTAGTAGGACTTGAAAATGCGGAACAAGATGCTGAACTCATCAGCGAAGCCATCAAGTCTAAGTTGGATCCTATCCCAACCATCAATTTGGAATTTCAGGAAATTGAGGGGAAAAAACTGATTTTATTGCATATAGCCTCTGGTGATGAGACTCCTTATTATTATATAGGTGACAAACAACGTGTCGCCTTCATCCGCATAGGAAACGAATCAGTTGTAGCAGACCGCATCCAATTGAGAAATCTTGTTCTTAAAGGAACTGGCAAGAACTACGACAGTCTTGCCGCACCATACAGATTTGATGATATGTCATTTACCAAATTGAAATCAGTACATTTCAAACGCTTGGGACGCTCTTTTGAGGATTCTGAGTTCACATCATGGGGTATCATCGACACACAAGGAAAACTTACCAACGCAGGCGCACTAATAGCAGATGACTCTCCTATCCGTCAATCAAGAATATTCTGTACAAGATGGAATGGGCTTGATATGACAAGTGGATTGGGCGAAGCTTTGGATGACGCAGAGTTTGAAGGAAGTGTCATTGGACAATTGCAAGATGCCGTAGCATTTGTCAGAAATAACTCGCATAAGAAATGGTGGAAAGAAGCTACTTACAGAGAAGAACTTCCAGACTATCCTGAACGTGCCGTAACAGAAGTGATAAGTAACGCCATCATTCATCGCAATTATTTAGAACTTGGCAGTGAAATCCACATTGACATATATGATAATCGAATGGAAGTATATTCACCAGGTGGTATGATGGACGGAAGTCTTATCCAACATCTTGATCCAATGAACGTACCTTCTAAACGTCGTAATCCTCTCCTTGCAGATTTCTTCAATCGACTTGAATTGATGGAACGCAGAGGGAGTGGCATGAAGAAGATTGTCAAGGAATACAAACATTTTGAAAAGTTCCCTGGGTACAAAGCACCAGAATTCAAATCTAACTCTGGAGAATTTCATGTGACTCTATGGAATCTCAATTATGACGAGAAACAGTTCGCCAACTCAGGAAAACAGTTCGCCAACGACTCAAAAGAGTTCGCCAACTCAGAAAAACAGTTCGCCAACGACACAAAAGAGTTCGCCAACTCAGAAAAACAGTTCGCCAACGACACCAAAGAGTTCGCCAACGAAAAGAAAGAAACAGCCAAAGAAGTCAAGCAAAGAAAAGAGTTCGTGAAGGCTAAAAGAGCCATCTACAAACTTATCACTTCTAATCCAAAGGTGACAACTGCGCAAATAGCAGATAAACTAAACGTATCAACACGCCAGGTACAAAAATACCTCAAACGATTGATAGAACAAAATCTGATTGTGAAAGAAGGAAGTAGAATAAATGGTTCGTGGAAAATTCTCGATGAAGAATATACGGATTTCTTTGGACGCATATAAAATTGAATACATTCGTAGATTTGGAATTAGAAAAATTACGGCTCAGGGGAGGTTGTCTATCATGGACAATCTCCCCTGAGCCGATTTCTCGATAACCATGACTGCCTTTCTGTGTACGCCAAAAGGCGATGCTAATGGGTTCAGGAGGCGTGAGCACGCTGATAGCAAGTGGTGCAGCAAAGATGAGCTGAAAGGGCTCGACTGGGCTGCAGCGGATGTAGGGATAGTGGCAAGTATCTTATAATATATTAGCCTATCCTGTCATCATCCGCTAAAGCAAATTTACCTATATAGAATTTCTCCTTAACATCGTTTATGATAGCTTCTTTCTGCTCCTCGTTGGAATCTTCTTTCTCGAACGCAAGTATCAGATAATCATTGGATTTCGTTGGAGAGAATATCTTGCCGATAAGCTTTCTGAAATTCCGGCTGACGAATTCTTCTACTTGTGTATCTTCTTTCGGCGTGAGGCGATAGAAGTCGTATCTTTCGTCTAGCATCTTCTGGATTTCATCACGGAACATCTTGCGAACCCGGTTTTTCCAGGCGAATTTCTGGTGCTCGTTATGACGGGCATACAGAGATACTACATAGAGGAAGTTGACATCGTAGTGGAAGACGAGAAGGGTGTCGCGGTCGAACAGGCGGTCGTTGAAATGCTGGGTGTTGAAGCACTTATGTTCCCTGTCGGTTGACGAAATCTGGTCTGAGAAAGAGAGATTCTCTGCCATCTTT
>ERZ773178.3706-NODE-3706-length-12447-cov-13.494270_pt1 | contig 12447 bp, 8 predicted proteins | sample MGYA00580533_ERZ773178 | MGnify/ENA primary metagenome ERZ773178 (study PRJEB29015, sample SAMEA2737859) | human gut metagenome | biome: human gut; feature: human-associated habitat; material: faeces | place: China | collected 2012 ...
ACAGCGTTTTTGTGCTTTTTACGGGCATTGAACCCACTCAAGCACCGCCATTCATCCCCCACCTAAAAGGTGGGAGTCTTCTGGCGGGGCTTAAGCGATAAAAAATGACCGCCAATGGTGTTCGGCACTGTTGGCGGTTATTTTTGCAGTTGTTCATAATAGTAAATTTCGTAATTTACGTTTGACAAAATCCGGCTCATAGCGTATGATAAGAGCATGAAAATTGTAAATCGATAAATTTACGGAGGTGAGGCAGTATGATTCTACTCGGAGAGGTAGCAGACATTGTGTCCGGCTATAATATAATGCGGCTCTCTGAAGAGGACCAGGAACGGAAGTATTCCAATGCTGATTTCGAGCATGACTTTTACCAGATGAAGCTGGCCAGTCCTTCCAACGATATTATCTATCGGCAGTCTGTAGCAGCCCATAACATGTCGGCAACCATCATCTCGGATGAAAACAAGGACAAGTTCATCAGCCAGGTATTCTCCATCATGAAGATCGACAGGGAAAAGCTGAATCCATGGTATCTATGTTATCTGCTCAATGAATCAGATATTATCGCCAAACAGTGCAATGTCCTTTTGCAAGGCTCTGTCATTGCCCGGCTGTCTGCTCACCAGCTGAAGCAGATGCAGATTCCTGTCATCTCTATGAATGAGCAGGAAAAGCTGGGAAGGCTGTACGTGACGGCTTTGTACCAATATTATCTGGAAACAACCCGAACAACAATGAAACTGCAAGGCATCTTGAGCATCCTGCATGACAGGGAACGGAAATAAAGGAGACGTGAAATCATGACCAACGAAGAAAAGAACCTCAAACAAGTATTATGGGATTCGGCCAATGTCATGCGCCAGACTATGGGCGCCGCCGATTATATGGATTATGCCCTGGGACTCATTTTCTACAAGCATCTGTCCGATAAGACGCTGGAAACGGCGGCGCAGGCTTTGACCGATACTGGGGAAATGGAAGAATCGGAAGTTGCTACGGAAGAACAGCGGCAGGCAACTTACAAGACGTATTACGACGATCCCGATTCCCATGATGACCTGCTGGCTTCGATGGATATGGACTATACCATCAAGCCGGACTTCACCTTTACGGCCTTCCTCAAGGAAATCAAAGACAAAACCTTCCAGCTGGAACATCTCGAACAGGCTTTCCGGGACCTCGAACAGTCCAATGCAGAATTGCTGGGCCATCTCTTCGATGATGTGGACCTTCATTCCAATAAGCTGGGACCGACGCCGCAGAAGCAGAACGACTTGATTGCCGATGTCATGCAGGCCTTGGCTCCCCTCAATCTGGACAGCCACAGCGGCGATGTCCTCGGCGATGCTTATGAATACCTGATTGGTAACTTTGCTTCCGATATGGGCCAGAAGGCCGGCGAATTCTATACGCCCCAGTCTGTTTCTACCCTGTTGACGCATATCGTGACCAGTGGCTATGAAGATAAGAAGGGCTTCAGTGCCTATGACCCGGCCATGGGTTCCGGATCGTTGCTCCTGAATGTCCGGAAATACATCGAACATGCTGATTCCATCGAATATTACGGGCAGGAAATCAAGACGTCGACCTATAACTTGGCCCGCATGAACATGATTATCCACGGTGTTTCGGCCACCAACCAGCATCTCCACAATGCCGATACACTGGATAAGGACTGGCCTACTGATGAAGTCACCGATTTTGATGCTGTCATGATGAATCCGCCGTACTCTCAGAAATGGAGCGCCGACAAGGGCTTTTTGAATGACCCCCGTTTCTCGGATTATGGCGTACTGGCTCCCAAGTCCAAGGCCGATTATGCTTTCCTGCTCCATGGCCTGTATCACTTGAAATCGACGGGGACCATGGGCATCGTCCTGCCTCATGGGGTCCTGTTCCGGGGCGCTGCGGAAGGCAAGATTCGCCAGAAATTGCTGGAAAAAAGCATGATCTACGCGGTCATCGGCCTGCCGGCAGGTATCTTCTACTCTACAGGTATCCCGACCATCATTATGGTACTGAAAAAAGACCGCCCGGGCCGGGATGTCCTGTTCATCGACGGCAGTAAGGAATTCGTCAAAGGGAAACCGCAGAACACCTTGACCGACGCCAATATCGAACGGTTGTACAAGGCCTATAAAGACCGGAAAGATGAAGAGAAATTCTGCCACGTCGCCACCTTTGAAGAAATCAAGGATAATGACTTCAACCTGAATATCCCCCGCTACGTCGATACTTTTGAACCGGAACCCGATGTCGATTTGGGCGAACTCAACGAGGAAATGGCCGAAACAAATAAACAGATTGAAGCCAATGAAAAAGAATTGCTGGCTATGCTGAAGGAACTGACGACGACAGATGCCAAGAAGGCCGAAGACCTTCAGGATTTCCTCCACTTGTTTAAATGAGAGGTGACGTGCGATGAAAAAAGAAACGAAGAAGGCCCCGACCATACGATTCCGGGGCTTCACCGACGATTGGGAACAGCGTAAGTTAGGAGAACTAGCGGGAAAGACATATGGTGGAGGAACTCCTAGAACTTCCGAGAAAATATTTTGGAATGGTCAGGTACCCTGGTTTCAATCATCAGATTTGATTGAAGACAAAGTGTTATCGGCGATACCCAAAAAGAAAATAACGGAGAAGGGATTGCAAAAATCAGCGGCGCAACTAATTCCAGAAAACTCTATAGCAATCATAACGCGTGTAGGTGTAGGAAAACTAGCATTTATACCGTTTTCATATTCCACGAGCCAAGATTTTCTATCATTAAGTGCATTGAATATTGATGGAAAATTTGGTTGTTACTCTATATATAAATTACTTCAAAGAGAAAAAAATTTAACACAAGGGACATCGATTAAGGGGATTACTAAAAAAGAACTTTTAAGAAAAATTTTATGGATTCCATGTCAGGATGAACAAATAAAAATTGGCAGATATATTGCTAATATTGATAATCTCATCACCCTTCATCAGCGTAAGCTCGACCAGCTGAAGACGCTGAAGAAATACTTCCTGCAAAACATGTTCCCGGCAAAAGGTGAAAAAGTTCCTAGAATTCGCTTCAAAGGATTTACTGGCGATTGGGAACAGCGTAAGGTTACAGAACTGGGATATATATATATCGGGCTCGTAACAACAATGACTTCTCACTATAGTAATCATGGAACGCTGCTCATTAGAAATTCAGATATAAAAGATAGTTGTTTTGAGTTTGATAAAAAACCAATATTTCTTGATGAAGAATTTGCCAAACAAAATGCATCACGAAGACATCAAGTGGGAGATGTTATTACGGTCCATACTGGAGATATTGGAACATCTGCTGTAATTACTGAAAAAGAAGAAGGATCAATCGGCTTTGCAACGATTGTAACTAGACCATATAAAGAGAAAATTACATCAGAATATTTATGTACCTATCTAAATACTGATACCCATAAGAATTTTGCTTTAAATATTTCAACTGGAGATGGAAGAAATAATTACAATCTAAAAGATTATTATGAATGTGTTGTTCCAGTTCCCCGTATTAAAGAGCAGATAAAGATAGCAGACTTTATCAATGCTTTAAACAACCCCATCACTCTTCATCAACAGAAGCTCAATCAGCTCCAGACGATGAAGAAGTTCATGCTACAAAATCTGTTCATATAAAGGAGATGGTGGCGTATGACTACCTTTGAATCGGAAGCGAGCATCGAAGAGAAGCTCATCCAACAGCTCGTCGAAGGGGAATCGCAATGGACTTTCCGTGGGGATATCCATACCTTTGATGACCTGTGGAACAACTTCCGCAAGATTTTAATTCAGAACAATAAGGAGATATTCGACGAACATCCCCTGACAGATAGTGAATTCCAACAGGTTCAGAACCAGCTCCGTTTCCCGACCTTCTACGATGCCGCTCAATGGCTCATGGGGGAAAACGGTATCGTCCGGGTCAGCATCCAGCGGGAAGATGCCGCATTGGGTACGGTCTACCCGGTCGTATTCAAGCGGGCCGACGTTACTGGCGGCTCATCGGTCTATGAAGTGGTCCATCAAATCGAATTTGACCGGCAGGAAAAGATGAACCGGGACCGCCGCGGCGATGTTACCTTGCTGATTAACGGTCTCCCCATGATCCAGATTGAATTAAAGAACCGCAGCCATCCCTACCGGGAAGCCTTCAACCAGATTAAGAAGTACCTCAAAGAAGGGGCTTTCCGGGATATTTACTCGACGCTCCAGATGTTCGTCGTGTCCAATGCCGCCGATACGCGCTATATTGCCACGGCCGGCGAAAGCGACCTCAATGAAAAGTTCCTGTCAGCATGGCTCAATGAGGATAACCAGCCGGTGACGGAATACATCGCCTTTGCCAAGGCGGTCCTTTCCATCCCGGCAGCGCATCGCATGGTTTCCCAGTATACGGTCCTCGACAGTGAACGGAAAGCCCTCATCATGCTGCGGCCCTACCAGATTCATGCTGTCGAAGCCATCCGCAACGCCGTCAATCCCTACACGGGCGGCGGCCGTCAGTCCGGTTATATCTGGCACACGACGGGTTCTGGCAAGACCCTGACTTCCTATAAAGTGGCCCATTACCTGAGCCAGCTGCCGAGCGTCCGCAAAGTCGTCTTCATCGTCGACCGCCGCGACTTGGACAACCAGACGACGGGCTCTTTTCAGGCTTATGCCGCTTATGATACGATTGACGTCAGCGAAACGGATAATACCTGTGATCTCGTCAAAAAGCTGCAGTCCGATAAAGGCGACGTCCTGGTCACGACCATCCAGAAGATGCAGAACATCATGCGCCGCTATCCCGAAGGCACGAAGGAATACGAAAAGCTGCACATCCTGCGGCCGGTCTTCGTCGTCGATGAATGTCACCGTGCCGTGTCCCCCTTGGCCCAGCATTTGATTAATCAGTATTTCTCCCGGCCTTTGTGGTACGGCTTCACCGGCACGCCAATCTTCAGCGAAGATGCCAAGGACAGCCCCGGTGATTTGCCGAAAACGACGGAAGAACAGTATGGAAAATGCCTGAATAAGTACACCATCAAGGAAGCCCTCCATGACGGCGCCGTCCTCGGTTTCCAAGTCGAATACCATAATACCTTTGATATGGAAGCACTGGCTGCGGAACATGATATCCCTTGGACCCCTGATGAAGACGGTTTCAATCTGGAAACGGCGCTGACACAGCATAAGTGCCTTGATGCCGCCTATGAAGACGATCAGCATATGCTTCAAGTCGTCGATTTCATCATCAACAAGGCCAGTGGCAAATTCGGCCTGAACCGGGGCAAAGGGAATACCTACGCGGCTATCCTGACGACGAGTTCCATCAAACAGGCCCAGCGCTATTACCAGCTCTTCAAACGGGTCAAGGAAGGCAAGGAACCGACCGTCTCCATCCATGATGACATCAAGCGCCAGCTGTCCGATTTCCCCAAAGTCGCCATTACCTATTCCGTTGGCGAAAACAAGGATAAAGACTCGTTTAATCAGGACCAGATGAAGGAATCCATGCAGGACTATAATGCCATGTTCGGCACGCAGTACACGATGGAACAGCTCGGAGCCTATAACAGCAATATTAACGACCGGCTGGCCCGCAAGAAGAAAATCTATCAGGTCCGGGAAAACCAGCTCGATATCGTCATCGTCGTCGACCGCCTGCTGACGGGTTTCGATGCTCCCTGCCTGTCGACGCTCTTCATCGACCGCAAGCCCATGCGTTCGTATGGCATTATTCAGGCCTTTTCCCGAACCAACCGCCTCTATGACAACCAGAAACGCTTCGGCCAGATCGTCATTTTCCAGACGCCGGCTCATTTCAAACGGGCTGTCGATGATGCCATGCGCCTCTATTCCAGCGGCGGCGGCAACTACGTACAGGCCCCGTCTTGGGAAGTCGCAGAAGCTCGTTTCAAGAAGGCCATCCGGAATTTACGGCAGGCTGCTCCGACGCCGGAGGCCATCGATACCATGAGCAAGGCGGAGAAACTCCGTTTCCTCAAAGCCTACCGGGAATTCGACGACGCCTATTCGGACGTTCAGGTCTATTCGCCGTATCAGGTCAAAGAGCTGCCCAAAGATTACCTCATCGATGCGCCGACCATCGAAGCCTACAGCGGCAAGTTCAACAACGTGAAAGAAGCGTTCCGCAAAGACCGGGACGATGATGATCCCGACGTCAATCTGGTCATCGACTACGACTTGCGCTGCTATCACATAGACCAAATCGACGAAGACTACATCCTGCGTCTCATGGAAGCGACCCGGTCTGATGAATCGGCGCTCATCTTCGAGGCTTCAGGGAAGAACCAGAAAATCATTGAGGAAATCAACGAAGAAATCCTGCGCTTCCGCAAGACGAATCCGGCCAGAGCCAAGATACTGGCGGAAATGTGGCACGAATATCAGGATACACCCAGGAACTTCGTGAACCAGAACTTCGTCGATGTTCTGCATGAACGAATCGATAGCCGTATCAAAGGCCTCATCGATGAATTTGCCAGCGAATGGTGCATCGACCCGGAAGCCTTGGAATTCTTCATGGAAACCTATGACGTGGCCAAGGACCCCAGCGAAAAACAGGATAATCAGGATGCCTTGAAGAAAGCTACCCATCCCAAAGAATACCGCAAAGCTCATCCCCATATCGGCCTGAAGTATTGGCCGAAACTATTGGATTCCCTGCGGGAATTCTATGTACAGCATCTCCAAAAGCTGCTTGAACGGTAAAAAAATAACCGCCAATGGTGTTCTGCACCGTTGGCGGTTATTTTTGTAAAGGTCTATTTCAAGAAAATTCTTTGAAGACCTTTACAAACCGCATGAATACTGGTAAAATGGACAAGTAAAAGTTCATGCGGGTGTAATTCAGTGGTAGAATACGAGCTTCCCAAGCTTGGTACGAGGGTTCGATCCCCTTCATCCGCTCCAAAAGATGAAAAGGGCTTGTCGCACGACGACAAGCCCTTTTAAGTTGTTAGTGGCTAGCAGTTAGTTGTTAGCGGATGGTTTTAAATTTAACAGCAACCTCTCAGACCGCCTCCGGCGGCCAGCTCTCCTATTATGAGAGCCTTGAAGCCAGCCTCTACAAGCTACTAGCCGCTAGCCACTGAAAAAAGGACCTGCCGCGTATGCGGTAGGTCTTTTTTCATTCTCACTGGATTTCAATGGTGTTAGTCGGTTGTGCCTGTTGAGCATCTTTCGGGAGGGTTATGGTCAGGACGCCATCTTTGAAAGCAGCCTGGATACCTTCTTTTTGAATGCCTGTGACAGGGAACTGACGGCAGAAGGACGAGCTGGAACGTTCTTTGCAGATGTAGTTGTGCTGGTCATCCTGGGAGTCCTTCTGTTCGTTGTGGCTGGCAGCCAAGGTCAGGACGTTGTTGTCATAGCTCAGATGGATGTCTTCCTTCTGGACGCCCGGCAGGTCAGCGGTCATAACATATTCGCTGCCTTTATCTTCGATATCGACTTTCGGCATGGTGCTGGAGAATTCACCTGGCCACATAAAACGATTGAAGAAGTTATCAAAAACATCGGGAACGGAAAATTCATTGTCAACAATGGGGAATAAGCTATTCATAAGTCATGCCTTCTTTTTAATATATTCGGGAACATTTTGGAAATTTGGCGGGCGCCCCACGTGGGTACCCCTACAATTATTTAACTTCGATTCGATGGGCTTCGGCCACTTTCTTCGGGTCTTCTTTCGGCAGGGTTATGGTCAAGACACCGTCTTTAAAGGCTGCCTGGATACCATCTTTCTGGATGTTGCGGACCGTGAACTGACGGCAGAAAGTATGGCTGCTGCGTTCTTTGCGGATATATTTCTTCTTATCGTCTTTTTCATCTTTCTTTTCTTCATGTTTTGCCGTCAAAGTCAGGACGTCATCTTTGTAGCTGACGTTGATGTCTTCTTTAGCGACACCCGGCAGATCCGTCGTCAGGATATAAGCCTTGTCCGTATCTTCGATATCTACCTGCGGAACGCGGTAGTTCGCTTCTGTCGGATTTTCAAAACCATTGAAGAAGTTGTCAAAAATCGTATCAGGGAATACAAAATCACTGTTCGTTACAACTGGAAATAAACCTTTCATCATAATCATTACCCTCTTTCAACATATCGTTCATTGTTGCTATGAGTGAACCTTCTTTTCAGTTCTGTTCTTTTGACCTTTTTGGTTATCTCTCTGTAACCTCTTCCTGATTACAGCTATATCATAGACCCTATTAGCACTCTTATCAAGTGAGTGCTAATAAAAAATTTCAAAAAAAGCGGGCCGCCCTTTGGGACGGCCCCTACGAATGTATCCGCGGCCTGCGGTCTGCGGGCCGCCCTTTGGGACGGCCCCTACTAGCCCCTAGCCACTAATCACTTATCCTGCGGGACGAGTTGTTTGCCCGGTTTTACGAAGATCCAGGCTACGATGGCGATGATGCCGAACAGGGACGTTGCCGTGAAGGCATTGTTCCAGCCGTAGTTGGTGACGAAGAAAGCGGTGACAATCGGAGCCAGGACGCCGCCGATGTTGCCCCAAAGGTTGATCCAGCCGGAAACGGAACCGGTGTATTTGCCGCCCAGGGAGATGACGGAAGACCAGCTGGCGCTCATAGCGAAGCCCAAAGCACCGAGGGAAACGGACATCCAGAAGATGTTCATAGCCGGGTCGGCCGTATGAGATGCGATGTACAGGCCGAGAGACGTAACGGCTACGCCGGCCATGGCCGTAACGGTACGCATTTTATACTGCATTTCGCTGTGGCTGCCATTGGCGATCTTGTCGGAAACAAAGCCGGCTAAGAAAACCATAGCCATCAAAGCAATCCACGGACAGGAAGCCCAGAAGCCCATGGATTTCAGGGACATGTTGTGGACTTCCGTCAAATACATGGGAAGCCATGCCAGGAAGACGTACATGATGTAGTCGACGACCATGAACTGGATGCCGACAGCCCAGAACTGGGTCGAACGGAGGAATTTGCTCCAGGGAGCGACGGCTTTCTTCAGGGAGTCAGCCGAACGGCCTTCGTTGATGTAAGCAGCTTCTTCCGCATTGACATAAGGGCTGTCTGCCGGATTATCGCAGGCGAAGCGGTGCCATACCCAGGCCAGGACGATGCCGACGAGACCGAAGATGATGAAGACGGCGTGCCAGCCGAAGAGGCCCATGAGGGCGACTGTAGCGACGGGACCGACGACGGGGCCGAAGAAGGTGCCTAATAAGATGGACGAGCTGGCCTTGCCTTTTTCGTGTTTATTGAACCACGTAAAGGTGGCAGCCCCTAAGGACGGGAAAACAGGACCTTCGCCGAGGCCGAAAGCCAGGCGGACAGCAGCGAAGCTGATCTTGCCTTTGGCTAAGGCTGTCAGGGCTGTGAAGACGGACCACCAGAGAATGGCCAAAGCCCCGGTCTTGCGCATGCCGAATTTTTCAGCCAGGATACCGCCGGGGACCTGCATCAAAGCGTAGCTGGCGAAGAAACAGGTCTGAATGAAACCCATGTCGATTTTGGTGAAACCAAATTCCTGCATGATGACCGGCGTTGCAACGGAAAGGTTGACGCGGTCCATATAAGCGACAAAACTGATTAAAAAGATTAAAAACGCGATTTTCCATCGGAAGTTCGTCATCGTACCAGCAGCAGCCCGCGTTTCAGCTGCGGCGGTCATGATCTTACCCATTGCTTTTTCCATAGCCAATACCTCTTTACCTGAATACCAAAATACCTAACATAAATTGATAATGAATACTGTAAAAGTCACACCCAGGGGATATAAAAAGCCCCTGCTGCTCCGGCGGAGCAACAGGGGCGATGAGTCGCGGTACCACCCTGTCATTATACTCAGTGTCTTTGACAGACATCCTATAACGCGGGATTGCGTCTGTACCTCAATTCCCTAGAAAAACAGTCGGTACAGAAACTCCCGGGCGAAGTCGGACGATTGCACCTCGCCGGATTCTCAGCACCGCCGGCTCTCTGCAGAGGATGGGATCTCGTCTTTTACCCGTTCATCGTCAGTATATCTGCACTGCTTTCACAGTGCCCTGTTTGTGTGATGTGCCTATTATCCATGAAAAGAGGCTGATTGTCAAGGCTTTTTATTAATATTTTTAAATTTTATTCCGTTAAACGTTATATTATTAATTTGCTTAAACGTTTTTATTACCTATTTGCCAGAAAGGCTTTATTTTTTGTAAAGCATGCGCACTGAATTGAGGACACAGAGAGCGGCCACGCCGGAGTCGGCAAAGACGGCAGCCCACATGGAAGCATAGCCGGCAAAACCGGCGATCATGACGACGGCTTTGATACCTAAGGCAAAGACGACATTTTCCATGGCGATCTTCATGGTTTCCCGGGACAGGTGAAGCGCTGCCGGTACGGCGCTGACACGGGACTGCATGAAGACGACATCGGCCGCTTCGACAGCCGCATCGGCTCCGCTTCCCATGGCGGCACCGACATCGGCCCCGGCCAGGACAGGCGCATCATTGATGCCGTCGCCGACGAAGAGGACCGGACCGTACTGCTGGCGCAGCACATCCATCTGGTTGACTTTATCCTGCGGCAACAGCTTGGCCCGGACATCGTCGATGCCCGTCTTGGAAGCGATGTAGTCCGCTGCCTGCTGGGAATCGCCAGTGAGCATGGCCGTCGTAATGCCCATACGGGAAATAGCCTGAATGGCATCGACGGCATCGTCTTTGATAGTGTCCGAAATGACCAGCCGGCCCGCATAGGCCCCATCGACGGCGACGTACAGTTCCGAACCGTATTCCACCTTATCCATGGCCGGCAAGGCGATGTGCTGGCCGTCCAGGAGCTGGCGATTGCCGCAGAGGACGTCATGGCTGCCGACGCGGGCTTTCAGGCCCTGGCCGGCGATTTCTTCCATGGCCGACGGTTCTATAAGGCGCAGGCCCTGTTCACAAGCCTGGGCGACGACGCTGCGGGCAATGGGATGGTTCGACACCTGTTCTGCCGACGCACAGAGGCAGAGGACGTCATCGGCACTGCGGTTATCGGCAGGGAGAACCTGGTGGACGACGAAATTGCCTTTGGTAATGGTCCCGGTCTTATCGAAGACGACAGCTTTGATATGCTTCATCTGTTCCATAGCAATGCCGCCCTTGAAGAGGATGCCCTGCTTGGACGCCGCGCCGATACCGGCAAAGAAACTCAAAGGTACGCTGAGGACCAGGGCGCAGGGGCAGCTGATGACCAGGAAGGTCAGGGCCGTGTAAATCCAGTAGTGCCACTGGCCGGTCACCAGGGATGGGGCGATAGCCGTAGCGGCGGCGATAGCGACGACAGCCGGCGTGTAGATGCGGGAGAAACGGGTAATAAAGCGGTCGATTTTCGGCTTACGAGCCGCTGCCCGTTCAACGGATTCCAAAATTTTCGTAACCATTGATTCAGCCAAGGGTTTCGTGACTTTGACTTGCAAAACGCCTGTCGTATTGATGCTGCCCGACAGGACTTCCGCCCCTTCCCGGCAGATGACCGGCACTGGTTCCCCGGTCAAGGCCGACGTATCGATAAGGCTCTCGCCGGCCATGACGATGCCGTCCAGGGGGATGCGGTCGCCGACGCGGACGACGACGACATCACCGGCTATGGCTTCTTTCGCCGGAATCGTAACCGTCGAGCCATCAGCCCCTAAGCGGTGGACCACTTCCGGACGCATATCGATGGCAGCGGCCACTTGTTTGCGGCTACGGTGGACAGCCCGGTCTTCCATGGCTTCGCCAATGCGGCTGAAGAGCATGACGGCGACGGCTTCTGGATAGTCCCCGATAGCAAAAGCACCGATGGTAGCAACGGCCATGAGGAAATTTTCATCGAAAGGCCGGCGCTTCATGATATTTTCCCCAGCTTCCCGCAGGACGCCATAGCCTAAGAGCAGATAGGCGATGATATAAGCCGGCAGGGAAACGGCTTCCGGGATGATATTCGTCAGGTAGGTAATCAAAAAGAGGACGGTACCAGCGATGAGGGTCCACAAGGGACTTTCTTCTTCATCGTCCTCATCGTCGCCGCAGCCACAACTGCAGGTGCCGACTTCATTCAGTTTGATGCCTTCGTCTTCGTCGTGATGGCCGTTGCAACAGGAACAGCCGTGGTCTTTCAAAAATTCTTCTGCCATAGATATGCCTCCTTTGGGAATCCTTTGTATTTGCCTCCATGATACCATTAAAGTTAAGTATGTTCAAGTGTTCATATGTTGTTTTTATATACTTTTTGGGCATACCCTTCCCTATTTGCCCTTTATCCAGCCCTGTGCGATAATAAGATGTACGTTGTTCATCGAAAGAGGGGTTGATACTGTCAACTACTCCCGACTAAAGTCGGGAGCTTGTAAGTCGGAACTGCATAGATACTAACGACATCTAAAAGATGTCTTCCTAAATCCGCCTACATCATCGGGTGGCT
>ERZ773178.3709-NODE-3709-length-12439-cov-32.372174_pt1 | contig 12439 bp, 7 predicted proteins | sample MGYA00580533_ERZ773178 | MGnify/ENA primary metagenome ERZ773178 (study PRJEB29015, sample SAMEA2737859) | human gut metagenome | biome: human gut; feature: human-associated habitat; material: faeces | place: China | collected 2012 ...
CTTTTCATTTTGTTTTAATCCTTGTAATTTACAAGTATTACCTTCTATAACACCAGTCTCTTTTATATTAGCAGAACTATCTCCATACATACATACTTTGTCAGACATAGTACTACTTGGATTAGTCTTAGCGTCAGTAAATTGTACATGTATCTCATCAGTATAACTAGTACCATTATCTAATTTAGGATAATCTGTAACCTTTTCATTAACTATGTTACCCATACATACTTTATAGTCATCACTATTAGCTTTATCTTTAGTTAATATTTCAGCTTTACTATTAACCATAGTTACTTTATTCTTCTTTACTAAAACATAACTATGTATATCAAAATCTTTACTTTTAATGTTTGCTTTTTTATCAAGTAACCCTTTATTCATAAGTTCTTCAATAGTAATACAAAAATATTTATTCTCTTTATCAGTAATATCTAGCCAATAACTACTATCATCATTTTTTTCAGTAGCATATGTTTCAGCAGACTCTTTAATACTATTTATACTTATAGTAAGTGACTTATTTTTAGAAGTATTAAAAGCATTAATAATACCATAAGTAGAAAAACCTAAAATTAATCCTATTATAAGTATTACTGCCAGTAGCTCTATTAGCGTATATCCTTTTCTATTTAGTTTCATATTTATCACCTACCATTAACTTAATTATACAATAAAAAAAAAGAAGTAGCAAGACTTAAATTCTAATTGGATTAAAATCTACTTCTACATCTATCCTATTATTATTTTTATACATATCAATAATAAAATTTAAAGTACTAATTAAATTATCTTCTTTTTGATATTTAATAATAATCTGATAATGATAAATATTATTTATCTTAAATGCACTACTAGTAGTAGGACCAAGTATAATTGAATTACCAAGTTTACTTCTTAAATAATTACCTATCTTATTAGCTTCTTTAAATCCGCCTTCATAATCTCTTGAAGATATACTAACTAATGCTAAATAATAATATGGAGGATATTTAAGCATCTTTCTAATACTCATTTCTTCCTTATAAAATTTTAAATAATCATGATTTTTAGCTAACATAATACTATAATGATCAGGATTATAAGTTTGAATAATAACTTCTCCCTTTGAAGTACTTCTGCCCGCTCTTCCTGCTACTTGCGAAAGTAACTGAAAAGTATTTTCACTAGCTCTAAAATCTGGAGCCATAAGTGAAGAATCTACTGATACTACTCCTACTAAAGTAACAAGAGGAAAATCAAGTCCCTTAGCAATCATCTGTGTACCAATTAAAATATCATATTTATGCTCACCAAAATCATCAATAATCTTCTGATGTTCTCCTTTTTTACTAGTAGTATCAACATCCATTCTAACTATTCTAGCTTTAAATAATTTATTTAATTCTTCTTCTAATTTCTCAGTACCAAGTCCAAAATCTCTTAACTTACTACCACATTTAGGACATACCTTACTAGGTACTTTAGCAGTACCACAGTAATGACATTTTAAATTATTACTTGTCTTATGATAAGTATAAGTAACATCACACTTAGGGCACTTCTCAGTATAACCACATTCCCTGCAACTAATAATACTAGAATATCCTCTTCTATTAAGAAGAATAATACTTTGTTCCTTTCTATCTAGTTTTTCTTTAATCTCACTCTTCAAAGTATCAGATAAAATAAAATTACCCTTCTTAACTTCTTCTTTCATATCAATAATTTCAACATTAGGCATTGTACTACTACTAGGTCTTTTAGATAATACTAATAATTTATATACTTTATTACCTGCCCTAGCAAAAGATTCCAAACTAGGAGTAGCACTTCCCATAACTACTGGACATTTATGATATTTACTTCTAAGAATAGCAATATCTTTAGCATTATATCTAGGATGATTCTCTTGTTTATAACTACTAGTATGTTCTTCATCTATTATAATAACTCCAATATTATTAAAAGGAACAAAGATAGCACTTCTCGTACCAATAACAATCTTAGCTTCTCCAGTAGTTATCTTTCTATATTCATCATATCTCTCAGTATCAGATAATTTAGAATGTAATACTGCTACTACATCACCAAATCTCGATATAAACTTTCCTACTACTTGAGGAGTTAAACTAATTTCTGGTACTAACATAATTGCTTCTTTATCTAGTTTTAAAGCTTCTTCAATAATACTCATATATACTTCTGTTTTACCAGAACCAGTAACACCATATAATAAATAAGTATTAGCATCCCCAAAAGAATTAACTACTATATCTTTAGCCTTTTCTTGTTCTTCATTTAATACTACCCTCTTATAATTACTTATCCCTGTATAAGAGTATCTTTTATCTTCTTCTAAATATATTTCTCCAAGTCCATTCTTAACAATAGTATTAATAGTACTAGACATCTTAGTAATAAGTATATCTCCTTCTTTTAACTTACAAAGTAAATTTACTTGACCTTCATATCTACATTTACTTATATATTCATCTATTTCTTCAATACTCTTAGTTCTTCTTAAATACCTATTATATTTAATTTTAATATTAGTATTAACTTTAGCTTTTAACGCTTTAGGAAGCATTACTTGATAAGCACTAACAAGTGAACATAATAAATGCCTACTCATATATTTACCAAGTAAGATCATTTCTTTATTAAGTACAGCCTCATTATCTACAACATCAATAATATCTTTAATTTTATTCTTATCATAATCAGTATCATTAAGTATATTCATAACAAATCCCTCTAGTTCCATTTTACCAAAAGGTATTTTTACTCTAATACCTATTTTAATATTATCTTTAAATCTCATAGGTACATGATATACATAATACTGATCTACTGCTTTTGCACTAATTTGTGTTAATACTTCTACATACATAATAATACCACCTTATATCTATTATACTAAAATCTATTACTAAAGTACATAATAATATTTAAAAAATAAGACTCTAGTTAAATACTTTAGCCTTATTTTTATTTAATTAAAAATGAATGTTATTAATATTGTTGCTATTGATAATATTAAACTTAATGTAATTAACATTAAATATGTAATATTTCCTCTACTACGCCCTGATGGTGATTCTACAACATAATTCTCAACAATCTGATTCATAGTTTGATTCATAACTTGAGTAGCGGCCATTTCATACTTCTTTTTAAATTCTAATAATGTCTTTGTCATTTTTAAATATCCTTCTTTACTCATATTACATGATACAAATTCATCATATGGAAAGACTATTTTTTCTGAAGAGCCAATTCTTTCTGAAGAGCCAATTTTTATTTCTTTTGGTTCATGATTTTTTCCAAAATCCCATATTTGATATTTATCTTTAAATTCTTCATATGGTATTATGTTACCATCTTTTACAGCTTGAGCTAGAAAACTATTAACAGCATTTATAAAAGAACCACCATTTTGAAGTATCCAGTATTCTACTCCAATTCCTCCTAATCCACCTTCTGCCTCAGAAGATCTTCTTGATTTATAAGCCTTGCCAGCTTTTAAAATCTTTTTAGCATATACTATATTTGCTTTAACAAGTGGAAATTGTTCTGGATATTCTTTTTCTATTGTTCTTAATAAATCAGATAAACAAGTATCTGTTGAATAATCAACTTTATCTCTCTTCTGAGTAAACGAAATATCTATATCAATTGGCTCTTCTATTCCATCTAACTTAATATCTTTTCCTCTAAATCTATTATCATGTGATATATTTGTTTGGGGAGAAAATAAAGAATTAAGATCTCTAATTACAGCATCAGTATTATTTAAATCATTACGACCAACCCTAGTCATAAAATCATAATCTGCATCACCAGGAACATTTGTGCCTCTTGATGTTGATCCTGTCTCTAACAAATCAATATTACCTTGTGATAAATCATTTAGTATTGTATCATTTATTTGTGTTGCTCCTAATGAAGATACTAATATTTCTTTTATTTTATCAGTAATAATTTTTCTTTTTTCTTGTTGTTTACTTCTATCTTGCTGCATTTCAGTTGCAAGTTCCTCAATGCCAGGAAAATATAATAGTGATGTATCCGCTAGTGGATATGCTTTTTCTTCTTCAGTTATTATTTTGTAATAAGAAATTCCATCTAATTTACTACGAATAGTATCATATTCTTTTTTTGTAAAAACTAATTTACCAGTAAAGTCATATACTGGTTTATATATACCTTTTTTAGCAAGTAACATTTTTAAACGAATCAAATCATCATAAACATCAGAAGTCTGATTAACATAATTAACAGTTCCATCTTCATTATATGGTTTTAATGAATTTATTTCAAAATTCTTTTTATATATAATATAATCAACATCTGTTACTAATGAATAGCCTGTTCTGGCACCCCAACGTGCGACATTTACACCACTTAAATCCTCGGTAGAAAATACTTCTAACTTCATCGGATCATAAGGTGTATCTATATTACCATTATTATCTCTCGTAATTCTAATATTAGGATTATTTTTATCAGTTACAAGATAAATATTGCCAAAACCAAAACCAGTTGGAGTTCCACTTATGCAACTATATATTGTTTTTTTCATACCATTTGCTGTGTTTATTAATGAAAAGTCTATATCTAATGGTGTCGCATCAGAATCACTTGTTCCCTTAAGAGGACCCAAAAACTCTTTACAAACATTTCCAGTATCTAATGATGCTTCAAGTGCATCTATATTACCTATACATCTTAAAAGGTCACCATCTTCAAATGAAAATGTTTGCCTTTTAATTACATTACTTTCTCCTAATCTTTCGGCTTTTTTATAAGAATCTATAATATAATTATTTAAATTTTCAAAAGAATCAAATCCAGCATAGTAAGCAAAACTTCTAATTATTCTATCAGGTAAACTATGTCTATCTGTTGGAGAAAATTCTTTACTTAAAACTCTAATCTTATCTGGTAATGATAAATTATCAAGTGTCATGTTTTTACTTTGAGTTTTATTTTCTTGTAATACCTCTAAATGGGAAGAAAAAATATCTAATATATTCTTTTCTTCAAAAGTTAATGATTCAAAAGTTCTTTTACCTGATACTATATCTAAATATAAATCATTTCCTACTTTAATATTATTCATATAATCTATTAGTGATCTATCAGCAGAACAAATTGATATTCTTAATAAATCATTAAATACCATTTGCATTCTAATATCTCTATCAGAACCATTTCTTCTTAAATAGGCCATTCTTTTTTCTAGTGGATTTGCATTTAATAAGTCAGGTGAAATTCTACTATTTTTATCAAAATTAAATGTCGATTTATTAAAATTTGGATATAGTGTCTCAAAACATTTATAAATTTTAGCAAATAATGGAAGATTATTTTTTTCAAAGATTTTTTCTATTTTTGCAAATACTTCTAAAGGATCATCTTGTTCTAATGCACCATCAATAATTTGATCACTTAATTTATAAGCTTCTTCAGAATTAGTTAATTCTGCCCTTTTATACAATCCATAAAGTTCATCTATTTTATCTTCAGTTAAATCAAAAAATCTTTTCTTTATATGTTCAATCATTTTATCAGTATTTTTATTTTGATAATGTTTTAATTCAATCATTTTCCTTAATTTTGCTATTATAATAGAAATATCTTCATTATTTTTATTATTATTTTTCAACTCCCAAAATCCATTATCATAAGCTGCTTTTATAATTTCATCTGTTAATATCAAATCTGGAACATAATTTAAGTTATTAGGATCTTGTTTCACAGCATACATCATTACTTTTGGATTTTGTTTTAATTTATAGGCTGCTTCTTTAGCATCAAAAACATAATTTCCAGTTGATAAGGCTATATCTATCATTTCATCTGTTAATATAAAATCCGAAACATAATTTAAATTATTAGGATCTTGTTTTACAGCTTCCAACATTATTTTTGAGTTTCGTCTTAACTTATCATTTGCTTCTTCAACATTAAAAATATACTTTCCAGTTGACAAAGCTATATCTATAATTTCATCTGTTAGTGCTTCTTTTGGAACATAATTTAAACTATTAGGATCCTGTTTTATAGCATACAGCATTACTCTTGAATTACATCTTAATGCATAGCTTGCTACTTTACCATCAAAAATATACTTTTCAGACGATAAGGCTATATCTATCATTTCATCTGTTAGAGCCTCATCTAGAGCATAATTTAAATTATTAGGATCTTGTTTTACAGCTTCCAACATTACTTTTGAATTTTGTTTTAATTTGCCACTTGCTTCTTTAGCATCAAAAACATAATTTCCAGTTGATAAGGCTATATCTATCATTTCATCTGTCAATATCAAATCCGAAACATAATTTAAATTATTAGGATCTTGTTTTACTGCATACATCATCACTTTTGGATTAGCAAGCAAATCATATGATGATGAATCATTGAACTTGTAACCACTATCAATTGCAGTCTTTATAACCTCTTCTGTTAAGGCTTCTCCTTTAGCATAATTTAAATTGTTAGGATCTTGTTTTACAGCATATAACATTACTTTTGGATCTCTTTTAAGTTGAGATATTATATTATTTAATAATGAATTAAAGAAACATTCAGACTCTAATCTCTTAAAATCTTTTTTTGCAGCCTTAGTTATTAATTTTGTTATAGTATCAGTGTCTCCTAATGATTCTAAATCATTTATATTTCTGATTATTATTTTTAAAGCTTTTTCATTGGACATTGTAGACATAGTTATTTTTTTTATAAATTTGGTTATATTCATATCTATTACCTCTTCTAGTATAATTTTACTATAATTTATGTGATTGTACAATAAATTTTAATAATTTTTTTAAAATAAAAAGAGAAACTATTTCTCTTTTATATATCTATATCCATCATAAGTAATCATATTCCTACTAAAAATAATCTTATTCTGAATAATATTATTAATATTATTAATATAATCACTATCAATATCCCCACTATATTTACCATTAAGACTATTATATTTACCTTTATCAGTAATCCATGATAAATTATCTAAAATAACCATGCCTTCATTATTAGATAATAGATCAGAACCTGCGAATAGTCTAGAGTCATATTTAATATCAAATAAATTATATATAGTTGGTAATACATCTATAGGCATACCTACTTTAGTAACATTTGTATTTTTCATACTACTATTATATATAATTAGAGCATTATGATTTATTTCAAATAGTTCATATCTTTGATAACTTGATAATTCATTAATTTCTTCTAGTGATAATCCATATGGATAATGATCTGCGAGTAAGACAATTACAGTATCCTCTAAAATACCTTTATTTTCTAGTTCTTTTAATAGTGATTCCATTGCTCTATCTAATTCTATTTGAGTAGCAAGATATGATTTTGCCTTATCACTATAATCTAAGTTTTTTACTAAGTCCCAATTCTTACTTACAATACTATTACTTTCTTTAGTATAATCTAAATGTCCTGATACAGTCATATAATAAGTCATAAATGGTTTATCACTATTTATGTAATCATTAGTAGTAGCTTTAATCATTTCTATATCACTTTCTGGCCACACATTACAGTTTATGTTTAATCCCATGTTGCAGGCTTTAAAATTATCAAAACCTAAGGCTTTAAGATATTTGTATCTATTTTGAAAATAACCATCATGGGCGTGATAAGCATAAGTATTATATCCTTTTTCTTTAAATACAGTAGCTAGTCCATAAGGAAAACTATTCTCCCCACTCTTCCACTTTGTAAGAGTTGAGTAATTAGGATATAATCCTGTTAATGATTGAAATTCTCCTCCTATTGTAGATAAGTAATATGGTACATAAAAATTATCAAATATAAAGCCATTATTAGTTAGTTTATATAATGTCGGAGTTCTATCTTTATCTATTCCTATTTCGCTAAAGGATTCTGCTACTACAAAAATAAGATTTTTATTTTCAAACATACCAGTATACTTATTTTTACTAGTACCAGGATTATTATCTATATATTCTTTTATATCCTTATTTAATTTATTACTAGATAAATCTAGATCTAAGTTATTCTTTTCATATACAAATAAATCTTCATCATTGTTTTCTTCTTCATAATTTACTTCTATTACCTTATCATCAAACCCAAATATATTCCTATATATATCTAACCCTGTACTAGATAATACTCCCATCTTCTGAATACTAAGAGGAATATTGTTAGTATTATAATATAAATCATATAAAGATATATCTTTATTATCTTTAGTACTATTTATATATAATCTATATGATAGAAAAGATAGTGGTATTAATATTATATAACTATATAAATATTTCTTATTTTCTTTTATATTAAGATCTATTTTTTTTCTAAATATTATAAGTAATATAAATGGTAAAAAGAATAGTATTAAATAATGAATATTACCCACTATTACTTTTATAGTCTCACCAGCAAATCCCATTGCTTGATCAGATAATTTAAAACAGTCTAATGAAAAGAATGTTTGTAAAAATGATTTAAATATTGCCTCTAGAGCAAACCAAAAACATAATACAAAATATATTATATAACTAAATATTTTATTTGTCTTCTCACTACCTACTGTCATTAATATGGTCATAATAAAAGAAGAAAATAAGGAATAAATAAGAATACTAAGTACTTCACTCTTTGAATAAATATCAAATGATATAAGAGCAAACATTGCTTCAAAAAATATTAGTACTATGTAGTTTAATAAATTTATTTTGATTATTTTCTTCATATTAACCCTCTTTTCTTAATTTAATATATTATTTCTTTTTATAATTATTATAAAATTCTTCTTTTAATTCTAAGAATCTATCTTCTTTAATAGCTTCTCTTATCTCTTCCATAATTCTAATTAAGAATCTTAAATTATGAATAGATAAAAGTCTTTGACCTAAAGTCTCATCTGCTACTAAAAGATGTCTAATATAAGCCTTAGTATAATTTTTACAGCATTTGCAGTCACAACTTTCATCTACTGGAGTAAAATCTTCTTTATACTTAGCATTTCTTAAATTAATCTTACCATCTCTAGTAAAAGCATGACCATGTCTAGCAAGACGAGTAGGAAGTACACAATCAAACATATCTACTCCTCTTTCTACCCCTTCAAATAAATCAGTAGGTTCTCCTACTCCCATTAAATATCTAGGTTTATCTTCTGGCAAATATTTAATACCATATTCAATCATCTTATACATCGTCGGTTTATCTTCTCCTACTGAAGTACCACCAATAGAATAACCATCAAAACCTAATTTAACCGTCTCTTTACAAGACCATTCCCTTAAATCTTCAAATTCTCCTCCCTGTACAATACCAAATAAACTTTGATTAGGATTATTAAAAACAGCCTTCCCTCTCTTAGCCCATCTAATAGTTCTCTCAACACTATTCTTCATATATTCATGAGTTACAGGATATGGAGGACATTCATCAAAACTCATAGCAATATCACTATCTAATTTATTTTGAATCTCAATACTCTTCTCAGGTGTTAAGAATAATCTCTCTCCATTAATATGACTCTTAAATACTACTCCCTCTTCACTAATATCTTTAGGTTTAGCCAAACTAAATACCTGAAAACCACCACAATCAGTAAGAATAGGACCATCATAATTCATAAACTTATGAAGTCCTCCTGCTTTCGCAACAATATCTTCTCCTGGTCTAAGCCATAAATGATAAGTATTAGATAATATAACACCTGCACCTATCTCTTTAATTTCTTCTGGATCAAGAGTCTTAACCGTAGCCTGAGTACCTACTGGCATAAACATCGGAGTCTCAAACTTACCATAGTTAGTCTCTAATGTTCCATATCTAGCCTTAGTATCTTTATCTTTATGTAATAATGTATATTTAACTTTCATAATACGCCTCATTTCTTACTAATTATATCAAATATAACAATTAAAGTAAAGAAAAAAAGTACCATTAAAGTACTCCTTATTCATGTATCTTCTTCATAAGTAAAGTAACATCTTTTACTTCTACATTAGAAGTATTAATATCTCCCGTTAAATTAGTCATAACCTCAAGTATAGTATCATCTTTAAATCTAAATAAAATATTCTTACTAAAATACATCTTACTAATATCACTAAGAGGTAATTCAAAAGTTAAATCTTTAATCGCAGATCCAGTACTATCTACTAAATAAAAACTACCACCATGAGTATTATCTACCCCATCAATATATCCTGATAAATCAATTTCATAAATACCTGGTACTACTTCTACTTCAGTATTATTAGGAACAATAAAATATTCACTAGGTTCTGGTACTAACCAAGTCTCATTAATAATCATTGCTTCAATATCATTAGTATCATTATAACTAGAAAAGAATATCCCTTCAGTACTACTACTAGGAGTCTCTCCTTGAGGTCCCGTAGGACAAATTAAACCCTGTGATACCATAGGCCAGTCATCCCAATAATAACAATATTACATATACATTTCTTATCTCTTTCTATCTTATTATAAGGATTCATACTATCCATCCCTATAATAATCTATGTAATAATAATATTTAAGTAATTATTATCATTTACATTCTTTCACCTTTCATGAAATGCCAAGGTCATTTCATGTCATTTCTAGCCTATAGTCTAGAAACGAATATCATCCATATCTATTATATTCACAGTGAATACCTAAAAGAAAGAAAAGAACTAGTATCACTAAGGATAATGATATTAAATATCCTGTCCAAACGTTCAAAACGAGCAGTGATATAAGTTCTTTTCACTACTATCTAAAAAATAAAACTTATAACTATTTACTAGAAACTTTTAATTCTTCTAACATCTGCTCTTTCATTTTATCTATATCAGTAAAAAATACCTTTATTCCCCTTGTATTAAGCTTCATTAACTCTTTAAAATTATCATAAATTATCTGTTCTAACTTTTCTGGTACTCTAGCAGGCTTACCATCAATTGTATGAACATGGTCAATATACTTTTCTAAAGTTGGAAAAGCATTCTGAAGTAAAATAGCAGATTCTTCATCAAAAATTTTTTCTATTAATATAGTATTACAAAAACCATATTTTTCTATTTTCTTATCAATTATTTTTTTATATTTATCTATTTTTGAACTAATAGGAATAAACCATAAAATATCATTATCCTTAATAGTAAAATAAGTAGGTCTTTTTTTACCCTTTTCATGATTTTGCATTAAATTATCATCGTTAACAATATCAAAAAAATCATCCTTAATATGATATAAATATCCAGTTTGAACCTTCATAACAATCTTTTCTCCTTTCATTTTATTTCATAAACATATAGTAAAAAACATATTATTTTTGAACTATTAAACCCAATAAAAGTATATCATAAATTAAAAGAAAACTCTACTTAAAAAGTAAGAGTTTTCAAACATTTTCGCTCGGGATTACTTATTACTCGCACCACCCGTAAGCGAGAAACATTGTCGACCAGGATTACTTATTACTCGCAAGCCACCTGGAAGCGAGAAACATTTTCTTATTAATGCATTCATCAAATGCAATAATAATATACTATATTTTATGCCAAAAGTCAATACCATTGCATAAAATTGGCAAATTATCATTTGCATTAATATTATATACAATTTTTATTGTTTTATTATCAACTAAATTTTGTAGAAAAAAGACACTCAAATGAGTATCTTTAATTTAATTATTCAATAATTTCAGTAACTGATCCAGCACCAACAGTGTGTCCACCTTCTCTAATAGAGAATTTAGTACCATTTTCAACTGCAATTGGAGCAATTAATTCAACTGTCATAGTAACATTGTCACCAGGCATAACCATTTCAGTTCCTTCAGGAAGTGTAACAACACCAGTTACATCTGTAGTTCTGAAATAGAATTGAGGTCTATAGTTTGTAAAGAATGGAGTATGTCTTCCACCTTCTTCTTTAGAAAGTACATAAACTTGTGCTTTGAATTTTTTATGTGGATGAACTGTTCCAGGTTTAGCAAGAACTTGTCCTCTTTCAACTTCACTTCTGTCGATTCCTCTTAATAATACACCAGCATTATCTCCAGCTTCAGCATAGTCAAGTTGTTTTCTAAACATTTCAATACCAGTAACTACTGTTTTCTTAGTATCTTTTAAACCAACGATTTCAACTTCATCATTAAGTTTTAATTGTCCTCTTTCAACTCTACCAGTAACAACTGTTCCTCTACCAGTAATAGTAAATACGTCTTCAATTGACATTAAGAATGGTTTGTCATTATCTCTTTCAGGAGTTGGAATCCATTCATCAACAGCATCCATTAAGTCTTCAATAGCCTTAACATACTTAGGATCTCCTTCAAGAGCTTTAAGCGCAGAACCTCTAATGATTGGAGTATTGTCTCCATCAAATCCATATTCAGTAAGTAATTCTCTTACTTCCATTTCAACTAGGTCTAATAATTCTTCAT
>ERZ773178.3711-NODE-3711-length-12434-cov-3.193715_pt1 | contig 12434 bp, 10 predicted proteins | sample MGYA00580533_ERZ773178 | MGnify/ENA primary metagenome ERZ773178 (study PRJEB29015, sample SAMEA2737859) | human gut metagenome | biome: human gut; feature: human-associated habitat; material: faeces | place: China | collected 2012 ...
CTCTTTTCCAAATTCAGCGTTGTGCAGATCCGATATCTGTACGATCCGGTATCCATCGAGATCTGCGCCAAGCTTCTCAGATTCATATGTATATGTGGTAATTACCAGATGCTTATTCTGAAACAGGCAAAACGGAATCAAAATAATGATTATAAGCATCAGAATTAGGATCTTTTTGTGTGGTATTTTTTTCATTTTTCTCTATCCTCAAGCACAAACAACGAAATCTTTTTATTCTTATTTACAGGATATATAATTATTTGTCATGCGTCAAATAAATATCACTAGTTCCGCTCAGAAAAATGAAAGACACCGGAATGTATTCATTGTGAATATCATTCCGATGCCTTTTCACTTTTATAATTATGAATATGATGATAAGAACTGCTTTGTACGTTCCTGTTCCGGATTGTCAAATACCTGTTCCGGTCTGCCCTGCTCAAGTATATATCCATCATCCATGAATATAACCTGACTTGCCACGTCTCTTGCAAATGCCATCTCATGAGTGACAATTATCATCGTTGTCTTTTTCTCTGCAAGATTTCTGAGAACCTTCAGCACTTCGCCGGTAAGCTCAGGATCAAGTGCTGATGTCGGCTCATCAAAACACAGGATATCCGGCTGCATCGCAAGTGCTCTTGCGATCGCAACTCGCTGCTGCTGTCCTCCGGATAAATGTGCCGGATAATGATTCGCCCATTCCAGAAGTCCTACGTTCTTAAGCTGTTCTCTTGCGATCTCTTCTGCTTTTTTCTTGTCCATTTTCTTTACGATGATCAGGCCTTCCATTACATTTTCCAATGCTGTCTTTTTGGAAAAGAGATTGAATCCCTGGAATACCATGCTGGTCTTTTTTCTAAGCTCTACCAGTGACTTTTTATCACTGCGTGCCAGATCTACGCTCAGGTCTCCGATACTGATGCTTCCGTTTTCCGGCTTCTCTAACCTGTTCAGGCAGCGTAAGAATGTTGACTTTCCTGTTCCGGATGGTCCGATGATCGCTACAACATCACCTTTGTTGATGTTCAGGTCGATGCCGTTTAAGACCACGTTATTATTGAATTTTTTGGAAATATTTTTCACTTCAATCATTGGTTCAATGCCCCCTCATCTGTCTGTATTGCCGGTGCATTCTCCGGTATGCGGATCTTCTTCTCGATCAGTTTGATTCCCTGCTCTACGATGATCGTAATGATCCAGTAAATGATCGCCAGAGATACATAGACTTCAAAGTAACGGTATGTACGTCCTGCGATGATCTTTCCTGCTGCCGTCATCTCTACAACCGCACAGACGAATGCAAGCGATGTTCCCTTGATCAGTCCGATAAAGGAGTTACCAAGTGAAGGTAATGCAACTACGATTGCTTCCGGAAGAATCACTCTTCGTAATGCCTGGAAATATGTCATGCCAAGTGCATTGGCTGCCTCGATCTGTCCCTTCGGAACAGATTCCAGTGAAGCTCTGATCACTTCTGCGTTGTATGCCGATTCATTGACTGCCAGTGCGATAAATGCATAGATGATCGGTGCCACGCCGTTGGCATTATAATTCGTTCCATATTTCAAATTGATGGCTTTTAAGATCATCGGGATTCCAAAGTATGTTACATACAACTGTACCAGTACCGGAGTTCCACGGATCACTGAAATATACAGATTGGCAAGCTGTTTTAATACCGGTATCTTTTTCATCTTGATCAGTGCGAGGATCAGTCCGAGGATCAGGCTGACGATCATGGATACCACTGCCAGTTCCAGTGTCACCGGCAGATAGGTTAACAGATCCGGTATCTGGGTAAATACCATCTTAATATCAAATAAATTACTCATGCTGATTCTTCCTTTCTGGATTCCAGACTGATGTTAGTTTGGAGTTTTTTCAAACTGATCATCTTCCGGAGCTGTATCCTGTCCGAAATATTTCTGGCTTAATTTGCTAAGTGTTCCATCCTTTTTCAGTTCTTTTAACTGCTCGTCTACTTTGTCTCTGAGTTCTTCCTGATCTTTCGGGAAAATGTAATAAGCATAGCTGTTATCTGCGATTGCTTTTGCATCTTCATCAGAGATCTGATTAGCAACTACATCATAGTTGTATTCTTTCTGATATGCGTTGTACATTGCCACATCAATGATTGCAAGATCTGTTGTTCCATCTTCGATATGCTGTAATGTGATTGCTGTATCTGCATCAGTATAAGTAATGTCGATTTTCTTATCCGGATTCTTTTCATTCCAGCTCTCGATTGCTGTTGTAACACTGACACCGGACTGTCCTTCAAAGGATTTTCCTGCTGCATCTGCAAATGTTTTTACTTCCGGTGCACCTTTTTTGGTAATGAATACATATCCGATTTTGTCATATGGATAAGAGTACAGATAAGATTTCGCTCTTTCTTCATTGTATGAGAAGTTATTGACTCCGATCTGATAAGTTCCGCTTGTAACTCCAGAGAATACAGAAGGGATATCTGTTACTTCAATCTGAAGATCATATCCGTCTAAACGGTCAAAGATTTCTTTTAATACTTCGACATCATATCCTGTTGTCTCATTGTCATCCCCTACATAGGTATAAGGCTTTACATTCGCTCCTGTTCCTGCTTTTACTGTTACCGTCTTCGTTCCGCCGGAACTTTTGCTGTCACTTTTGGAAGATCCGGATCCTCCGGCACATCCGGTTGCCAGTACTCCAAGTGCTACAGTGATTGCTGCTATGCTTACCAGTTTATTTCTTTTCATAATACATTCTCCCTCTTTATACTTTGTTCGTTTCTCTGTTTTTCATCTGTATTTTCTGTTCGCTGCAGGTTACAGCTGTTTTTCCGTCATGATACACTGGAATGCTCCGGTTCCTGTAATCTGCTTTGGATCAGCCACATAACCAAGCTTTTCATAAAATCCAACTGCTTCGGTTCTGGAGTTGATAAAGATCTTTTTCACACCGCGTTCTGCAAACCACTCTTCTGCCGCCGTGATCGCCGCTGCTCCATAATGCTGTCCGCGGTATTCCTTAAGTGTTGCGACTCTTTCAATCTTTCCGGTATTTTCATCCAGCTGATGCAGTCTGCAGGTCGATACCGGATGGATTCCATCCAGCACCAGTATGTATTCATCGCCTGCCTTATCTTCACCGAATTCCATCTCCAGTGACACACCAAATCCATTGCACATGGCCTCAGTCCTCACATAATGGACTCCTGCGAGCTGCCATTCTTTATCTTTCACACGGATTGCTTCCATCCTGTCTTCCTCCTGCTTATTTATGAATTATATTTCTGCTTTCCACTTATGCGCAGGATCTTTACTTAGTGCTTCTCTTCCGGTCGGCTGACTCCAGATGGTATCCCAGTCCGTCTCCTGTACAACAATGTCGTAATATACATTCTCCCAGTAATCTTCCGGTGCATGCGTAAGATCCTCAGATGCTGCGAAATCTTTGAAATATGTATTGTGTCTGAATGCCGGGATCTGATACAGATCTCTTGCATATGGCCACAGGTTCTTGTAATCTACCAGTCTGTGTACGCAAGGTCCGATATTTCTGGAATAGCTATAGTCAAATCTTGCAAGTGTTGTATACAGACGGATGTCATTGTCTGTGATGTAATCACCAAATAAGAATCTCTGATTCTCCAGACGCTTGTCCATTGCTTCCAGTCCTGCGAAGAATGTCTCATATCCGTCCTTGAATGCCTGTAAACTTTCTGCGAACTGTGCACGGTATACAGCATTATTGACATTTTCGAATAACCATACATTCAGCTTATCGATCTCTTCTCTTAATTCTTCCGGATAAAGGTCCGGTGCGCCTTTTTTATGAAATGGTTTAAATGCTGTCTCGAAATGATTCGTCAGATGGTGGTAATCGTTATTTACTACTTTTTTCTCTTTGTAATCTACCAATGCCGGTACGGTAGTTCTTCCTTCATAATCATCATCTGCGTTGTAATATAATTCACTTAAGAACTGTGCTCCCGTCTCCTTGTTAATATGATTCGGTGAGTTTACGAATTCCCATCCAAGTGGTTTTTCATAATCGCCCCAGTCTACGATTTCAACTTTGATTGCCTTGTCAAGTCCAAGTAACTCTCTTGCGATCGATGCTCTGTTGGACCAGTTGCATCCTTTTCCCCAGAATAAGATATATCTGTCTGCTTCTACCGGGTTTTCTCCTTCTCCGAATCCTTTTGTGAAATGATTCGGCTGTCTGTGAAAGTTTCCATATTCATCTATTTCCTGACCAGACTCTGTAGGTCTGACTCTGATCTGTCTTCCGTTTACTTCATAATATTCATGTTCTGCCATCTTACGATTCCTGCCTTTCTGTATTGTTCTTCTATATCGCTGCTGTATATTTTCTTAATCCTGTTTTTCTGTTCTGAATTTATTACCCGGATCGCTGCTGAGTCTTGCTCTGTTATGAGGTGCTCCCCAGTATGCATCAAAGTCAATCTCATCCAAGAATCTTGCATTGAATGACTCGAATGTTCTTCCCTGTTTCTTGTTATCCGGATTTGCAAAATCTTTAAAATATGTATTGTTCTTGAATGCCGGAATCTGATACAGGTCTCTTGCATATGCCCACAGGTTCTTGTAAGTGAACAGTGGACGTTTGGTGTGTCCGAGCTGATGTGTATAACGGATATCCAGTCTTGCAAGTGTTACATAAAGTCTCACATCACTGTCTGTTACATAATCTCCGAATAAGAATCTTCGGTTCTCCAGTCTTTCTTCCAGTAGATCCATTGCCGCGTAGAAAGAATTGTATGCATCCCAGTAAGCTTCTTTCGATCTACAGAAGGTTGTCTTGTATACTCCGTTGTTGATGTTATCGAATAACCAATCGTTCATCTCATCAATGTCTTTTCTTAATTCTTCCGGATAAAGATCCGGCGCATTCTTTTTATGGAATGGTTTGAAATCCACTTCAAAATAATTGGTCAGTCTATGATAATCGTTATTTACTACTTTTCCTGTCTTTACATCAATCAGTGCAGGTACGGTAGTTCTTCCTGTATAATCGTCGTCAGCTTTGTAATATGCTTCACTTAAAAACTGGATGTCCAGAACCGGATCTACGTTATCTTTGTCATATACGAATTCCCATCCAAGGTTCTTTTCATGATCTGCATGATCTACCATATTCACGCTGATCGCTTCATCTAATCCAAGAAGTTCTCTTACAATAGAAGCTCTGTTAGACCAGTGGCAAAGCTTTGCCCACACCAGCCTGTATCTGCCCGCTTCTACCGGATTCTTTCCTTCTCCGAATCCTTCAGTGAAATGATTCGGCTGACGGACGAAATATCCATTCTCATCTACTTCTGAAACTGTCTCTACCGGACGAACTCTAATCTTTCTTCCATTTACTACTTCATAATCAAATTCTGCCATGTCACTGTCTCCTTTTTTCTGACTTTCTTCTATCTTTTCTTCTGTTTTATTCGAACAGATCTGTAGACAAATGCCGTTCTCCTTCTTATCGATACTGTATATTCTAAGCAAATTTCTCTGCTCTGTTGTTCGGTTCATTCCAGTAACTTTCATCCGGTCCAAGTCCTACGATCTGGTATGGGTTTTCTTCTTTGGTCCCGAGAAGTTCTTTTTGTTTGATCTTTTCGAAATCTGCAAATTCTTTATACTCCGGAATGCTGTATAATTCTTTTGCGTAATTCCAAAGGTTGTCATAATCTCTCAATGTCTTTCTGTTCAGTCTCTGTTTGAAATAATAGACTGCATCGAACCGGATCAAGAGGTCATATAATCGCTTGTCTTCCTCTGTAATCTCATTTCCTTCCAGATATCTGTTGTCATTCAACAACTTTTCCAGATTATCGAGGATCTGAAATGCATGATCATATGCTTTTTCATACGCTTCCTGCGTAACTGCTTCGCCGGCCGCTTTTATTTCTTTTTGTAATTCATCAATCAGTTTTACTGCCATTTTCGAACTCCTTTCATCGTGTCCGCCTATCTGGATATAATAAAAGCGGATACATCCTGATATCTTGTACCCGCTTCTTCTTATCTCTATCTTATCTCAGGTAACATGATATGCATGATTAACAAGCTGTATCCATCATCGACATCATACAGCAACAACACATCATGTTCTTTTTGCTTGTTTCTACATATCTTCTTACCATCGCTTTGTTCTCCTTTTTTGTATTTTAGTTTTCCTATCTGTTTGATATGTTTTGTATTATATTCATATATTTCCTATTTGTCAACTATGTTTTGTGGATTTTATTTGTTTTTATTTTTGTACAATTTTAACGTGGTAAATTATTTTCTCTTATAAATGAAGACAACAAGCGCAAAAAAGGGGATGTAAAAAAACTCAATCGAGTTTTTTACATCTCCTTTTCAAAAACACAGTACTATCCTATTACATAAAATGTCGTTCCGTCTTCATATTATAAATGACGTTTCTATACAGCCTGTGCCTTGCTTCCTTTTATCATTTCTACAAAATATGCATGCACACTTGTATCATCATTCAGTTCCGGATGAAACGCAGTTGCAAGCTGGCTGCCCTGTCTTGCGGCCACAACTTTTCCATCTACTACGGCAAGTATCTCTGCCTCTCCGTAGACATCGTCAATATACGGTGCACGGATGAATGTCATTGGAATCTTTCCAATTTCTTTCATCTCATCTTCTGTATAAAAGCTTCCAAGCTGTCTTCCATACGCATTCCGCTTTGCCAGAATATTCATCGTACCAAAACATGGAACTCCGTCTTCCACCCGCTCTGCCAAAAGGATCAGTCCGGCGCAGGTTCCGAATACCGGAAGCCCGTCTTCAATCTTCTGTTTCAATGTATCGTAAATGTCCAGTTCGATCAGAAGCTTTCTCATAACGGTACTTTCTCCACCCGGAAGGATCAGACCATCAAAGTGACGGTTCAGATCTTCTTTTTTCCGGATTTCAAAATGGTCCACGCCCAGGCGGTCCAGCATCTGTCCATGCTCTAAGAATGCTCCCTGCATTGCCAAGATTGCAATCGTCATCTTATTTTCCTCTTTCTGCCATTAATAATTCAATTTCCTGTTCGTTGATTCCCACCATTGCTTCGCCAAGATCTGTTGAAAGTTCAGCGATCAGTTTGGCATCTGTGTAGTTCGTAACTGCTTTCACAATAGAAGCCGCACGCTTTGCAGGATTACCAGATTTGAAGATTCCGGAACCTACGAATACACCTTCTGCTCCAAGCTGCATCATCAGTGCCGCATCTGCCGGTGTCGCAACTCCGCCTGCTGCAAAGTTTACGACCGGAAGCTTTCCATTTTCATGAACATATTCCACAAGATCAACCGGAATCTGTAACTGTTTTGCTGCTTCGAATAATTCGTCTGCTCTTAAGTTCTGGATGCGGCGGATTTCCGCATTCATTGCTCTCATATGACGGACTGCCTGTACCACATCTCCGGTTCCCGGCTCGCCTTTTGTACGGATCATGGATGCACCCTCTGCGATACGGCGGAGTGCCTCACCGAGATCTCTTGCACCACATACGAATGGTACTTTGAACTCTTTTTTATTAATATGGTAAATGTCATCGGCCGGTGAAAGTACTTCGCTTTCATCAATATAATCAATCTCAATTGCTTCCAGAATCTGCGCTTCTACAAAATGTCCGATTCTGCATTTTGCCATAACCGGTATGGATACTGCTTCCTGAATGCCACGGATCATCTTCGGATCGCTCATACGGGATACGCCGCCTGCTGCGCGGATATCTGCCGGAATTCTTTCCAGTGCCATGACTGCACATGCACCTGCTTCTTCTGCGATCTTTGCCTGCTCCGGAGTTGTCACATCCATGATAACTCCGCCTTTTAACATCTGTGCCAGCTGCTTATTTAATTCATATCTGTTCTCTTTCATAATTCCTGTACCTTTCCTATCTGTTTTCTGTGAATTTTCTTTGAGTCCTATCATACGCTCATCTGGTATTTTTTAAACAGCCAGTTTTTATGTTTTTGTGCATGCCAATTTTGCATAAAAAAGACCTTTTGAAACCCAACGTTTTCAAAAGATCCTTTTTAGCCTTCTCTTTAATTAAAATCATTCTATTTCAAATGTCTTATTTTTCAAGCCCGAACGTTTCCACAACCACAATCCAGACACGATAACTAATAAACCTCCGCCTATCATTTCAACTTCATAGACTACATTTTCTTTAAAAGTTGTCATAACTGGAAGTGCCGAGCACACAATCGCAATCACGCAGATTACCAATTCCATATACCCAAGAAAGCATCCCCACTTTTTATTTTTTGTCATCTGATACAACCCAGGTTTATCAACCTTTTTCCGTTTAATTTTAATATATGCCGCAAACAAAAGAACATACGGAAACAACGATGTCAACGCGGTCATAGTAATTAATACATTGTAAATCGTTTCAACTGCCGGGAAAACTGCCACGCCTGCAAGCAGCAGAGAAACAAGTATCGCCTGAAATAAAATCGCCTTCTCCGGAATGTCATGCTCATTTTTCTTCGTAATCTTCTCCGGAAAGATTCCCGGTTCAGAATATCCAAACAACATCTTTGTCGGTTGCGCAATATACAGCACTACCGCTCCAAATATCGACAAAGTAATTCCAAATGCTACGATCTGAACAAAAAATTGAGGAACTTCCAGGAGATTGCAGGCAATTACTAATGCATCCAAAGTCCCTGTATACGCAAAGATTTCTGACGTCGGCATCAGCATTGTCATACATACCGAACCAATCACATATAATACGCAGATTGTTCCGGCAGCAATCATGATTGCTCTTGGATAATCTTTCTGAGGATTTTTCATTTCAGAAGCGAAGTTTGCTGTAAATTCAGCTCCTGTATACGCAAATGTAATTCCCGAAATTGCAACCAGCGAATTCATATTTAGCTTAGGGGTCAATGTTGCTATCGTATACTCAGATGCACTTGGTGCCTTTTTGAACACTACCACTGCCAGAATTGCCATACCAATCAGACACACCGTCGGTACCACCGAACCCAGCGCACCTACACTGGTAAAGTATTTTCCAAATTTCATACCACGCATACTCGCAAACGACAACGCCCAGAAAACAACCAACGACATAATCAATACTAATATTTTGTTATCTGCAAGTTCTGGTTTCCCAATCATGTAAGTAAAATTGATTGAGAAAAATGTCAGAAAAGATGCATACCAGAAAATAAGTGCCGTCCAATGCATCCAGGATACTAAAAATCCATATTTTGTTCCGAATGCAATTTTAACCCAGTCATTCAGACCTCCATCTGTAGGATATGCTGTTGCCAGTTCCGCACACATCAGCGCCTGCGGCACAAAGAATATCAGCATAAATATGATCCACATCGGGATTGCTCCCAACCCCAGGCCAAAACTGTCTGAGGTTGATTTTGCAATCCAGCGGATTCCATAAAGGGCAGATACATTCATAAGCACAAGTTCCCAGAATGTAATACTTTTTTCTTTCAATCGCCTCGCCCCTTTTTAAATTCCATTTCTCTTTACTTTGTAGTCATAATCTCTGTGGAATACATGTTCATCATTAATTGATGCATCCATGTGTCCGGTAATATAGAAGTTATCTTTATCAGCAGTCTGAGTAACAACGATATCACAATCTGTCAGCCATCCATCACGGCCGTTCTTCATCTTCTGCGTAATAGTATATTTGGCTGACAACGGATCTTTGTTGCTCATCGTCAGTTCTCTCTTGAGGTTATGTTCTACTACCGTTCCAATATCATCAAAGCGATAGATACCCTCTCCAAACACTCCACCAACACCGTTTGTAATAGATGTCCATGAATCCGTGAGCAGATCATACTCAATTGTACGGTCTACACGACCAGGTGATAATGTTGTCATCGGAGTAAGCGGCGCACATCTGGCTTCCATATTCGGACCTTCCGCATCTTTTCCTGAGAACATCGGTAATGCAAATTTAGCAGTAGACAGATCCAGTTTTAATGTTGCAAGCTCCGGTGATGGCCAGATCATTGGCCAGAATGAGTTTGCAATAGAAAGTCTGATTCTGTGTCCTTTCGGGAAGTTATGTCCACACACATCCAACTGTACTTTTGCTTTATATGTCTTACCTTCTTCAAGGTATACCACCTTATCATGCCCCTCTAAATGCGTCAGATTCATAAGTCCATAAGAAACTCTTGTTGAAGCTCCATCCGGATGGATATCACTCAGCTGAGCATACATAAATGCATTTGGCTTATCGCAGGTAAACTCTACCTCAAATTCCGGATATCCAAGAATCTCTACTTCTTCCTCTAATATATCCGAATCAAATACCATTGCCATTCCATCATCTACTCTCATGTCTGCCGGAGACTCCCCGAGAACACCTGCTCCCATCCACTCATTTGCCAGGAGTCCGTGATTTGGAAGTGTGCAAAGATCTACGATTTCTTTCTTTGTATTTGCTTCATCCTGAAGATGTCCGTATGTCATAGAAAGTGTTTTCATAGCAACATCTTTTGACGGCCATCCGTCCAATGCAACCCAGCGTCCATCACTAAGCGGATGTACAGTTTCTGGTTCCATGCTGTCTTCCAACCACACCTGTACCATCGGGCAGTCTAATGTGTCGTTATCAACACCTTTCAGCCATTTATCCCACCATTTTGTAGCTTCACCAAGGAAATCAATTGCCGGCTGAGGCATTCCGTCATGAGCAAATACATGTGCCCAAGGTCCGATCAGTGCTTTTCTCGGAACACTTAATCCTTCCATCAAAGTTAATACACTGTTTGTATAAGAATCAGCCCATCCATCCAGTGCAAATACAGGAACTTTAATATCGTCATAATTCACACTTACAGAGCCGTGTTTCCAGTAATCATCTCTTGTCTGATGTTCCATCCAGTTAGCCGGCCAAAGTGGCATTTCCTCCAAACGTTTAACAGACTCTTCTTTCCATGTATCCGGTTTGATCTCCGAATCAATCGCGCGGCACATGTATGCCAGCATAATATTGCCCCACCAGAAGTTATCATTCAACAGGCATCCACCTTTATAATGAATATCCTGTGTATATCTGTCATCAACAAATCCTACACAGATGATCGCTCTTAATCCTTTTGGCTGTCTTGCCGCAACCTGCAATGAGTTAAACCCACTCCATGATTTTCCCATCATTCCGACATTTCCGTCACACCATGGCTGCTCGGCAATCCATTCGATGCATTCTACCGCATCATCCTGTTCCTGTTTCAGGTATTCATCATAGAAACACTGGTCAGACTCTCCTGCTCCACGCATATCTACGCGAACTACGTTATATCCCATACCTGCAAAGAAACCATACATCGGTTCATCTCTTCCACGCATTCCATCTCTCTTACGATACGGCTGTGTCTCAAATATTGTAGGAACCGGTTTATCTGTCTTAGGATGCCAAACACGCGCCGAAAGGCGGCAGCCATCAGACATTGTAATCCATTCGTTCTCGATCACATCCCACTCGTAAGGAAATTCATCTCGCGCCATTACTCTTTTTACTGTTGATTCTACTTTAGCCATAATTTAACCCTCCTTCTTTTTTATTATGCTTCTGTAGCATCTGCTTTTTTCTTTCCATACTTTTTTGTCCAGATAATCGCAACGATTAATCCAATCACGCCCATCGCGATCATATACAGGAAATTCAGGTGATATCCCTGATATCCCGGATAAGTATCTAACAATTTACCTGCGATTGTATAACTCAAAACTTCCGGCAAATATCCAAATGTGGACGCCATACCAATTGCAACTCCTCCTAATTCCACCGGAATACCACCTTCTGAAATAAACGAGAAGTACAGACCAAAGTTTATAAACATACCTGCATATACCAGCACACAAGCCGCCACAACCAATATCATTCTGCTATCCGAAGCCATTTTGCCTGTAACGTCCATGATAACCACACCGGCGATCATCAAAATATAACCAACAATCATTGTATGGCTTCTTCCGAATTTATCTCCGGAAAATCCACCAAGTGTTGCCGCAAACGGACGGATGTACTGAGACATAACCGTTAAGATTGCTGCGATCACGGCTGTAACTCCGATGATATTACTTGCATAAGGAGTAAAATAATATGATGACATATTAAAAGTATAACTTGTGTACATCATGATAATAATCAACCACATAACCGGCATCTTTAACACTCTGATAATATCTTTAAATGAAACAGTGCTTGAAGTTCCGTCTTCTTTAACGGTCTCAGGCTCCTTCAACAGGAAAATAAAGATAATACCTACAATCAACGGTGCCAACGAATAGAACCAGATAATTCCTTTAATTCCGAGAGTCGGCATTGCCTTTCTCTGAAAAATTCCAAAAATCGCTGTTGCCACTGCAAGATGTGCCGCATTGAATCCTGAACATATTCCCGCTGTCACGATCCGTCAC
>ERZ773178.3713-NODE-3713-length-12429-cov-6.256990_pt1 | contig 12429 bp, 10 predicted proteins | sample MGYA00580533_ERZ773178 | MGnify/ENA primary metagenome ERZ773178 (study PRJEB29015, sample SAMEA2737859) | human gut metagenome | biome: human gut; feature: human-associated habitat; material: faeces | place: China | collected 2012 ...
AGCCTTTGGCTCCCGGGAGGCCCCTTTTTATACTCTCTTTCCGGGCTTCCCGTCGAGCTTTCGCTCCGGGAACCCCCGTTTTTTTATCCGCTCGCGTCCCCTTTTCATCCGTCTCCCGGTCCTTGCTCCCCGTGGCATGCAGGAGTTTTTATTTCGCGGCACCTTTGTATCGCATGGTCTGTCGGCGTGACTGTTATTAATGATGTGATGAGTCTCACGCGTTATACCCGCGCGGGTTCCAGAGAATCACGTTACGATAGAAAACGGCAGAGGCCAGATGATTGACAATCAGCGAAAGGACCGATGATGACTCTTCTGCAGCATGAACTGACCGATTTTAAGGTGAACGCGTTCCAGAACGACGAGTTCCATGAGGTGACCAAGGCTGATGTGCTCGGCCACTGGTCCCTGTTTTTCTTCTACCCGGCTGATTTCACTTTCGTGTGCCCCACTGAGCTTGAGGATCTGGCTCGCAACTACGCCAAGTTCAAGGAAATCGGATGCGAAATCTACTCCGTCTCCTGCGATACCCATTTCGTGCACAAGGCATGGCATGATGCCAATGAAAAGATCGCCAAGATTCAATATCCAATGCTTGCTGACCCGACCGCTCTATTGGCCAAAGATCTTGATACCTACAACGAGGTCGATGGCATGGCTGAACGCGGTGATTTCATCGTGAGCCCCGAAGGCAAGGTCGTGGCCTATGAAGTCATCTCCTCCAACGTTGGCCGCAATGCCGAAGAACTACTACGCCGTGTGCAAGCCTCTCAGTTCGTCCACGAACATGGCGATCAGGTCTGCCCTGCCAACTGGACTCCGGGCGAGGACACCATCGAACCTAGCCTCGATCTTGTTGGCCAACTGTGATCGTTATTTGACGGACGGATTGTCAATCTAATCCGACGGGTTGTCCGGAGAACCTCCGGGCAACCCCTTGAACAGACAGATTGAGGCGCGAAGGGATTCATTGATTCATTATGTCTCGAAATGATTTGTACGATGTCATAGTTGTCGGCGGCGGTCCCGCTGGTCTGACGGCGGGATTGTATCTGGCCCGCGCCCGATATCGCGTGCTGATTCTCGAGAAAGACGATTTCGGCGGACAGATCACCACCACCAATGAGGTGGTCAACTATCCGGGTGTCGGCCGCACCACTGGCCGTGAGCTTACCCAGACCATGCGTCAACAGGCGCAGGACTTCGGCGCTGAATTCCTTTCCGCCGAAGCCATCGGCCTCGACGTGCATGGCGACGTCAAAACCGTGCATACTTCACGCGGCGACTTAAAGGCTTTTGGTATTCTCATCGCCACCGGCGCCAGCCCACGCAAACTAGGGTTCGAAGGGGAATCCGAATACGCTGGCCGCGGTGTGGCCTACTGTGCTACCTGCGATGGCGAATTCTTCACCGGCAAGGAAGTACTGGTGGTCGGAGGAGGGTTCGCAGCAGCCGAGGAATCCGTGTTCCTGACCACATACGCCTCCAAAGTCACCGTTCTCGTGCGGGAACAGGATTTTACTTGCGACGCCACGGTGGCCGCCGCAGCCAAAAACAATCCAAAAATCGATGTGCGTTACCAAGTCGAGCTGCAAGGCGTCACTGCCGGTCAAGGCGGTTTGCGTGAAGCTACGATCCTGAACCGGGCCACCGGCCAGACCGAAACGTGGAAACCTGCTGACGGTGGCACGTTCGGCGTGTTCGTGTTCGCAGGATATGTGCCCGCCACGAATCTGGTGCGCGGCGTGGTGGAACTGGACGATTATGGTTACGTGGTCACGCACGGCTATCTCGAAACATCGGTGCCGGGCGTGTATGCGGCCGGTGATCTGCGGGCCAAAAACCTGCGGCAAGTTGTTACTGCCACCGCCGATGGTGCTATTGCCGCGGTGGAGTTGGAACGGTATGCCAAGCGGATGAGCGAGAAAACCGGTTTGATACCACAGCGCCCGACCTCTTGCGTCTACGAGCAGTCCACGGCGAAGACAGATGCCGCCTCGTTGGCTGACACCACGCCCGCACCGGCACCCGTCAAACGCAGCACCGATGCCGCTGCCGCAGCAAACGCCGTCAGGAAGCCCGGCGAATTGTTCTCCGACACCACCAAACAGCAGCTCAACGTGGTCTTTAACCGTATGTCTCGCCCGGTCACGCTTGCTTTGGAACTGGATGATACGCCGCTGTCCACGGAACTGCGGGGATTCATTGATGCGATGGTCGCGTTATCCGATGGCAAGCTGAAATCGGTAGTGGTCGATGGTGAGTACGAGAAGGATGATACGGGGCGTGCGGTATTCGATGTGGAACACGTGTTGCCGGCAGCACGTCCATGCGTGCGCATGGTGGTGGATGGCAAGCCGACCGGCCTCGCCTTCCATGGCGTGCCCTCCGGCCATGAATTCAATTCGTTCGTGCTGGGCCTGTACAACGCGGCCGGTCCCGGTCAGCCGTTGGGCGATGATCTGATCGAACGGGCAAAGTCCATTGCAAGCCCGCTGAATATCATGATTCTCGTCTCGCTCACCTGCACGATGTGCCCGGAGACAGTGCTCGCCTCCCAACGCCTCGCCTCGCTAAACCCTGCCGTGCGCGCCGAGGCCTACGACGTTTCGCATTTTCCTGAGCTTAAGGACCAATACGGCGCAATGAGCGTGCCCTGCATCGTCATCAACCGTGGTGGCGAGCAGACCGTCGAATTCGGCAAGAAGAGCATTCCTCAGATGCTTGATCTCATCGGCGCGTGACAAGCGTGTGACAAACGGTGATAAGCGCGTGAGCACGCTTCGGCCCACGGGATTCCGTCGCCTGATTCTGTGAACCGAATGCCACGCGATGACGAATATGCCCGGAATCAGGTTTTGGCTTGATTCCGGGCATATTTATATGCGATGGCGCAGGCACCCAGTTCGTGGGATTATCCGCTGTAATCCCACGAACTAGGAACCACGAACCTATGGGGGCTAGGCGACGGCGACGCGCTTGCCTGCGGCCTTGACCAGCGAAATACTGATCAGCGCGATTATGAACAGCACGATGAGTACCGGAATCAACGCGGCATAACGGTGCGCCTGATCGGGGGCGTGCGTGACGACGAACGACGCCAGCTGATTGCCGGACAAGCCGGCGAATGCCCAGGCGCTCAAGGTCAGCCCATGCGTGGTGGATACGGTTTTCGTGCCGAAGTGCTGATCGAGCAGTACCGGCAGGGTGGAGAAGCCGCCGCCGTATCCGGCGTTGACGAGGAACAGCATCATCAACACGGCCCACAACAAAGCGCGGTCGATACTGTTAGTGCAAACCTGCAGCAGGCATACGGCGATCGATATCACGAAAATCACCTGATATACGGTTTCGCGGCGCTTGAGGTGATCGGACAGCGTGGAGAGGCCCACGCGGCCGGCGGTGTTGAACACGGAATCCACGGCGAGCACCAAACCGATAATGCCGGAAATGGCGGCCGCGAACGCGCTCGGGCTTAGCGGAGCGTACTGCGGGAACGCCTTCAGCACATCATGCAGGATGTCTTTCTCTTGGCTGATAAGAGCTAGACCACAGGTGATGTTGATGTAGAAGGCGAGCCAGATGCCCCAGAACACGGGTTTCTTAAGAATCGAGACGCGGCTGACATAGGAGGTCGCGGGATCATAGACCCAGCCGGCGGGGCGGCGTATGAGCAGGAATCCCACGAGCATCATTATCGCGTAAACCACGGCGAGCGTATAGAACATGTTCACCAGGCCGATCGAGCCGATCAGGTATTCCATCACCGGACTGGCAATGGCTTTGGCCAAGCCGAAACCGGCGACTGCGATACCGGTGGCGAGGCCCTTGTTGTCGGCGAACCACAGCATCAGGTTCTTGACCGGGGTCAGGTAGCCGATGCCCAGACCGACACCCATGATCGCGCCGTAGCAGATGAACACGCCGGGCAGGAATCCCAATGCGATGCTCACGCCCGTACCGGCGAAACCGACCACAAAGCAGACCATTGAGATAAGAGCAGATTTCTTGATGTTTTTCTCAACCATCGGCCCGGCGAATGCAGCGGACATGCCAAGAAAGAAGATGGCGAGAGAGAAGCCCCATTCCACGGAGGCGGGGCTGGCGTGAAGCTGGTCCGCGATCAACTGCTTGAACACGCTCCAGCAATAGACGGTGCCGATTGGGATATGGATCAATAGTGCGGGGATGATTGCGCTGGCCCAACGATTCTTGGTAAACCTTGCCATGTATAGGCGAATCCTTTCGCAACTGGCGTACGATGACCTGCCGGTTGGAACAAGAGGAGTTTCGTCGAGGAAACGGATGCACACCACATGTACTGCGAACAATTCGCTGAACATCTTTGGTGTTGTTTTCATCGGCGCCGCTGGCTCTTGTCGACGCCGACAAACAGCACTATAACACCGTTACGGTGATGCCGTGACCGATTATCGTGGGTTGCGACCGTGAGCTTATTCACATCGAAAACGGTTATGGAACGGTATCAATGTGAGTAAACTTGTGCTGCTGAACCGTGAAAGCCTGACGGTTGAGTTTACAATCGAGGCATCCCGACCTCAGATTGACGATGAGCTCGTGGACAACGTGGTGGCGTTGGCCAATACCGAAAAAACGGGTCGTTGTACCTTGGCATCGAAGACAACGGCACGGTAACCGGTGTTAGCAGGGAACATCGCAGCGTTGACGGGCTGGCGGTGTTTATCTTCTTCAGCAAGACGGTGCCGCAGGTCGCGTGGTGCGTGCTGAAATCATCCATGCGGACAACGGGTTGCCGGTGGCGTGTATCGAGGTAGACCGCAACTTGCAGATTGTGTCCAGTATCCAGGGGGCGGGACAGCGCCGTCTGAAGGAGGATGGAACGCCCGAGGTGGTGCCGCTGTTCCCGAGCCGGTTCGTCAGTCGCCTATCCCAGTTGCGCAACTACGACTACAGCGCCCAGTCCGCGCGGAATCACGATTGGACGACTGGGATCCTGTCGCGCGCGAACGGTTGCGCGACAGGATTCGTCTCACCAATTCCGGCGATACATTGCTGCTGTTAGATGACGATGACCTCGACCGTGCGTTGTTGATGGTGGTGGACGGTTCCTACGGTCCGCAACCATCGCTTGCCGGAGTGCTGACCATCGGCAAGGTGGATGCGATCCGACGTTCCATGCCCATGGCATCGGAAGTGTTTCAAGTGATGAAAGGGGCGTCTTTGGCCGTCAACGCCGAACCCTTCGTGGATGCCGTTGGTTGATATGTTCTCGCACATCAACGCATTGAAGCCTTGGAATCCGAATCACGAAATCATGAGCGGTCTGGTTCATGTCAATCTGCCGGATTTTGACCGTCAGGCGTTCCGTGAGGCAATGGCCAATGCGTTCTGCGATCCTTCGTCGCCATTGAGCAATGGCATTGTCGGGAAAGTTGGACGAAGTCGGCGAATCGGATAGGTGGATTTGGGAACGGCTGGGGCATATATGGGAACGCCTCGGCTGCTGGACCGGTTCATCGCAGCAGCCGAGGCGTTTGATAAAGACTTAAATCTTACTTGCTGAAAACCTTCTTGAACAAGGTGGAGGAGGCCTTAGCGAAGGCGAACTGGCTGAGGCCGGCCTGGTCATGGCTCCGCTGTACCCGATTCTGAACAAGCGTATCTCGCGCCGCTACCTGTATATCGGCGGCATGATCTCCATGATTGTCGCTTACGTTCTGCTGGTGCTCTTCTACATACCGGGCACGCTCATCCAGATGACCGCCATCCTGTCGCTGACCGACTCCATCGAATACGGCCAGCTCAAGAACGGCAAGCGTAACGAGGCCGTCACCCTGTCCGTCCGCCCGATGCTCGACAAGATCGGTGGTGCCCTGTCGAACGGCATCACCGGCTTCATCGCCGTCGCAGCAGGTATGACCGGCAGCGCCACTGCAGCCGATATGACCCCTGCGAACATCCACACCTTCGAAGTCTGCGCCTTCTATGTGCCGCTCGTTCTGATCGTGCTCAGCCTGCTGGTGTTCACCTTCAAGGTGAAGATCAACGAGAAGATGCACGCCGAAATCGTCGAGCAGCTCGAAGCCAAGCTCGCGGCCGGTGAGATCTCCGACGAGGAAGCCAAGACGGTCGAGACGGTTGAAGCCATCAACGAGAAGGCCAAGCTGACCGAATAAATAACCAATACTTGACATCCTTCCTTTCTCTCTGATGGAGGCCCCAATTTCGATTGGGGTCTCCATTGGTATATGCACTGTTTTATAACCGTGTAAAGCTTGTCAGATGAACAAAACGACCAATGCCCCCGGGGCGTAAATGCAACCAATGTTGTTTCGCATTTTCGCTCAAGGCATATCTTGCCGTATTCTGAGGCGAACCATGTATTTTCGTGAATGGCCAATCGAAGAATCGAATTAGATTTCATTGTTTCGGATGAGAAGGTCTCAGCTTTACAGGGGGTATTAATGACCTTTATCTCACGGGCGGCGCGCTATGTGCTCAGAAAACGAGTGCGCACCGCGGTGCTGTTCATTGTGCTGACCATCATAACGGCGAGTATGCTGTCCGCAACCGCGGTTTCTCAGGCAGCTCAACATGAGGCCGGACAGATTGAAAAACAGGCGGTCGGCGGATTCGTGCTGGCCAGTAACCTGCAAGGCAGCATGCTGACGCCTCGCGGAGGCGGAATGGTTCGTCCCGCTGATGTGCAACGAATCTCGAAGCTGTCCGGGGTTGGCTCGTGCATGGTCAGGCAGAACGCCACCGCCGATCTCGTGGGAGCCAGCGTGGTGAAGGTCCCCGGCGGCGATGATTACGATGCGGAGAAAGAACAGCAGTTCGGCAATACGGCCAACGTCATAGGCACAAACGATTCGTCAAAACTCAATGTGTTCACGTCCCACACGCTCGGCATGGTCGAAGGACGTCATCTAAAGGCGTCCGATAAGCATATGTCGATGGTCCATGAGGATCTCGCCAAAACCAATGGGCTTAAAGTCGGCGATACCCTCACGCTCAAGGCCAATCCATATGATGCCGACAATGAGTCGCATTCGACGGCAACTGTCAAAACCACCATCGTCGGAATATTCAAAGGGGACAGCGACAGAAAGGTATCCAGCCGCGCGGAACTCACCTCCAACACTGTGTACACCGATTTGGACACTACAAGTACTCTGTACCAGTACAAGGCCGGCAAGGAAATATACCAGGATGCCACTTTCGTTCTGGACAGGGGTGTCGACGTGGAGAAAACCATGGAAGCGGCGAAGAAGCTTCCGGTGGATTGGAACAACTACCAGATCACGCGCAATGACCAATATACGTCGAGCATGCTGAATGCCGCCCGAAGTGTGCGCTCCATGATGCGCGGCGCTTTGATCGGCGTGACCATCTCGGCAGTGATAGTCCTCAGCCTCATGCTCTTGCTGTGGATGAACGACCGACGTCAGGAGATGGGCGTATTGGTGTCCCTCGGTATCGGCAAGCCATCCCTGATCGCCCAATATCTAACCGAGATGATTCTGATCGGCCTGCCGTCCCTGGTCCTCGGATGGCTGTGCGCACGGGGAGCGGCCCAATGGCTTGGCACCTCGGCCCTCCGTTCCGTGAACGCCTCCGCGGCGAAGGAACTGAGCAGCATGGGACAGGTCGGCGGCGATCTTGAGTCCAATATGTCGGTTCGTACCTTGGATTCGCTCACGGTATCGATCGACACAACCGCCGTACTGTATGTATCGCTCGGCCTGCTGGCGGTGATGCTGGTATGCGTCGCCATATCGTGCATACCGATGCTGCGCAAGTCGCCACGAAGCCTGTCGGAGCTCCGATGACGGGCATGAACGTGTGGAAGCGTGCCACGCTGGCAATCGTACGTAAACCGGTACGCAGCGGAATCATCGGACTGTTGATGCTGATGGTTTTCACCAGTCTCGTGGCTCAGGTCGGAGCGTCAACGGCGCTTCAGAAAATGTCCGACGATATCGGCGGAAGCCTGGGAATAGGTTTTACCGTCGACACCGGCGAGAATCCCGTCAGCCCAAAGGAAGCGAGCCGGTTCTCACGCATCCCCGGCGTAGGGAAAACCGTTTACGAACGTAAGACCCTGGCGCAGGTGGATGGCGCGCATCCGGTTGTCCCCGAACATGGTCCTCGACTGGATTCCGGCCTATCCACGCAGGTCAGCGTGCTGGGCACCACTGACTCCTCGTTGTCCGAAGAGTTCCAAAGCGGCCTGTACCGGTTGGAACAAGGACACCACATTTCAGGTAATGGCCGGAACGTACTGATTCACCGGGATTTCGCACGTGAGAATGGACTATCGGTGGGATCGACCTTCCGACTCAGTCAGGAAAGCCGCGATTCCACCGTTCGCGTGGCCGGAATCTTCTCTGGCAATGTACAGGCACAGAGCCCTATGCCATCGGACGCATCGGAGAATCTCATCTATTCGGGCGCTCAAGTGGTTTCCGCGCTGACTGGAGAGGAACGGGTCGGCACGATCCGGTGCCTCTCGGATAATCCGCGGGATCTTTCCGCAGCAATGGCCCAAGCAAAAAAAATCGCCGGAAGCGAGTATGGCGTCACCGATGACTCGGCGCAGCTTTCCGGCGTGCTGCAGTCGGTGGAAACGGTACGCGATCTGGTCCGCATGGTGCTGTTGTCCGTCTGCCTGGCCGATGTGCTGGTATTGGGCATGGCGCTTGTCTTCTGGATTCGCTCACGCATCCATGAGATAGGCACCCTTCTGGCCCTCGGCATCGGCAAGATGCAGATTATCGCCCAGTTCGCGATCGAAACCGGTCTCATGGCTGTGGTCGCCGCCCTGTGCTCGCTGGGAACGGGCTCCCTATTGTCCGGTTACGTGTCCTCGCTCCTGCTGCACGATTCGGGAGTCGCACCTCTTGAATCATTGCAGGTGGAGGCTCTGCCGCCAGAACAGACGCTGCTCATCCTGCTGCTCGGATGCGCGGTCATCGCAATCGCGCTTGCCGTGTCGTGCGCCGCAGTGCTGGCCAAATCCCCGAAATCCATTCTTTCCTCTATGCGTTAGGAGATACTAATCATGACTATCTGTCTGCAATTGGACCATGTCAATTACTCATACGGCGCGGCGAAGATTCGCGTTCTTTCGGACGTGAACGCAGATTTCGAATCCGGAAAGATGTATGCGATAACCGGTCCATCGGGAGCGGGAAAGAGCACTTTGCTGTCTCTGCTGGCCGGTCTGGATGCCCCCTCTGATGGAGTGGTTCGTTTTGAGGGCGAGGATATAGCTACGACGGGTTATTCAAAACACCGTCGCGAGCACGTGTCCTTGGTGTTCCAGGACCATAATCTGATCGACTATCTCACCCCCGAAGAGAATCTGCGCCTGGTCAATCCCAAGGCCGATATGAAGATCCTCGAGGATCTGGGGCTGAGCCGTGAGGAATCGAAGCGCAACATCATGCACTTGTCGGGTGGCCAACGTCAGCGGGTGGCGGTCGGCCGCGCCCTAGTGGCGCCCGGCCGCGCGATTCTGGCGGACGAACCGACTGGCAGCCTGGATCCGGAAATGACTGATGAGGTGATTGATCTTTTGCGGCATGCCGCTCATCAACTCGGTAAATGTGTCATTGTGGTGACGCATTCCAAACGTGTCGCCGATTCCGCCGATGCCGTTTACACCCTCAGACATAAGAAGCTAGCCAAGGCATAGCACTCTCGCACAGACCGCGTTTTCCGTCGGAACAGCGTGGATTGGGGCGACATGCACGGGTTTGGGTAGATACTTTCGTCGCGGACGCTCGCGTTACTCTGGCATCCGTTCGTTATACCCGCCTGTTTGCGCAAGTCCTCGGAGGGATGCGTAGCTCCCTGTGTGTTGCCCCGTTTGCTGAGTGCAAGGGTTGTCATATCGCTTTTGCCTGTTTATACAAGTAAAAACTACTTGTCGTGGGATGCAACTGCGGAACTGGGCTATTGCGCCCAGAGACACAGTGCGAGCGTGTTAGATGACTTGTTATTACAACGGTAGTTCCCGATAAACCAAATCGTCACGGACTGCAAAGCCCTGCCGTTCCCAGAAATCGTTGCCGGCATCGTTGTCTGCGGGCACTCCGACAGCGACTTTCGGCAGACCGATCGTACGAAGCGTTTCAACCACACGGCCCACCAACATCGAGCCAATGCCCCTACCGCGCGCGTCGGGGTCAACCGCCGTGTGGTAGATGCGCGACCGTCTTCCGTCGTGGCCGGCAAGAATCGCGCCAATGATTCTTCCTCCATCGTCCTCGGCTACGAAACAGGTGTCGGGATTGCGTTTGAGAAACGTCTTTATTGCATCCTTGCAATCGTCTATATCCCTCATAGTGAAACCTGTGCATCGCGTCCACAGTCCGTATACCAGCGGATAATCCTCGATTTTCATATGGCGTATGGTCAGTGCTGTCGGTTCGGTCATATTTCTTGCCTTTCTTTTTGAACGCCAACTTCGATTCTCGCATCGTTCCGGTATTTTCTGTGCGGGTATGCCATATTTGCGTTGCACGGCCGTTCGTGGCGTGCGTGTCGGGGAAGCCGTGGAAGTGCCTTGAAGGACAATCCGTCGTTTTTCGGGGATACACCGGATGTGAACACATGGCAACGGCACGGTGAACTATGCTTAACTGGAATTATGCATATGAAGAACAGAAGGATCGCGAGAGCGGCGGCTGTGGTAATCGCAACCGCCATATTGTGCGGCATTGTGCCTATGATTGGCGTCGCACTGCGCAATTCGGCAATCGCAACAACGCGTGAAACCAATATTTTGCAGACTTTAGCGACGCTGCCAGAAGGGTTGCGCGACTGCTCCACGGTACTTGCGTACCTATTTTCAACGGTAGGCTGCATCGCAATCGTCGCCGCGTTTGCCGCTGTCGATTTGCGTATTACCGGCAGCAGGCGCGTCGTCATCCGCGATGTCGTCGTGTCGGCGGCGCCAATACTGTACGTAACCGGCGTCAAATGGCTGGTCGAACGTCCTCGTCCGGTCACGTCCGCCGGCAGTGGTCTGTTGCCTGGCGATCCAAGTTTTCCGAGTGGCCACACGGCGGCCGCGGTGATCGTATCGGTCATGATGATTCTTACCGTACGTAATTTCGCGCACAAATGCTTCCCCGACGGAGAAGATGACGGGCGTGCAAACCGAAGACGGGTATTCCTCCGCAGGACGATCATTGGCGCTGTCGCGCTTGTCGTGGCGGTTGCCTGTTCGCGACTACTGCTCGGCTTGCACTATCCGACCGACGTGATTATTTCCGCCACCATCTGCCCACTCATTTCCTACGCCGTGTGGTGTGTATGGAACGCATGCGAAAGCGCGGGGGAGCGGTAAAATCGTGCGCTGGGTCGACGTCGTCGACCAGATGCCAATTCCAAACAGAGTGCTATCTGCCATGTGAGTTCCTTTGATTCTGAAATCAGTTTGGGGATATCCGATTGTGCGTGCAAAACGACAGGTTGTGTAATACGGCAGTGGTGATGTGACAAAAGCTGGTTCAATCAAACTAGCGGCGAAAACCTGCGTGCGGCACGGCACGATGCAGCGCGGTGCGGCAGCGGGAAAATCGCAAGAAAAACCACAGTGAAGCCAAGCAAGACAGACCTGACGAAGCGGGTTTGCGACATACTTAGTGCAAGGGAGAGCCAATGGAACTCGAAGAACTTTCGGTCGTTGAAAAGGCTGCAATGCTTTCCGGTGGGTCCGAATGGGATTCGCGAGGCAACGCCCGCGAAGCTCCGCTTATGGAAGAACTCCTGCTTGAGACGGCCGAAGAACCCCTCCGCGGCCGCGTTGTCCGGAGAACAGCCTTTCGCGCTCATCGAACGCGTCAGACCATGCTCCTTGCAGATGCGGATCCACTCGGGCCACCGGTAGCGGCAGCCACGGTCGGAATGGATGATCGGCTTCTCCCCGTCCCTGAGCGTGGAGCACGCGTCGGCGAGCATGCCGTTGGCCAACGCCGCGTTCGGGCTGGTGCCGATTGTCCACGCGACGGGAAGCCCGTCGTGGCAGTCGATCACGGGCGACAGATAGGCCTTGCCCGCGGGAATCGAGAACCCGGCCGGGTCCGTGATCCACAGCCGGTTCGGACGCTCGGCGTGGAAATCCCTGTCCGCCAGGTTCTTCGGCGCCTTGGCGGGCTCGCCCTTGTATGAGCCGTACCGCTTCGCGCTCTTGAACAGGGGCGCCAGGCCATGCCTGGCCGTCAGCCGCATGACCCGTTTCGCCGATACCCTGACGCCCATGCTTTCCGGCTCCAGGTGGACCCGCTTGTACCCGTACCCGCGCTTGCTGTTCTCGAACGCCTCGCGCACGAGCTCCAGTAGACCGGAGTCCTTGTCGGGACGTTTCATGGCGTTGAGCTGGTAATGGTAATGCTGGCGGCAACGGTGGAAGCAGTAGTGCTTTTGGCTGGGTAG
>ERZ773178.3720-NODE-3720-length-12404-cov-10.713094_pt1 | contig 12404 bp, 9 predicted proteins | sample MGYA00580533_ERZ773178 | MGnify/ENA primary metagenome ERZ773178 (study PRJEB29015, sample SAMEA2737859) | human gut metagenome | biome: human gut; feature: human-associated habitat; material: faeces | place: China | collected 2012 ...
TCGTTTATACCGTTGAGGGAAACTCCGGTGATAGCTGTCGGGTAAACCAGTACAGCGTAGGTCACTACGAAATCCTCGGATACGGGGTACCGCAATATTAAAATAGGTGGCTATGGGCTTTATTGTCCCATAGCCACCTATTTTTCTTTTTTGTTTAGAATTTGATCCGGGATAATTGAGGTGTTCAGCAAATCACCTGGCTCAACCTTCAGCGCATCAGCAATATTAAATAGAACCTCTACGGAAAAGGGTCTGACGATATTCGGTGCTTCGATTGCGCTAAGATGCGAACGGCTCATCATCGCCTCTGCCGCAAGCTGCTCCTGCGACATACCTCGCATTTTACGAAGAACTGAAATTGTGATTCCCAGTTGAATAAATCTATCTCTATTTTTGAAGCCAATTTCTTTGCTCATTTGCTCCACCTCGAATCCATAATAATTATATGTTATTCTCTCTTGACTTTCTGTTCTCGCTGTGAAGCTATTGACTTATATATAGAGCAAAAATATAATAATAAGTGCAGATGAACAATAATATGCTCATTTGCTCTACTGTTATTCTTGGTGGTGTTTGTATGACCTGTTGTTTTATCGGGCATAGGAGAATTAAGCATAAAAAAGAGCTTGCAAGTCGATTGCGGGACAATATTTGCTATCTGCTTGAGCAGGGCGTAGCAACCTTTCTGTTTGGAGATCATTCCGAATTTAATACGCTCTGCTACGAGGTGGTTTCAGAACTAAGAGAAGTTTACCCCAAAATTCGCAGAATACACTATCGGACGGATTATCCTGATGCAGATGCTTATACGATGCAGTTCCTATTAGATGGATATGAGGACAGTATTTGCCCTGACGGAGTTGCTGCTGCCGGGAAAGCTGCTTATGTGGAACGCAATCAAGCTATGATTCAGGCAAGTGACTTTTGCGTCTTTTACTTTAATAACGAATACCTTCCGGCGAGTCGAAAAGAGTCGAAAAAAGCAATAACAAGCTATCAGCCCAAAAGCGGAACCGGGGTTGCCTTTGACTATGCAAAAGCGCACGGAAGAACAATCATTAACCTATACGAAGAAGATGAACACTGCAATTAAGCATCGAATCTATTTGGTTCGTCTTTTTTGTGACATTTATATCCGAAGTCCCGTGCTTTACAACAAACACCTTTTGAGTTATTTGCATCATTGGAGCAGCCGGAAACGGCTGCTTTTCCTTTACGCTGATGAAGGGTGATAAGGTTGTCGAGGTTTTCAAAGAATAGCCCTATGCGCTTTTGCTCAGGAACAGATGGCATACAAATAACAGTGTTTAGTATGTTATCGTTATAAAGCCTTTTTATGGTGCTACCCTCAATACCAGCCCACTTTACTACTGAGTAAAAACACTTCAAAAATGGATTTGAGAGCCTTTCATCGTGGTTAAGCCACACGATATTTGAATCCTGAAAATACTCATTATTCCCGGCAAATTCAACGGTTCTGCCGATACTGCCCGACGCTGAAATCAAAATATCTCCCTTTTGGGGATAAGGATATTTTGATTTGTATTCTTCAAAAAGCTCTCTGGAAATAAACGCATCAGGATCAGCGCCAAATGTTCCAATTTTATAAAAAGGTATATCTCCAGTTTCTGATGTCTGTTCCTTGAAAATGCGGCGGCACATTGAAACCGAGCCTATTTCACCAAGCTTACGCTGTTCCCAAGAGGATGTATAAAAAGGATGGATTAGTCGGACAGACAGAGAAATATCCGGGGTTGAATGCAAAAAATGCTGTCGTTGATGAAGGGTGATAAGGTTGTCGAGGTTAGCAAAGAACTCAGCAATTTGTTTTTGCTCGGAAATCTGAGGAGGCTTTTTAATATCCATTTCAGAAATCATTTCAAGACGGACAGAATCAACCGTTGCCTTGGCGGTCATTTTCATTGCTCGATCGTAGAATTTGGTTGAGAAATAATAGAAAAAATACTTACCCCAAATATCCTTGAAATCCGTCATTTTATAGCATCTTTGGTGTAGATCAAACTTGCCGTTGACATAGTGAAATACTTTACCAATGTTCCCGTCGCCAATGGTTATAACCGCTTCGCAGTCATAGAGATATTTATTGCTTCTAACAGGAACATCAGACCTGATATAAAATGGGTACTTTCCATCGTCTACTTGATCTTGTGTATTGCTTTTTCCAGTACCAATCGAGCATATCTCCTTTGCCTTACGCTGTTCCCAAGCTATCCGGTCGCAGTCGAGCTTATTCAGGTGTGAAATATGGGAAGTAAGTTTGAAATTTCGGGATTTATGGTTGCTAATTCGGGATTATATGCTATAATATAAGATGTGTTTTAGCACTTACTCGCAGATTGAGAGAAAGGAATGATACGATGGCTGTAAGCTATAAAAAACTTTGGCACATTCTGCTTGATCGAGATATGAAGAAAAGAGATTTGCAGAAAGCTGCTGGACTCACTAAATACGCAATCAATAAGCTCAGTCGTGATGAAAATGTAAGCACTGAAGTGTTGGGGAAAATCTGCTCAGCTTTGAATTGCACGACCGATGACATTATGGAGTTTGTTCCCGACGAGAAGTGAGTCCGTTTTATGGGACACTAATTGTTGTATCATAACAGTGGGGTAGTTTGCCCTAAAAAAAGAAAAAGGATGGGTTCACAGGATGAATAAGCAACAGCTTGCTCAGAAAATATGGGCTTCCGCAAACCAAATGCGCTCCAAAATAGAAGCGAATGAATATAAGGATTACATACTTGGCTTTATCTTTTACAAGTATCTATCTGATAAAGAAGTCAAATTCTTGAAGGAAAATGACTATGACGATGAACTTCTGAAAACCGTATCAGAAGAAGATGATGAAACGGTTAAGTGGGTTCAAGAGAATATTGGCTACTTTATTGCCTATAAAGACCTCTTTTCTACTTGGCTCTCGATGGGTAAGGACTTTGATGTTTCAAATGTCCGTGATGCGCTCTCTGCGTTCAGCCGGTTGATTTCCAACACGCACAAAAAGGTGTTTGATAAGGTATTCGACACTTTGCAAACGGGTCTTTCCAAACTTGGCGATAGCTCCGGTTCGCAAACAAAAGCAATCAGCGGGCTTCTGACGCTGATAAAGGATATTCCTATGGACGGCAAGCAGGACTACGATGTTCTCGGCTTTATCTACGAATATCTTATCAGTAACTTTGCGGCTAATGCCGGAAAGAAGGCAGGCGAGTTCTACACCCCGCACGAGGTATCTCTGCTGATGTCTGAAATCGTTGCAAGCCACTTGAAGGGCAAAAGCGAAATCAAAATTTACGACCCGACAAGCGGTTCGGGATCGTTGCTTATCAATATCGGTCAGAGCGTTGCCAAATATATGACCGATGACAACAACATCAAATACTTCGCTCAGGAATTGAAGGAGAACACCTACAACCTGACCCGGATGAATTTGGTTATGCGTGGCATCAAACCGGATAATATCGTCACTCGTAACGGCGATACTCTTGAGGAGGATTGGCCGTACTTTGACGAAAATGATCCGGTGAATACCTATAATCCTCTCTATGTGGATGCGGTCGTGTCCAATCCGCCGTATTCGCAGGCTTGGGACCCGTCCAACAAAGAGGGTGATCCTCGTTATGCTCGTTTTGGACTTGCTCCCAAAGGAAAAGCCGACTATGCTTTCCTGCTTCACGATCTGTTCCATATCAAGCCGGACGGCATTATGACAATCGTTCTTCCCCACGGCGTACTGTTCCGTGGCGGTGAGGAAGGTGAAATCAGAAAGAACCTGATTGAGAATAACCATATCGACGCCATTATCGGACTTCCTGCAAATATCTTCTTCGGGACAGGAATACCCACCATCATTATGGTGCTGCGCCAAAAGCGCGAGAATACCGATGTCCTTATCATCGATGCATCCAAGGGCTTTATCAAAGAGGGTAAGAATAACAAGCTCCGTGCGTCTGACATTAAACGCATAGCAGATACCTTTATAAAGCGTGAAAGCATTCCGAAGTTTTCACGAGTAGTCAGTCGTGAAGAAATTCGCAGCAATGATTATAACTTGAACATTCCTCGCTATGTTGATTCCTCTGAAGCTGCCGAGCATTGGGATGTCTATGCGTCTATGTTTGGCGGTATCCCGACAGCAGAAATTGACGAGATGAGCGAATTCTGGACGGCGTTCCCTGCACTGAAAAAGGCGTTGTTCACCGAGAGTGGCATTCCTTATGTGAATGTGTCTACCCCTGATATTAAGAGTGCCATCAAGAGCCATCCTGATGTGGTCGGCTTTGAGAATGCTTTTAACGCTGCCTTTTCCACTTTTCCGGCGTTCCTGAAAGAAGAACTTATCGACCGGATGGGAAGCATCGAAATCTCTAAGGCTGAAACCGTTCTAAGTGCTGATATTTTCGAGCGATTGAAGGAAATTCCTCTTATCGACAAATATGCGGCGTTCCAGCTTCTTGACGACGATTGGACAGGTATTTCCATCGACCTCGAAATGTTGCAAACCGAAGGCTTTGCTGCAACAAAGAAGGTCGATCCGAACCTTGTCATCAAGAAAAAGGACGGTAAAGATCAGGAAGTTCAAGAGGGCTGGGTAGGTCATATTATCCCGTTCGACTTGGTTCAGGCGACTTTGCTCTCCGCAGAAACGGACGAGCTTCACGGTTTGGAAAGCCGTTTGGCGGAAATCCCTTCTGAGTATGAGTCTATCCTTGATGAAATGACAGAGGAGGATAAAGAGAGCTGCAACGATGTTCTCACCGAGGAAGGCGATGCTTTCGTTCCGAAAGAAGTATCCAAAAAGATTAAGGAACTGAAGAAAGACCGTTCTCCTGAAAGCGTTGCGCTTCGTACACTCTTAGAAAAGGTTGAGTCTTTGATCAAGAGCGAGAAAGAAATCAAGGCGGAGATCAAGGCAAAGAGTGCTGCGTTGCAGGCAAAAACAAAGGATACGATTGAAAGTCTGAGCGATGAGCAGGCTTTGGATTTGCTCGAAAAGAAGTGGATTGCTCCTCTCATTGAGAGCATTCACAAACTGCCTGATACCGTAATCGACAGCTTGGTGAGCAAAATTCAAGCCCTTCAAAACAAGTATGCTACAACTTTCTTCGAGGTCGAACAGCAGATCAGCGAAACCGAAGCAACGCTTTCGGGAATGATCGATGACCTTGAGGGTAATGAGTATGATATGCTGGGACTTAAAGAGTTGAAGAAATTGCTGGGAGGTAGTGCAGAATGACGAAAAAATCAGATGCTCCCGCAATTCGCTTCAAAGGATTCTCAGACGCTTGGGAACAGCGTAAGCTCGGAGAGATGGGGCAAACATACACAGGCTTATCGGGAAAAACAAAAGACGATTTTGGTCACGGACAGGCTCGATTTGTGACTTATATGAATGTCTTTTCAAATCCTATCAGCAATCCAGAAATGACCGAACCGATAGAAATCGACCCTAAGCAAAATGAAGTTGAAGTTGGAGATGTGTTTTTTACCACTTCGTCCGAAACACCCGAAGAAGTAGGAATGTCCTCTATTCTGCTTGAAAAACGGGGAAAAACTTATCTTAACAGCTTTTGCTTCGGCTTTCGTCCTTCAGAAAAAATAGACAGCTACTATCTTGCGTATATGCTACGCTCTGAGTCTACAAGAGCAAAGATTATTTTGTTGGCACAAGGTATCTCACGATACAATATTTCAAAAAACAAGGTTATGGAAATAGCCGTTTCACTTCCATCACTTGATGAGCAAAAGATGATTGGACAGTATTTCAGCCAGCTCGACAACCTTATCACCCTTCATCAGCGTAAATGTGCAAATTTATGCAGCCCTTCTCAGGTAGTTTTCTCTCTGTTATTTGCGACTTCAACTTTTTCTTGGGAACAGCGTAAGTTTGATGAAGTGTTTGATTGCACTGTCCCGAATAACACACTTTCCCGTGCCGAACTGAGTTATGATGAAGGAACTGTCCTGAATGTTCATTATGGTGATGTGCTGATAAAGTATGGCTCTGTGCTGGATGTTCAAAAGGATGATATTCCTCGCATCCCGCATAGATGCCGAGAGGATTTCAATGGGGCTTTATTGCAGGATGGTGATGTTATTATCGCTGATACCGCAGAAGATGAAACGACCGGAAAAGCCTGTGAAATAGGTAATTTGCAAGGGAGTGCCATAGTATCGGGGTTACATACAATGGTGTGCCGCCCTCGGAACAGAATGGCATTGGGGTACCTCGGTTACTACCTCAATTCCAATGCTTACCACCATCAGCTTCTTCCTCTAATGCAGGGCATAAAAGTGCTCTCTTTAAGCCGCAGCAACATTCAAAAAACAAGCGTGAGTTACCCAATAGCAGTGAAGGAGCAGCAACTCATTGCCTACTACTTCAGCCAACTCGACAACCTTATCACCCTTCATCAGCGTGAGTTGGAAAAGCTCCAAAATATCAAGAAATCTATGCTTGAAAAGATGTTCGTGTGACATCAATTTAGCAGGAAGGAGGAAATCGAATGACATTCCAAAAAGAAGCGGACTTTGAGGAAGCCCTGATTAAAGTCTTGGCGGATAAAGGCTGGGAAAAAGAAGTTATCAAGAACCCAACCGAGCAAGACCTCATCCGAAATTGGGCAAAGATCCTGTATGATAACAACCGTGGAATTGACCGCTTGAATAACTATCCTCTTACGGATGGCGAAATGCAGCAGATCATCGAGCAGATCACGGAACTTAGAACCCCGTTGAAACTCAATGGCTTTATCAACGGAAAAACTGTGTCCATCAAGCGTGATAACCCTGATGATAAGCTCCATTTTGGCACTGAAATCAGCTTGAAAATATATGATCGCAGGGAAATCGCCGCTGGACAGAGCCGGTATCAGATCGTACAGCAACCAGTCTTTCCGAGCAAGTCAAAAATGCTGAATGATCGTCGTGGCGATTTGATGCTGCTCATCAATGGTATGCCGGTCATACATATTGAGCTGAAGCGCAGCGGTGTCCCCGTCAGTCAAGCATATAATCAGATTGAGAAATACTCATTTGAGGGCGTTTTTACCGGATTGTTCTCGCTCGTTCAGGTGTTTGTAGCAATGAACCCTGAAGAAACTCGTTATTTTGCGAATCCCGGACCTGACGGAAAGTTCAATACGGATTACTATTTCCATTGGGCTGACTTCAATAACGAACCTATCAACGATTGGAAAGCTATCGCCTCCTCGCTGCTGTCCATCCCTATGGCGCACCAGCTCATTGGGTTTTATACTGTTGCCGACAATGCTGACGGTGTTCTGAAGGTAATGCGAAGCTACCAGTATTACGCAGCCAGCGCAATTTCCGATGTTGTGTCTAAAACGAAGTGGGACAGCGGTAAGCAGCGTGGTGGCTACATTTGGCATACCACCGGCTCAGGCAAGACGATGACGAGCTTTAAGTCGGCTCAGTTGATTGCAAACTCCAATGATGCAGATAAGGTTATTTTCCTTACCGACCGTATTGAGTTAGGAACGCAGTCGCTCAAGGAATATCGGGCATTTGCGGACGAGAACGAAACCGTGCAGGCAACAGAGAACACATATGTCCTTTTGACTAAGCTGAAAAGCAACGCAACGGCAGATACCCTAATTGTTACCTCTATTCAGAAGATGAGCAATATCCGAGATGAGGACGGAGGACTTAATGCAAGCGACATTGAAATAATCAACGGTAAACGGCTTGTTTTTATTGTTGACGAAGCTCATCGTTCAACTTTTGGAGATATGCTATCCATCATCAAGGAAACATTCCCCAATGCCATCTTCTTTGGCTTTACCGGCACACCGGTGTTTGAGGAGAATGCAAAGAAAAACAATGCCCAAACAGATGTTTTTGGCAATGAACTCCACAGATATAGCATTGCTGATGGTATCAGGGATAAGAATGTGCTTGGATTTGATCCTTATAAAGTCCTGACATTCCGTGACAAGGATGTCCGCAAGGTGGTTGCTTTGGAAAAAGCAAAAGCGGCAACCGAAGAAGAAGCAATCAGCGATCCGAAAAAGGCAAAAATATTCTATGAGTATATGGACTCCTCCACCGTCAAGATGGCTGGTTTCTTAGGCGATGACGGTAAATGGGTCAAGGGCATTGAAGATTATCTTCCGAAGACTCAGTACCTTTCCTCGGAGCATCAAAGCAAGGTTGTTGAGGATATTCAAGAAAACTGGCTTACTTTGAGCCATAACAGGAAATTCCACGCAATCTTTGCAACGAGCAGCATCCCCGAAGCAATAGACTACTATCGACTGTTGAAGGCTGCAATGCCGGAGCTAAGGATCAGTTGCCTTTTTGACCCCAATATCAGCAATGAAGATGGGGATTACAAAGAATACAGGGGGCAGCCGATTGCCTTCTACAAAGAGCAAGGTTTGATTGAAATCCTCACTGACTATAATACGATGTTTGGTCAGGATTTTTCGATTGCTACACACGCTCGCTTCAAAAAAGACCTTTCCCTACGCCTTGCCCACAAAGAGCAGTATAAGCGGGTTGAAAGAGAGCCTGAGAAGCAGCTCGACCTCCTGATTGTAGTGGATCAGATGCTTACCGGCTTTGACTCTAAGTGGGTCAACACGCTATATATGGACAAGATACTGGAGTATGAGAACATCATTCAGGCATTTTCCAGAACCAACAGACTTTTCGGACCCGATAAGCCTTTTGGCATTATCAGATATTATCGCAAGCCGCATACGATGGAGCAGAATGTGAGCAAAGCTGTTAAGCTCTATTCCGGCGATAGACCGATAGGTCTGTTCGTTGAAAAACTGTCTTACAACCTCGGAAAGCTCAACGCTGTGTTTGATGATATTGCCTATTTGTTCAAGAATGCCAGTATCCCTGACTTTGAAAAGCTGCCTGCGGACGGAACCGTAAGAGCTAAGTTCGCCTCGCTGTTTAGAGATTTCAACGGATACCTTGAAGCTGCTAAAATCCAAGGATTTAGGTGGGACAAACACACCTACTCATTCAAGGACGAGGAAAGCGGAAATTCGATTGAAATTACAATGGAGTTCGATGAGAACGCATTTTTGATTTTGGCACAGCGTTATAAAGAGCTTTCCGCCGCTTCTCCCGATGATCCCGGATCACAAGACATAGATATACCATACGATCTTGTAGGATACCTGACTGAAATTGACACAGGGGTTATCGATGCCGATTATATGAACAGTCGCTTCGATAAGTACCTCAAATTGATTCGACAGGAAGGTTCTTCCGAGGAATCTATTGAGCAAGCAAAGGCAGAACTTCACAAGACTTTTGCTGCCCTAACGCAAGAGGAGCAGAAATACGCAAATATCTTTCTGCACGACATTGAGCGAGGCGATGTCATTGCCGAGGACGGAAAAACGCTTCGTGACTACATCACGGAGTATCAGTTTAGAGCAAAAGATGACCAAATTCACCGTTTTGCGACCATCTTCGGTCTTGATGAGGATAAACTCAGGAATATGATGGGGCTTAACCTGAATGAAGCGACTATCAATGAGTTTGGCAGGTTTGACGAGCTGAAAAAGAGCGTCGATAAGACCAAAGCAAAAGCGTTTTTTGAAGCATATGAACAAACCAAGTTGATTCCGCCCAAGGTCAATATGAAAACGGATCAGCTTTTGCGGCAGTTCATTCTTACCGGTGGATTTGAGGTTGATATGCCGTAATGAGTGCCATCACCGCTAAAGCAAGCCGAAAAATGAAAAAATATGCGGTCTTAACAAGAGAGCCAAGGTGTTTCCTTGGCTCTTTTGATTTTTCTTGGGAACAGCGTAAGCTATCCGAAATTACAGATAAAGTCACGGAGAAAAATGCCGGACTACAATATGTAGAAACATTTACAAACTCTGCTGAGTTCGGAATTATAAGTCAAAGAGATTTCTTTGACCACGATATAGCAAAGCTGGGCAGCTTGGATGGGTACTACATTGTAAAAAACGAGGACTTTGTTTATAACCCTCGTATCTCTACTTCCGCACCAGTTGGACCGATAAACCGCAATAAACTTGGAAGAACGGGCGTAATGTCACCGTTATATACCGTCTTTCGCCCGCACGATATTGACACGACTTATTTGGAGTACTTTTTCAAGTGCGGCTATTGGCATTCTTTTATGAATTTCAATGGTGATTCCGGCGCAAGGTCAGACAGGTTCTCGATTAGAGACAATGTGTTTTTTCAAATGCCTATACCTATACCAGATATAGATGAGCAGAGAAAAATTGGCGAGCTACTAACTTGCCTTGACAACCTTATCACCCTTCATCAGCGTAAGTTTGAAAAGTTGACGAATGTGAAAAAGTCGATGCTCGAAAAGATGTTCCCTCAAAATGGCAGCAGTTACCCCGAAATTCGCTTTAAGGGATTTACTGACCCTTGGGAACAGCGTAAGTTTGAAGAAATCGCTGTGCGATCATCGGTAATATGCTCCGATGATACCCTTCCAAGAGTTGAATATGAGGATATAGTGTCAGGGACAGGTCGGCTCAACAAAGACATCTACGCCAAGCAAAGTATCAAATCAGGCATCGCATTTCATCAAGGTGATGTCCTTTACGGAAAACTCCGCCCGTACTTGCAAAACTGGCTTTTGCCCACATTTGATGGGCTTGCTGTGGGCGATTTTTGGGTATTACAGCCTCAAAATGCTGATAGCAGCTTTCTATATCGATTGATTCAGAGCCGGCAATTCGATGAAGTAGCTAATCAATCGACCGGGACGAAAATGCCGAGGGCAGATTGGAAATTGGTGTCCAAAACCGTGTTCTCCATCCCGTCAAACATTAGTGAGCAGGCTGCTATTGGTACATACTTTACAGCACTCGATAGCCTTATCACCCTTCATCAGCGTAAGCCATTTTTAATGAAATGGAGGACTTCTGATGCTAACAGAAACCAAACGAACAGACTTGTTCTGTGAATATTATGCAAAATGGATTACGGTGTATAAGAAGGGCGCAATCAGAAAGGTGACGATGGACAAGTACCTGATGACGCAGAAATGGCTCGTTAAGCTCGTCCCGAACCTGAGAGTATGTGATATGAACCGGATCGCTTATCAGCAGCTGTTGAACGACTATGCTGAGTTCCACGAGCGCCAAACCACGATGGATTTTCACCACCAGCTCAAGGGAGCTATTCTTGATGCTGTTGATGAGGGCTTGATTGAAAGAGATCCTACTCGCAAGGCAATCATCAAGGGGAAGCCACCGGTTGCTAAGAAAATCAAGTATCTCAATCAATTTGAGCTACACACGCTGCTGATCTCGCTTGACCTAAAGGATAAGGTGAATTGGGACTACTTTATCCTGTTGGTAGCAAAGACGGGGATGCGCTTTTCTGAAGCACTGGCTCTTACCCCGAAAGACTTCGACTTTGCCCATCAAACACTGTCCATAAGCAAGACTTGGGACTACAAGGGAAAGGGCGGCTTCCAGCCTACGAAAAATAAGTCGTCTGTGCGGAAAATTCAAATTGACTGGCAAACCGTCATTCAATTTTCTGAATTGGTAAAGCACCTTCCCGAAGATAAGCCCATCTTTGTCAACTCCACTGTCTATAATTCGACGGTGAACGACATTCTCGGCAGGCATTGCAAAGCCTGTAACATCCCTGTCATCTCTATCCACGGATTACGGCATACACACGCCTCTTTGCTGTTATTTACGGGCGTTTCCATTGCGAGCGTTGCCCGCCGTCTTGGACATTCAAGTATGACCACTACGCAAAAAACCTATCTGCACATCATTCAGGAACTTGAAAACAAAGACATCGACTTGGTGATGCGCTCTCTTTCGGGTTTGAGCTAAAAAAACAAAACCGGCTTGCGCTGATTAAAGGTGATAAAAAAGATGCCATCCGAAAGGGTGGCATCTTAGTTATTTGTCGTATCTTAGAAAATCGTTACAGTGTTCCTGTTGGCGCAAACGGTAGCCTTGAGAGATCAGCGTATCGGCTTTTAAAGCGACAAGGTTAATATCTGAGTTCAATGTCCGTGCGATCTGCTGCGTGTCGTATCCTCTTTCCGCAAGTTCAAGGAAGTCCTCATCTGATAGGGAAATTTGTGCGGCAAAGAGATTGGCTTCGTACTCCATACGGTTGTCCCGCATATTGAAGATCTCAAACTCTTTGAAGCCCCCGACTTTCGTGGCTTCCTCCCGGTGTAAAGCATCGTGTCCTAATTCGTGAAGTAGCACGATGCTCTCCATAACCGGATGCAGATCATTTTTGACAAAGATGAAGCGATTACGCATCAAGACCTTATATGCTCCACGCTGTTCATTGAACGGATAATACATTACCTCGACTCCTAAGTCCCTTGCTATTCTGAGAGGATCACGGGTTCCGCATTGAGCAACGATG
>ERZ773178.3722-NODE-3722-length-12395-cov-5.498865_pt1 | contig 12395 bp, 9 predicted proteins | sample MGYA00580533_ERZ773178 | MGnify/ENA primary metagenome ERZ773178 (study PRJEB29015, sample SAMEA2737859) | human gut metagenome | biome: human gut; feature: human-associated habitat; material: faeces | place: China | collected 2012 ...
AGATCGGTCCGCTTAGCCAAATCCTCTACCGAAAGCTCCAGCACGCTCTTGGCCGTATCGCAGCCGATTCCCTTGAGCTGATCGATGATCCACTCGTCGATCTCGTCCTTGAACTCGTCCAGCGCCACGTCCTCTTCCTCCAGCTCGCGGTACACGTCGATGTCGTAGCCGGTCAGCATGCTGGCCAGACGGATATTCAGGCCGCCCTTCCCGATCGCCAGCGACACCTCGTTCGGCTTCAGATAGACGGCTGCCGTCTTGGTCTCCTCGTTGAGATTGATCGAGGAGATCTTCGCCGGATTCAGCGCCCGCTGGATCAGCAGCTGGCTGTTGGACGTCCAATTCACGACGTCGATATTCTCGTTGCGCAGCTCCTTGACGATCGAGTAGATGCGCGAACCTTTCATGCCCACGCAGGCGCCGACCGGATCGACCCGGTCGTCGTACGACTCGACGGCCACCTTGGCCCGTTCGCCGGGTATGCGGACGATCTTCTTGATCGTAATCAGGCCGTCGTAGATTTCGGGAACCTCCATCTCGAACAGCCGCTCGAGGAACTCGGGAGCCGTACGCGACAGCACGATGTAGGGCGAATTGTTCTTCATCTCGACGCGGGCGACGATCGCCTTCACGCTTTCGCCTTTGCGGAAAAAGTCGCTCGGAATCTGCTCGGACTTGGGCAGCACCAACTCGTTGTCGTCGTCGTCCAATACCAGTATCTCCTTCTTCCCCCAAGGTGGTCAAGGCCCTGCAGAGCGTCACCAGCCTGCCGCTGCAGCTGGATTCCTCCAATGTGCAGGCACTGGAAAACGGCCTGCGCGTGTACAACGGCAAGCCCATCGTCAACTCCACCAACGGCGAGCAGGAAAAGCTGGACGCGATTCTGCCCCTGTGCAAAAAGTACGGTGCGGCCATCGTGGGCCTTGCCATCGATGAGCGGGGCATCCTGCCCGCCGCCGAGGACCGGGTGGCCATTGCCCGCCGCATCACGGAGGCGGCCCTTGCCGTCGGCATCCCGCGGGAGGACATCTACATCGACTGTCTGACCCTGACCGCCAGCGCCCAGCAGAAGGACGTTCTGGCCACCGTGCAGGCGTTGGAAGCCTGCAAGAAGGAGCTGGGGGTGCGCACCATTCTGGGTGTGTCCAACATCAGCTTCGGCCTGCCCTGCCGCCCCTATCTGAACACCACCTTCCTCACCATGGCCATGTATGCGGGCCTTGACCTCGCCATCATGAACCCTTCCAGCGAGGAGATGATGGCGGCAGTGTACGCTTACAATGTGCTGACCAACCGCGACCTGCAGAGCACCAAATACATTGAGCGCTATGCCGACCGCGTGCCCGCCTCGGTGGCCCTCAAGCAGGCCGCGCAGACGGTGCCTGCGGCTTCGGCATCCGCATCCGGTGAGAGCGCAGAGCTTACCGGCCCTTACGCTCCACTGATGAAGGCGGTGGAAAAGGGCCTGAAGGGTGATGCTGCAGCCCAGACCAAGGCACTGTTGGCCGAAAAGCAGCCGCTGGAAGTGGTGGACGAAGCGCTGATCCCGGCGCTGGACATCGTGGGTGCCAAGTACGAGAAGGGCACGCTGTTCCTGCCGCAGCTGCTGCAGGCCGCAAGTGCTGCCCAGAGCGCTTTTGAGGAGATCAAGAACGTCATTGCCCAGAAGGGCGAGGGCAGCGCCAGCAAGGGCCGCATCGTTCTGGCCACCGTCAAGGGCGACGTGCACGACATCGGCAAGAACATCGTCAAGGTCATTCTGGAAAACTACGGCTTTGAGGTCATCGACCTGGGCCGCGATGTGCCGGTGGAGACCGTGGTGGACACCGTGCGGGAAAAGGATGTGCATCTGGTGGGCCTTTCGGCCCTGATGACCACCACCCTCAAGAGCATGGAGGAGACCATCGCCGCCCTGCATGCAGCCAAACTGGACTGCAAGATCATGGTGGGCGGTGCCGTGCTCACCCCGGAATACGCCGAAAAGATCGGCGCGGACTGGTACGCCAAGGACGCCAAGCGCAGCGCCGACATCGCCAAGGAATTCTTTGGGGTGTGATTCCTGCAAAAACAGAGAAGGAGAAAACCATGAAAAATACGGCTTTCAGCCTGATGACGGCATTGCTGGCAGTGATGAACGAAAGTGAACCGAAAGACCCGTACTATGTGCTGGCGCAGTATTTTTTGTATCACTTCGACCAGCTGCGGGATCTGAACATCTACGACGTGGCGGATGCCTGCTATGTGTCCCGCAGCGGCATCCGGCGGTTCTGCCAGTCCATCGGCTTTGACAACTTTTCCGACCTGAAGGCTGAGGCCGATGAATGGAAGCGCCAGTGCAACTACTTCATCGGCTACAGCGTGCGTCCGGACTACAAGGAACACCTTTCCGGCAGCATCGGGGAGATGATGGAGGAGATCAACCGCATTGCCACTCCCGCTGTACTGGATAAGCTGGCCGAAAGCATTCATGCCAGCCGACATGTGGTGCTCTTCACCTCGGATTTTTCCGGCATGGCGGCTCGCAGCTTCCAGCAGTCCATGGTGGTCATGGGCAAGCTGGTGCAGATCGTGTCCGATGCCCACTATACGCTGGATTATCTGAAAGTGCTGACACCGGAGGACCTGCTCATTACAGTTTCAGCCACCGGCAACTTTGCCACCCTGATGGAGCCAATGGTGCAGAAGGCTGCAGCCTATAAGGTGCTGGTGACGGTCAACCACGCCATAAAAATGTGGAAAAGCTACGATCAGGTAATCTACCTGAGCGAAAAGGACAACAGCGGTGCCCGCACGGTGTACTCCCAGTATGGTATGACCTATTTCTTTGATATCCTGTACAGCTACTATGTGAATAAATACCGGGAGACTGACCTGCTGCAGGGTCCAATTTCTGAACTGCCTTTGTCGGATTCTCAAAAAATGCGGGTGCAAAGATGTGCAGAATGACGGGTGAAACCGTGGAACTGCTCAAAAACAAAAGAATAAATTGTTCAACCATCCAAACGGGGTTCGCATCGCGAACCCCATTTTTTGTCGGAGATGTGTTACGATAGTCCTGCAAAGAATTGAACCCGCGGGGGCTTCTGCGACGGCAGAACAGACTGACAAAGATGGAAAGGATCACACTATGTATTACGGACACAACCCCAAATTCCCGGACAACTTCATGTGGGGCGCTTCCAGCGCTGCCTGGCAGGTGGAAGGCGGAGTCGCCGATGGCGGACGCACGCCGGCCATCATCGACCTGAACTCCAAGACCAAGAAGCCGTTTGCGGATAACACCTATGCGGCGGATCACTATCATCACTACAAGGAAGATGTGGCCCTGATGGCAGAGTGCGGTTTCTCCAGCTATCGTTTCTCGCTCAGCTGGTCCCGCATCATCCCTCATGCAGACGGCAAGGTGAACCCCGAAGGCATCGCGTTCTACAATGATCTGATCAATGAGCTGGTGGCCCACAACATCACCCCCATCGTTACCCTGTATCACTACGACCTGCCGGTCTGGGTGGATGAGCTGGGTGGCTGGAAAAGCCGCGACACCGTGGAAAGATTCGAGCACTACTGCCGCGTCTGCTTTGAGAACTTCGGCGACCGGGTCAAATACTGGCTGTCGCTGAACGAGCAGAATATGCAGATCTGCTATGGCAACTGGCTGGGCGTCAGCAAGGGCTGTGACGACTGGTTCAAGGATCAGTGGAAGATCAACCATATCATGAACCTGTGCCATGCCAAGGCTGTCAACGCCTGCCATGAGATGGTGGCGGGCGGCAAGATCGGCCCTGTACCCGGCTGCGTGCCCATCTACCCGGAGACCTGCCGCCCCGAGGATCAGATCGCTGCTATGAACGCCGAGGAGTTCACCGAGAAGTTCTGGATCGATACCTATGTTTACGGCGAGTACAGCAACTTTATCAAGCACTACTGGAAAGAGAACGACATCGACATCGGAATGCAGCCCGGCGATGCAGAACTGATGAAGAGCGCCAAAATCGATTTCATCGCCGTCAACTGCTACCGCAGCAACGTTGCAAAGTATGCGCCGCATGACGCAAAACAGCAGGATTATCTGCTGAATAAGAACGGCGTCAAGGGCCAGATGGTGTTCCCCGTGGAGCCGGGCCGCTACGCTCTGACCCGCAATCCCTATGTCGAGTACACCGACTGGGATTGGGAGATCGACCCCTCCTGCCTGCGCTATGAGATGCGTTACCTGTGGGATCACTATCACCTGCCCATGATGATCACCGAGAACGGTTACGGCGCCCATGAGACGAAGGACGCCGACGGCCAGGTGCACGATCAGGGCCGTATCGACTACTTGCGGGAGCACATTTATCAGCTGGGCATGGCCATCGAGGACGGCTGCGAGGTCATCGCATACAACCCCTGGTCCTTCACCGATCTGCTGTCCACCGGCAATGGCATGGCAAAGCGTTACGGTCTGGTGTACATCGACACCACCGATGAGGAGCAGAACGCGGCCAAGAGCGTGGAAGAGCTGTCCATGAAACGTATCCGGAAGGATTCCTTCTACTGGTACTCCAAGCTGATCCGTTCCAACGGTCAGGACTGGGGAAAGGAGATGCTGAAATAATGGCAAAGAAGGATTATAAGGCCATGGCGGCCGGCATCATCAAGCAGGCCGGCGGAGCGGACAACATTGTCAGCGCGACCCATTGCATGACCCGTCTGCGCCTTGTACTGCGGGATAGATCCAAGTTTGACACCGATGCCGTCAAGCAGGTGCCCGGCGTGCTGAACGTCATCATCCAGAACGGCGAATATCAGGTGGTCATCGGCCAGGATGTCCCTGACCTGTATGAAGAGGTCGTCAAGATCGACGGCATCCAGGCCGGCGGCAGCGTGCAGGACGATGAGGCCGCAGCCAAGGATCTGGCACAGGATCACGGCAACATCGGCAACGCGATCCTCTCCTTCATCGGCGGCACGTTCGGCCCGGTGATCCCGGTGCTGGTGGCAGGCGGCCTGACTGGTGCGGTGCTGTCCCTGCTGACCAACGTGTTCGGCGTCTCGGCGGAGTCTGGCACCTACACCATCTTCTACGCTATCAACCAGGCGACCTTCTACTTCCTGCCCATCTTCATCGGCTTTGCAGCCGCTGCCCGCCTGAAATCCAATGGTTTCCTGGGAGCATTTCTGGGCGCGATCCTGCTGTACTCCAGCATCAACGGTGCCGAAGGTCTGGACTTCTTCGGCATCCCGGTGCAGGCTATCAGCTATAACAGCACCGTGTTCCCGGTCATTCTGGGCGTACTGTTCATGAGCGTGGTCTACAAGTTCCTGCAAAAGCATCTCCCGGTCTTTCTCAAGACCATCGTCGTGCCGCTGCTGACCATGCTGATCACGGTGCCTGTCACCCTGATCGTTCTCGGCCCCGTCGGCAACACCGTGGGCACCTGGCTGGCAAACGGTGTTTACGCTCTGTACCAGGCAGTTCCCGCGCTGGCCGTCATGGTCATCGGCATCACCACCCCGCTGATGGTTTTCTTTGGCATGAACAACGCCACCTACCCTGTGGTCTTTGCCCTGATGGCAGCTGTCAACTCTGACCCGCTGATCTGCACTGGCATGGCTCCCGCAAACGTGGCCGTTGGTGGTGCCTGCTTGGCCGCATCCCTGCTGTCCAAGAATGTGGAAGAAAAGTCCGTCAGCGTTTCCGCCGGTATCACCGCTCTGTGCGGCATCACCGAGCCGGGCGTCTACGGTGTACTGTTCCCCAAGACCTACCCGCTGATTGGCGCTATGATCGGTGGCGGCATCGGTGGTCTGTTGGCCGGTATCCTGGGCATGACCCAGTACGTTATCTCCACGCCGGGCTTCATCAGCCTGCCTGCCTACATTGACCCCACCGGTTCCAGTTACAACCTTATCGTCTCGGTCATCGTGATGATTGTGGCTGTGGTCCTGGGATTCGTTGCAACCTACGCACTGGGCAAGCGCGCCGAAGCTAAGAAATAAGCCCCTGCAACAGGAAGAAAAGCAAGATCCCATCTGCAAAAGAAAAACCGCTGCATCACACAAGAGAACGACGCGGCGGTTCTTCTTTTTTCGGCCCTCACAGGGAAGTGCTGTGGTGGGCCGGTACCGTAAAGTGTGGCCGACAAAGCAAATAAAAACACCTTCCATTGGAGCCGTTCTGCTCCAGCGGAGGGTGTTTTACATTATACGCTTTGTTTTTTCTTGGACTTGTTTGCCAAGCTGTCAACGAGCCACGAGGCGAAGAAACCCAGTGCAATGCCCAGCACAAGGCCGCCCAGCACATCGGTGGGGAAGTGCACATAGAGGTACAGCCGGGTAAAGGCGATGAAAGCCGCCAGCACCAGCGCGGGGACGCCCAACTTCCGGTTTTGCAGCCAGAGCGCAAAGGCTGCCGCAAAAGCCGAGGCCGTGTGCCCGGAGGGGAAGGAGTGCCCGTGGGGACGCTTGACCAGAATGGTGATCGCCGTGTTCACGTCGCAGGGGCGGGGCCGGGCGAACAGCGGCTTGAGGATGCAGTCCCCGGCCACCAGATACAGTACCAGCGCCGTGGCCATGGCGCACCCGGCCTTGCGGGTGCGGCGGAACAGCAGCAAAAGCAGCGTGAACGCGATCCAGATCTCACCGCGCTCACCGGCGTAGTTGAGAAAGACGGCCAGCGCATCCAGCACCGGGTTGTGGAACTGCTGCAGCCAGTCCAGAAATGCGAATTCAAACGGCATAAAGAACCTCCTGTCTGTTGATTCTATGGTAACACATCTTCCGGCCCACCACAACCCGGCAGGCAAAAAGCAGGAGTGCAGAAATAAGTTACGCCTGTTATATTGGAATGCGATATTACAATGCGGAAAACGAAAACGCCCGTTCCGACGGCAAAGGCCGGAACGGGCGCAGGATGCGAGAGAATCAGAGGCCCATCTCGGGCAGGGTGGGGTAGCTGTCGATGGCACCGTGCTTCTGTACGCTCAGGCCGCAGAACCGGTTGGAAAAGTCCAGGTACTCCTTCAGCTTTTTGCAGGACAGCTTTTCCAGCTTGTCCACCGTCACGCCGTCCCGGCTCAGCTGCCACAGGAAGGAGCCGATGAAGCCGTCGCCCGCACCGGTGGTGTCCACGGCCCTGACCTTCTGGCAGGGGGCAAAGGCATGGGCGGCGCGGGTGTAGGCGTAGGCCCCCTTGCTGCCGCAGGTGTACAGCACCAGCTGCACAGCCCCGGTAAACAGCTGGGGCAGGGCGGCTTCGATGTCGGCGGTGCCGGTGAGGAACTCCAATTCCTCGTCCGAGACCTTCAGGATGTTGGACAGCGGCAGGAACTGCAGCACGGTCTGGCGTAGCATCTCCCGGTCGGGCCAGAGGGGAAAACGGAGGTTCGGGTCAAAGCTCACGATCGCACCGGCCTCCCGGGCGGCTCCGATGGCGGCCAGATGGGCGTGGCGCATGGGGCTGTCCACCAGCGAGACGCTGCAGAAGTGCAGGGCAAAAGCGTCGCGGAACCAGGCCAGGTCGATCTGCTCCGGGGCATACAGCAGGTCGGCCGATGGCTTGCGGTAAAAGCTGAAGGTGCGGTTGCCGTCCTCCTCCAGGCTCACGAAGGCAAGGGCGGTGTTGGCCTTGTCGGTGAACACCAGATGGCTCAGGTCGATGCCGCAGGCTTCCAGCTCCCGTGCGATCTTGTGGCCGAAGGGGTCATCGCCCAGCTGGGTGAGAAAGCTGCTGGCACCGCCCAGACGGGCAAAGGCAGCGCAGACATTGGCCGGTGCGCCGCCGGTGCGCGGGCTGAAGGACGGCACCTCGTCAAAGGCGCATCCCACGCGGGACGGGATCATGTCGATCAGCGCTTCGCCGATGGAAAACAGAGTATTGCCGGGCATAGAAAACCTCCAGATCACAAATTGCAGAGTTCACAGGCTGCCCCGGTCAGCTTTATGCTCACGTCGCCGGGGGCAGGGTAGTACCGGGTGCTGAACACCGTGGCTCCCCCGTTCAGGAAAATTTCCAGCGAGGAATTGTCGCCCACCACCCGCAGGCTGCGGCAGGGGGCTGCCAGCCGGGCGCGGCGCACGGTGCGGCCGTCGGCCAGAGCGGGGTCGGTGAAGCGCAGGGTGCAGGTGCAGTCCTGTTCAGTATACACCAGCTGCACCCCCTGCGCAACCGTCAGGCAGAAGTCTCCGGCGGGTGCGGCGGTCAGGTCAAAGCGCGGGGCAAGGAACACTTCCTCGCCGCTGGCGGCATGCAGGGCGGCAGCGCTGCGCTGCGCGTCCAGCTCCGGCACCGGGTTCTGCAGCAGGGTGCCATCCGGCCCGGCCGTCAGCACGCGGGGCACGGTGAAGCAGTGCTGCCAGCCGTAAGCCACGGTGGGCGCGTTGCCGTAGTCGGCGTCCGGCATGCCCATCCAGCCGATCTGGATGCGGCAGCCGGTGCCGTCCACAAAGCTCTGGGGGGCGTAGTAATCAAAACCGCTGTCCAGCTCGTGGAACTCGCTCAGGGCGTACTCCCCGCGCCAGTCACCGTAGATGGCAAACCAGCCGCAGCCGTAGACGTTCTGGCAGTCGATGCCCTGGGGGGACACCGCCAGATACCACTGCCCGTCCAGACAGAACAGGTCCGGGCACTCCCACATGTAGCCGAAGGGTTCCGGGGTGGTCAGGGTGTTGATATGGGTCCAGCGGAGCTTATCGGTGCTTTCCAGCACCAGCACTTCGCCCTTGTCCTCCAGCGTGCGGGCACCCAGCACCATGTAGTACCGGCCTTCGTAGGCGAACACCCTGGGGTCCCGCACATGGCAGGTGAGCCCGGCGGGGTAGTCGCGGTTCGTCAGCAGGCACTGCTTGCTGTCGAGGGTCACGCCGTCCTTGCTGACGGCCAGGCAGACGTTGTGCCCGCGGCCCTCTTTGATGTAATCGAAATTGCCGGGGTGCTTGACGTTGCCGGTGTAGTAGAGGTACATGGTGCCATCCTCCACCAGGGCCGAGCCGGAGTAGGCACCGTGGCAGTCAAAAGGCTCGTCCGGATAGAGCATCACCGGCAATTGCTCCCAGTGGAGCAGGTCGGTGCTCACGGCGTGGCCCCAGTGCTTGACCCCGCCGTTCACATCGAAGGGGCCGTACTGGAAGAATGCGTGGTACTGCCCGCCGTAGACGCACAGGCCGTTGGGGTCGTTCAGCCAGCCTACCGGCGGCTGCAGGTGGAACCGCTGGCGGTGGGGGTCGGCGGCGGCCTTTTCCGCGCCGAGGAATTCCACCAGAGGCACCAGCTTTTTCAGGTCGCGCTGGAGTGCGTTCATGCCTTGACCTCCTCAGGGCTCCAGATGAGCCAGGTCACGGCGAAGGACACGCCGAAGGAGATGGCCATCATGATGATGTACTGCAGGGGCATATGCAGGTGCAGCAGGATGCCGAAGATGCCGGTGACGCCGGTGCCGGTGGCACCCAGACCCACGATGCTGGCGTACCATGCGCCGCAGGCACCGCCCAGCAGGCCGCCGAGGAAGGGCTTGAAGTAGCGCAGGTTCACGCCGAAGATGGCAGGCTCGGTGATGCCCATGCAGGCGGACAGGGCAGAGGGCAGGGCCATGGACTTGACCTTGGTGTCCTTGCTCTTGAGGGCCACGGCCAGAGCGGCACCGCTCTGTGCCACGTTGGCGGCGCTGGCCAGCGGCAGCCAGTAGGTATAGCCGTAGCGGGCCAGCTGGCCCAGGTCGATCAGGGTGTACATGTGGTGGATGCCGGCCACGACGGTGACCGCGTACAGGCCGCCCATGATGAAGGAGCCGATGCCGTAGGGCAGGGTGATGAGGGTCTGCACGCCGGTGATGATGCCGTTTTCCAACTTGGTGAACACGGGGCCGATGGCGGCCAGGGTCAGGTAACCGGTGACGAACACGGACACCAGCGGGGTGACGAACAGGTCAAACATGGCGGGCACCACCTTGTGCAGTCGCTTTTCGATCTGGCACATGAGCCACACGGCGATGATGACCGGGATGACGTGGCCCTGATAGCCCACCAGCGGCACCGAGTACAGGCCGCCGAACACCGGCTGCATCACGTTGACGCCGTTGGAAACGGTCCAGGCGTTCTGCAGGTCGGGGTGGATCATGATCATGCCGATGACTGCACCCAGATAGGGGTTGCCGCCGAACACCTTGGCGGCGGAGTAGGCGATGAGGATGGGCAGGAAGGTGTAGGCCGTATTAGAGAACAGCTTGGCGAACACATACACCGAGCCGGTGGTGTCGATGTTCAGGAAACCGTTGTTCACCATGAAGTTCAGCGCTTCCATGATGCCCATCAGGAAGCCGGAAGCCACGATGGCGGGGATGATGGGCACAAAGATGTCGCCCAGGGTCTTGATGGCCCGCTGATACCAGGGTGCCTTGGCGGCGGCCGCCTGCTTCACGTCCTCCTTGCTGCCGCCCTCGATGCCGGCCAGCTGGATGAACTCGTCGTATACCTTGTTCACCGTGCCGGTGCCGAAGATGATCTGCAGCTGGCCCTGTGCCTCAAAAACGCCCTTGGCACCCTCGGCGTTTTCCAGCTCCTGCTTGTTGACCTTTGCGTTGTCTGCGATGACCAGACGCAGGCGGGTGGCGCAGTGTGCGGCCGACAGGATGTTGTCTTTTCCGCCGATGCAGTCCAGGACCTGTTGTGCTGCGTGTTTGTAATTCATAGTGCACTTCTCCTTTGCTTGATGCTTCCTCTTTCTGCGCTGCAGGGCAGTTTTGGAATTGACTTGACGCGCGGGGTGTGCTACAATACCGCTTTGTGTATGACAATTTCCGGGAAAAAGGGAAAACCAAGATGAATCTGACAAAGCAGTTCTTTAAATATGTATCGCAGAATATTTTCGGTCTGCTGGGCACGTCCTGCTATATTCTGGCCGATACCTATTTTATCTCGCAGGCGGCGGGCACCGACGGCGTGACCCTGCTCAACCTCTGCCTGCCCATCTACAACTTCATTTTTGCCATCGGTTCCATGATCGGTCTGGGTGCGGCCACCCGCTACGCCATTCTCCGCGCACAGGGCGAGGAGCGGGCGGCACAGCGGCATTTCTCCAATGCCGTCTTTTGCGCCTGCCTGCTGGCCGTGCCCTTTGTGCTGGTGGGCATCTTCTGCCCCGGCACACTGCTGCGGCTCATGGGCGGCGATGCCGGCATCGTGGCGCTGGGCATCCCCTATGCGCGTATCTTTCTGCTGTTTACGCCCTTTTTCATGTGCAACTACATCGTGTCGGCCTTTGTCCGCAACGACGGTGCGCCCTCGCTGGCCATGGTGGCGACCCTGAGCGGCAGCCTGTTCAATGTGGTGTTCGACTACATCTTCATGTTCCCCATGGGGCTGGGGCTGGCCGGTGCGGCACTGGCCACCGCCGTTTCGCCGATGCTCAGCATCGCCATCTGCAGCCGCCACTTCTTCCAAAAAGACAACACGGTGCAGTTCGTGCGGCAGCTGCCCTCGGCAAAGCTGCTGGGGCAGAGCTGCCAGCTGGGCATCTCCGGCTTTGTGGGGGAGATGTCCTCCGGCGTGACCACGACGGTGTTCAACTTCCTGCTGCTGGGTCTGGCCGGGAATGTGGCCGTGGCGGCCTACGGCGTCGTGGCCAACTTTGCGCTGGTGGCCACCGCCATTTTCAACGGTGTGGCCCAGGGTGCCCAGCCGCTGGTGAGCCGCTGCTACGGCCACAGCGACCGCGCCGGAGCCCGGAAGCTGCTCATTCTGGGCAGCTGCACCGCGCTGGCACTGGCGGCCGTGCTGTACGCGGTGGTGTTCGGCATGACCGATACGCTGGTGGGCTGGTTCAACAGTGAAAACTCGGCGCAGATGGCCCGGTTTGCCCACAACGGCATGCGGCTGTACTTCGTGGGCTACTTCTTTGCCGGGTTCAACATCGTGGCGGCGGGCTACCTGAGCGCCACCAACCGCCCGCTGGAAGCCTCGGTCACCTCCATCTGCCGCGGCGTGGCGGCCATTGTGGTCTGCTCGCTGGTGATGAGCGCCCTCTTTGGCATGAACGGCGTGTGGGCGGCCTTCCCGGCATCGGAACTGCTGACGGCGCTGCTGACCCTGTTTTTGCTGTTGCGGAAGAAAAAGCAGACTGTGTGAGTTCCAGCGGTGAAATATCCGCAAAAAACAGAATGCTTGAGTAGAACGTGCAGACGCCGCGATGTACCGGGTGAAGAACGAGAAAAAGGCAGCGGCAAGATCTTAAATATAAAGTTCCTGCTCGCGCAGAGCTTCTTCGGGCGAAAGCCCGGACTGCGCAGTGTGACCGGCCAGCGCCCGCCATTGTGCGGGGGATTGGCCGGTTTCTTTTTTGAATACCCGGCACAGGTAGTTGGCCCCGGAAAAGCCGCACAGGCTGGCCACCACGTCCAGCGTGTACTCCCGGTGCAGCA
>ERZ773178.3723-NODE-3723-length-12392-cov-15.825160_pt1 | contig 12392 bp, 8 predicted proteins | sample MGYA00580533_ERZ773178 | MGnify/ENA primary metagenome ERZ773178 (study PRJEB29015, sample SAMEA2737859) | human gut metagenome | biome: human gut; feature: human-associated habitat; material: faeces | place: China | collected 2012 ...
AAGAGGCGAAGCATTTTGGTGAGGTCGTGGAGATCGCATCATCGTCCGACGCCAACTACACTTTCTATCCTCAGGTTCCTAACACTGTGCCAGCCGATTGTGATTATTTGCATCTCACAAGCAACAATACAATATATGGTACCGAACTCCGTGTAGATCCAGACGTGAACGTGCCTTTGATTTCTGATATGTCATCAGATATCATGAGCCGTCCGGTAGATGTTTCCAAGTACACCGCCATCTATGCTGGTGCCCAGAAGAACCTCTCTATGGCTGGTGTTACCGTCATTATCGTCAAGGATGATATGCTCGGCAAGGCTCCTCGTGAGATTCCTACCATGCTCGACTATCGTACTCACGTAGAGAAGGGCAGTATGTTCAATACTCCTCCTGTAGTTCCTATCTATACTTTGATGGAGAACCTCCGCTGGTTGAAGGCAAATGGTGGCGTAGAGGCTGCTGACAAGCGAGCTTACGAGCGTGCAGAGGTTCTCTATGCTGAGATTGACCGCAACAAGCTCTTCAAGGGTACCGTGGAAGAGGCATCCCGCTCATTGATGAACATCTGCTTCGTGATGAACGATGAGTACAAGGAGCTGGAGAAGCCATTCCTTGATTTCGCTACAGAGCGTGGCATGGTTGGTGTCAAGGGGCACCGTTCTGTAGGTGGTTTCCGTGCCAGCTGCTACAATGCACAGACCATGGAGGGTGTTCAGGCACTCGTCAAGGCTATGCAGGATTTTGAGAAACTTTGAACTTTGAGATTTGAACTTTATGATTACTCCAAAGATTATAATCTATTATAAATGGGGAGCTTTTAAAGGAAAAAGCAAATCATAAAGTTCAAAGTTCAAAGTTCCAAGTTCAAAGTAAAAAGGTTCCAAGTAAAAAAGTTCAAAGTAATATGAAAGTATTAGTTGCAACAGAAAAGCCATTCGCAGCAGCTGCTGTCGAGGGCATTAAGAAAGAAATAGAGGGAGCAGGCAACGAGTTGGTACTGCTCGAAAAATATACAGAGAAGGCTCAGCTTCTCGATGCCGTGAAGGATGTGGATGCGATGATTATCCGTTCTGACAAGGCTGATGCCGAGGTGCTCGACGCTGCCAAGAACCTGAAGATTATCGTTCGCGCCGGTGCTGGTTATGATAATATAGACCTGGCTGCTGCTACAGCTCACAACGTAGTAGCCGAGAATACTCCTGGTCAGAACTCCAACGCCGTTGCCGAGCTGGTATTCGGTTTGCTGGTTTTCACAGTTCGTAATTTCTACAATGGCAAGGCTGGCTCTGAGTTGAAGGGTAAGAAGTTGGGTATCCTGGCATTTGGTAACGTGGGTCGCAATGTCGCTCGCATCGCCAAGGGCTTCGGTATGGATGTGTCTGCTTATGATGCCTTCTGCCCTGCAGATGTCATCGAGGCTGCAGGTGTTCACGCCGTGAAGTCTCAGGATGAGCTGTTCCAGACTTGCGATATCGTTTCTCTTCATATCCCTGCTACTCCAGAGACTATCAAGAGCATCGATTACAAGACCGTGAACCAGTTGCCTAAGGGTGGTATTCTTATTAATACAGCTCGTAAGGAGGTCATCAATGAGCCTGAGCTCCTGAAGCTTCTTGCTGAGCGTGAGGACTTGAAGTTCATCACCGACATCAAGCCAGATGCTGACGCCGACTTTGCCAAGTTCGAGGGTCGCTACTTCTCAACACCTAAGAAGATGGGTGCGCAGACAGCCGAGGCTAACATCAATGCTGGTATCGCAGCTGCCAAGCAGATCAATGCATTCTTTGCAGATGGCTGCACCAAGTTCCAGGTAAATAAGTAATAATGACATTGAACTTTGAGATTTGAACTTTGAACTTTATGATTACCAATAATTGTATAGTTTTAGTTCGAGTCCCAAAGTTTTGTAGTTTTTGGTTATGTTAGAACGAAAAGTCGTTGAGAATGATATTTATGTTTTATCTAAGGCTTTTGCATTACGAATAGTAAATCTATATAAGTTTCTTACAGAGCAAAAACATGAATATGTAATTTCTAAGCAGCTCTTACGAAGTGGCACTAGTATTGGGGCCAATGTGCATGAAGCAAAGAATGCGCAATCTCGTCCGGATTTCTCTTCTAAAATGAATATTTCATTAAAAGAAGCAACAGAAAGTGGTTATTGGTTGGATTTGTTATATGATGCGGATTACATTACTAAAGAAGCTTATGATTCTATATCTGATGATTGTGAACATCTACAAGCTGTTTTGATTAAAATTGTAAAATCTACCAAGCATCAATAATGCTAATCATAAAGTTCAAAGTTCAAAATTCAAAGTTCAAAGTAAATAAAACATTATGGCAATAGTAAAACCTTTCAAGGGCATTCGCCCTCCAAAAGATTTAGTAGAGCAAGTTGAGTCTCGTCCATACGATGTCCTCGATTCAGAGGAAGCTCGTGCTGAGGCTGGCGATAACGAGAAAAGCCTTTATCATATCATTAAACCTGAAATCAACTTCGAACCAGGTACATCTGAATATGATCCTCGCGTCTATGAAAGCGCTGCAGAGAACTTCAGGAAGTTCCAGGAGAACGGCTGGTTGAAGCAGGATGATAAAGAACAGTATTATATCTATGCACAGACCATGAATGGCAAGACACAGTATGGTCTTGTTGTGGGTGCATACGTTAATGATTATATGACGGGTGTCATCAAGAAGCATGAGCTTACCCGCCGTGATAAGGAAGAGGATCGTATGAAGCACGTTCGTGTCTGCAATGCAAACATCGAACCGGTTTTCTTTGCTTATCCTGATAATTCTGTGCTCAATGAGATTCTGATGCGTTATGCTGCTACAGCACCGGAGTATGATTTCATCGCTCCAGTCGATGGCTTCCGTCACCAGTTCTGGATTGTCAGCGATGACAAGGATATTGAAACCATCACCGCTGAATTTGCCAAGATGCCTAGCCTCTATATCGCCGATGGTCATCACCGTTCTGCTGCCGCAGCTTTGGTGGGTGCTGAGAAGGCGAAGCAGAATCCGAACCATACCGGTAAGGAGGAATACAACTATTTCATGGCTGTCTGCTTCCAGGCAAGTCAGCTCACTATTCTTGATTACAACCGTGTAGTAAAGGATCTGAATGGCTTGACATCAGAACAGTTCCTCGATGCTCTTACCAAGAACTTCGAGGTGATAGAGATTGATGCGATTAATGTGAATGTATCAGGCGATGAGGAGGGTATCCCATGCTATGAGAAGATTGCCATTGATGAAGCAATCGAGCAGTTTGGCTTGGATATTCTGAAGCCTGCCGCTCTCCATTCTTTCCTCGTGTATCTCGACGGTAAATGGTATGGTTTGTTTGCCAAGCCAGGAACCTATGATGATGAGGACCCTATCGGCGTGCTCGATGTAGATATCTCTTCCCGTCTGATTCTGGATGATATTCTGGGCATCAAGGATTTGCGTTCTGATAAGCGTATCGACTTCGTGGGCGGTCTTCGTGGACTCGGCGAGTTGAAGCGTCGTGTAGATAGTGGCGAGATGAAGATGGCATTGGCCTTGCATCCAGTTACTATGCAGCAGATTATGGACATCGCTGACAGTGGCAAGATTATGCCTCCTAAGGCAACCTGGTTTGAGCCAAAGTTGCGCAGCGGATTGATTATTCACAAGTTGGATTAATGATTGACGAATTTAAAACCATATCAGATACTGTAGGCGAGGGATATTACACCGAGAAAAGGAGTAAGTTTCTCGCCTTTGCTCACCACGTTACCACTGTTGACGAGGTGAAGGAGATTGTTGCCGGGTACCGTAAGAAATATTACGATGCCCGACATTGTTGTTATGCCTATATGTTGGGTCCTGAGCGCACCGAGTTCCGTGCCAATGATGATGGTGAACCATCTTCTACGGCAGGAAAACCGATACTGGGACAAATAACAAAGGCAGAATTGACGGATATTCTCATTGTCGTCATCCGCTATTTCGGAGGTGTGAAGTTGGGTACCAGCGGATTGATCGTTGCCTATCGTGAAGCAGCGATAGATGCCCTGGCGCATTGCGAGGAGGTAACGCAGCAGGTAGAGGAAATCGTAACCTATGATTTCACCTATCCAATGATGAATGATGTGATGAGGATAGTGAAAGAGATGAATCCCCGTATTGTGGATCAGACTTTCGACAATACCTGCAGCATCAAGCTGTCAATCAGGAAGAACGAGGCTGAGCAATTGCGTACCCGCCTGAAAAAACTGTCGTTTGAATAACGGAAAATCACAGAGTTCCCACACGCCCTGAAAGAGGGTGTGTCATAAGTCCACAACGCACCCTTTTTTAGTTTTTAAAGAACGTAAGTCCGCCAGGCGTCCCGCCGGATTTGCAATCCGGCGTTAAAAAATGTCCTAACCTATTTAGGCTCTGCGGATTTGCAATCCGCAGCAAAGGAGAATGCTTTCCCTTTTGTTGTGTTGGGGGGATTACAAATCCCCCGGTTTTAATAGGTCAAACCTTTTTTTACGGCGGATTTCAAATCCGCCGGGACGCCTGGCGGGGTTGCGCTCTTGATTATTATTCTGTTATTGCATTGCCGTCTTTATTAAGAACGGTGCAATTGCTGCCTATCTTCCAGTTGGCTGGAAGTCCTTTGGTTACCAACGCATCATAGGCATCCCTGTCCTGCACTTTTAGGGTACGGGATGTTACGCTTGCGTCTGTTCCTGTCTCACTTATCCAGTTAGAGTCACTATTATAAAAAAAAGATGTTCCTGAAATCTGGTCGCTTGGCGCCAAAATAGTTATAGAAGATAGTTTTGTGCATCCGTTGAACATCTGATCATAACAATAATCAACTAAAGCTGTGGCAGACAATACTGGTGCGGTTGTCAGATTTTTACAATTAAAGAACATCCCGCCATAGCAATTTCTTGCCAATTCCGTGGCTGGCAGCTCAGGAGCAACTTTGAGAGATGAGCATCCGTTGAACATCCACGAATAGCATTGAGATGCCATTTTTTTAGCTGGCAATGATGCTGGGGCTGATTCGAGAGCATAGCAATCTTGGAACATACTTGCATAGCAATCATCCGCCAAAGTCTCGGCTGGCAGCTCAGGAGCTTTTTTGAGAGATGAGCATCCGTTGAACATGTGACTATAGCAACAACTCGCCAACATCTTGGCTGGTAACTTTGGAGCAGTTTGGAGAGATGAGCATCCGTAGAACATACTATAGTAGCAATAATTCGCCAAGGTCTCAGCTGGCAATTCTGGAGCTGAGGTCAAAGCTCTACAATTCTCAAACAAATTATAGAATCGGGCATCTTTTGTTTCGACAGTCTGATAGCTTTCCCAATCCAACAGCGTACGGATATCACCCGTACATGCTACCTTTACATTAGAATTGGTAAAAGTAATGGTAGAGTAATTATTAAAGGAAGATGATGCCGTACCATTTAGATTTTTGCCACGCAAGCGAAGGCTGCCCTTTGCACCACCGAACTCAACTCCCTTATCTTTCTCAACAGCAGTCCAATTGTTACCATCAAGAGAATACTCAAGCTTATCGATGTTATAGTTGCCTTTGGTTGTCATCTTAAATGTTTGAGCAGCATCTGCCGTAAAGGTGACGTATGGGGCATAAAATGCCTTTCCGCCTTCAATATCTCCTTTTCCCCATTCTGCCACAGTAACATTACCTATAGTCACCTTGTTCTTACCCACAATAAGATTGTAGGTATAGCTCTTGCCGGCTTCCAAGGCTCCAGTCTTGACAACAAGCGGAGTCTCGGTGGCTTCATCAGTAGTGAAATAGAGCTTTCCCTCTACTGATCCAGGAGCAACCAGGGCAGTATAGGTTGTGCCTTTTCCACCCTCGCCATTCTGCAAAGGCTTGATATTGACGATAGATGTTTCGCTGGCTTCAGTAGATGCCTTGCTTGCGATGCGGATATGGTTGACCTTGGTGTCGTCGGTGAACTGGTCGTTGAAACTCTGGATGTTGAGAATCAGACGGGCAGTCTTGCGCACCAATGCCACATTAAGCTGGCGGTCACCAGGAATTTCTGTAAGGTTGGTTACCGCTGCCGTCATATAATCTGATTTCGCAATCTCCGTTCCATTGCTCTGGTCTTCCTGGATATAGCCTTTGCTGAAGGAATTATTGCCATCAGCAGGATACCAGCACTGGAATTTGAGGTCGCTAGCATCCCATACCAGATAACTTCCATCACCTGGCTGCCAGTCGTTGGTGCCTTTATTGTAGGTATAGGTGATCGATGTGCCGTTATTGCTGACACCCATCACATCACCTTTATTAAAACTCTTCTGTCCGGCTTCATCAGATGCAGCCGGATTGCTTCGGGTGAAGATGCTGCCCACCGAAGCCGAAACGTGAACGGCATTCGGGTCGCTGAGCCATGTATTATTGTTGTCGGAATCTGTAGCGCAACCAGCCAGCAATAAGCCGGCTGTTGCTACAAGACCCAATATCTTCTGATATTTCATAGTCGTTCTATTTTAAGTTCATATTCTTTAATCTGTCTCAAGAGAGCCACCTGTGCCATTTCCCCATGGAGTAGCGGTGATGCCGCCATTGTCACTGCCACCCTTCAACAATACCACATCATTACCCATGCTAAGATTGAGGGTATATCTGTAGCCGCTCTGCAGGGTAATCTCTTTATCTGAAGTCCATTCATAGAGCTTGTCGGCAGTCATCAAAGACACCTTGAAGGTGTTGGCTCCAACCGTCTGTGGGATGGCAATGCAAGAGAAGCGTGAGATGGCGTTCTTTTCTGGATCTGCTTTCTTGTCTGCATTTTCAGCCGGGGTGAAGCTACCTTTGGTGGTGGTAATGGTGGTAGGGGCATCTGTTTCGCTGACTGTTACGACACTAGCAGCTTTTGTAACATCTACATTTGCCGCAATTTTGGTTCCTCCTAAGGTCACCTTTACGATAGGAGATGTTGTTGGAATTGACGGCTTGTTGAACTCGGTTCCCAAAGTCACGTTGATATCAATCATACAGAAAGCATGGTTGAACTGGATATTCAGCTTCCCTTTGTCGAGACTTTCGCCAGGGTTGAAGTCTTTTGCATAGTAGTACAGCAAGTCGTTATTGTCAGACCATGTAGACTGGTCGTCAGCCACGCTATAAGTTATAGGCTTGATATTTCTATCATTATCACAAACACCATTGAATTTGCCAGTTTGAGCCGGAGCAAAAGCCACGATATCTACAGCTTGTGTGGAACTCTGCCAAAGCAGAGTCTCTGAGCAAGCCCAGTCGCCAGATGAACTCTTTGAGAACACCTTATTAACATAGGTATATTTCTTAGCCAATTCGGTGCTCTCAGTATTCCTGTTCACGATGGTCAGGGAGAAAGGCTTGTCCATAGCAGTAACGCCTTGTCCCTCAGCACGAGTCTTGGCATTGTTCACTCCTGCAGTAACGCGGATGATGTTATCACTTGGATAATTGCTCTGTGACAGTTCATCATCAGTAGAGCAACTGGTAATCATGGCTGCTGCCATGGCTGATATTGCGAAAAACTTGATAGCTTTCATAATCGTTCTGTTTTTAATGTTATGTTATAATCTTATCTTATTGATATTTCTCCGATTTTAATCGAATGCCTCGCCATGGAAGGTGTTGCCATTCTCCCAATCAGAAATCTTCACTTCGTCGAGAATCACCTGGTCACGACCTACCTCCAGGTTGATGGTGGTAATCTTGCCGCTCTCAAACGTGAACGGAGTTTTGTTGTCGTAGATGAAAGTCTTATCGCCGATGGTGATGGCAATCTTCTGAATGCCATTCTGAGGAATGAGCACGGAAACATACTGGGTGTTGGCTGCCGTAGCTGGAACCTCGAAATCTGCCTTGGCTGTAGTCGTAGGGGTCACTGCCTTGGTGAGGTAGTTGATGGTAGCCTCATTTATGGCATCCGAAACCACCACGTTCTTTACGGTAGGAGTTCCGCCCCACTGGTTCTTGTAGGAAAGGTTCACCACCATCTTTGCCATCACGTGGGTGAATTCGAGCTTCACGGGGTCCTTGGCATCCTTGGTATAGGAGAGACCATTGGTGTTTACAGCCACCAGCAGGTCGCTTGCCGCCTGGTTTTCTGCATTGAAGGTATAGGTGTCGGCAGTAAGGTTGTCAACGTTCTTGGTAGGGTAGATGCCGATGAAGTAATGCTTATCCACATTGTTCTTCCACAGCATCTGCGGTGTGGCCACCCAGACCTTGTCAGTGAGCTTGTTGATGGCGTTGTTCACCACTCTTCCAGCGGCAGCAGGAACATTTTCTGCACTTCCTGTCCAGGCATACACGCTGATTTCATCTCCTTCAGAGAAAGTCTGTGTTCCCTTGGCGTCCGTAGTGATACGGGTCATCTTGCCGATGCTTGTAGAAACGGTGATTGACTTAGGCGCCTCGGTGCCTATTGTATTCTCGCTGTCTGAGCAGCTGCCCAGAGTCATGGTCATTGCTGCGAGAGCAATCATGTAATACTTTGTTTTCATGTTTATTCTTTATTTATAAATTATATATTATCTAATGGGTTCTATTCTATTTTCCGTTATTTTCATACAGCACGGTAGTATTTGTTGCATCTTTCTTCCAGTTGTCAGGAAGATAACCTTTGCCTTCCAACGCAGTATAGGCATCCGCATCCATTACTTTGAGTGTGCGGGAACTTACGGTTTTGTCGGTTCCGGCATTATTAAGCCAATTATAGCAGCAATCAGATTTTTTCGAAATTTGGTCGCTTGGTGCCAACATAGTGACGGTTGACAATTTTGTACAACCATAGAACATTCTAGAATAGCAGCTTGCTGCTAACGTTGTAGCCTTTAATTTTGGGGCAGAAGTGAGGCTTGTACAACCATAGAACATACTAGAATAGCAGGATTTTTCTAACGTTGTAGCCTTTAATTCTGGGGCAGACGTGAGACTTGTACAACCTTCGAACATATGATAATAGCAGTAATTTGCTAATGTTTTAGCAGGCAATTCTGGGGCAGAGGTCAATGCTGCGCAGCTATAGAACAAAAAACAGAATCTGGCATTTTGGGTATCTACTGTTTTATAGTATTCCCAGTCCAGCAGCGTGCGGATGTCGCCTGTGCAAGTTACTTTCACATTTTTATCAGTAAATGTGATGGTTGAATAATTACTCCAGTTAGATGCTGTTCCATAAATGTTCGTGCCACGTAAACGAAGGGTGCCATTTGTTCCACCGAAGGTAACTTCTTCATTTTCCACAACATTCTTCCATTCGCCATTATTTACAGAATACTGAAGTCCTGAGATGGTGTATTTTCCTTTGGTTATCATTTTAAACGTCTGCTTAGTATCTGCCGTAAAGGTGAAGTCTGGATTATATTCCGCTTTACCACCAGTAATTTCACCTGTAGTCCAATCTTTCACGGTAATACCTGTAACAGATACCTTGTCCTTACCCACGGTGAGCTGATAGGTGTAGCTCTTGCCGGCTGTGAGTTCAGGGATGCCGGCGAGCGTTTCTGTTGTTGTTTTGCTTTCTCCTTCTGCTACATCAAGAGAGATGAAGGTTTCGGAACTTTGGGCATCGCATGGCTTGATAAGGGCATAGAACTTCTTATCGCTGTGCTTATACGCTTTCACACCACAGATGCTGAGACTATTGATGTTATCAATCGTGGCTCCGGCATACTGGTCTTTGAAGCCATCAATCTCTACTACCACTCTCGCCATTTTTCGCTCCATGGTGAGAGAAAGTTGATTGCCTTTGGTATTGCTTTGCTTGCCGCTATACGACATGAAATCGTTGGCAGCAAGCGAAGCCTCATCATATTCTGCAGGCAGGGTGACTTTGTCGAGGTCGCCGTTGAACGAAGCAGGGTAGTAGGCGGTGAAATTCATCTCATTGCTTTCCCACTTCAGGAACTTGTTGCCCTGCGGCTGCCATTCATCGCCGTTAAGCTGATAGGTCACGGCATCCTGGCCATCAGCCTTGACGCTGATCATATCCCCATCATTGAATTTCTTTTGGTCAGCTTCAGTAGCGCCCAGCGGATTGCTGCGGGTGAAGCCATTGGCAGATGCTTTACCTACTTGCGCAGTGATGCGCACAGCGTTAGGGTCGCTATGGAATGCAGAGAGGAGGTCTTCTGACTCGGAGCATGCCGACAGCGCCAGAATCATGGTCATTGCTGCGAGAGCAATCATGTAAAGTTTTGTTCTCATATTCTTTAATTATTTAAATTTTAGACTTTTTATTTCAATGGTACAAATATAGCATTTTTTCCCGAAAAGTGGTGTCGTGATTTTCGAAAAAGGTGTCTACTTCCTATGTTCAAGGTGTCGCATTGGTACCAATGCGACACCCCAATTAACATAAAGATACATATAAATACGTATTTTAGTGCACATATCCCGTCAGCCTCATCCCACGCCGTATTTTCGGCTTTGTAAAGATAATTAATGACTTCTATTTTATTTCGCCGTTGTCTTTATTCAGCACGGTAGTACCTACAGCGTCTTTCTTCCAGTTCTCAGGAAGCTCACCAATGCCTTCCAACGCAGTATATGCTGCCGCATCTGTTACTTTGAGTGTGCGGGAAGTGGTACTCGTTCCTGCATCTTGTAACCAGCCCTTAACACAATCTTTCGTTGATTCGATTGCTGTGCTTGGCACCAGCATAGAGACAGAAGCCAACTTTGAGCAACCGTTGAACATATATTCATAGCAACTTTCTGCCAACGTTGTAGCCTTCAACTCAGGACCGTCTGTAAGTTCTTTACATCCGTTGAACATTAGCCCGTAGCAGTTTTTAGCTACTGTTTCAGCTGGCGCCAGTTTTGGGGCTTTGGTAAGTGCTGTGCATCCTGCGAACATTGAAGTATAGCAGAAATCAGCTAATTTTGTAGCTGGTAGCTCCGGTACTTCTTTAAGTTTTACGCAGTTACTAAACATTGAAGTATAACAACGCGGCTGCAATTCCGTAGCTGGCAGTTTTGGCGCTTTTGTAAGTCTGGTGCATCCCCAGAACATGTCCTGGTAGCACTTGGTAGTTAATTTTGTTGCAGGCAACTCTGGGGCATTCTGAAGGTAAGGACACCAATAGAACATTCCATTATAGCAATTAAAAGCTAATTCTGTAGCTGGCAGATCGGGTGCCGAAGTCAATACCCAGCAATGATAGAACAACATGGCGAAACAGGCTTGTGAGGTATTAACATTCATGTAGTTACTGTAATCCAACAACGTTCGGATATCACCTGTACATGCCACCTTTACAGTATTAGGATTATTTGGATTTTTTTCGTCATAGGCGAAAGTGATATTTGAATATTTACTTAAATTTTCTGCAGTACCCTTTATATTCTTTCCACGCAAGCGTAGACCGCCATTTTTTCCACCAAAAGTAACGCCTTCGTTAGCCTTTACTTCTTTCCAGTCTCCGAAGTTCACGGAATATTCAAGGTTGGAAATGGTATAACCACCATAGCATACCATCTTAAACGTCTGCTCTGCAGGAGCTGAGAATGTGACATAAGGAGTCTTGTCTTTTACATCGGTATTTCCGCCTGTAATATTTCCCGTTTGCCAATCTTTCACGGTGATACCGGAAACAGATACCTTGTCCTTACCCACGGTGAGCTGATAGGTATAGCTATTGCCGGCTGTGAGAGCAGGGATGCCGGCGAGCGTTTCTGTTGTTGTTTTGCTTTCTCCTTCTGCTACATCAAGAGAGAGGAAGGTTGCGGAGTTTTGGGCTTCGCATGGCTTGATAAGGGCATAGAACTTCTTATCGCTGTGCTTAAACGCTTTCACACCACAGATGCTGAGGCTATTGACGTTATCAATATTGGCTCCGGCATACTGGTCCTTGAAGCCATCAATCATTACTACCACTCTCGCCATTTTTCGCTCCATGGTGAGTGTGAGGTTATTGCTATTGTTGGTGTTGGTTTGCGGACCGCTAAACGACATGAAGTCTGCGGCAGCAAGCGATTCTACGCTGGTGTATTCCGTAGGCTGGGTAATGGTACCATTGAACGAAGAAGGGTAGTAGGCGGTGAAATTCATCGTCTCGCTTTCCCATTTCAGGAACTTGCTGCCCTGTGGCTGCCATTCATTGTTGTTTAACTGATAGGTCACGGCATCCTGGCCATCAGCCTGGACGCTGATCATATCACCATCTTTAAACTTCTTCTGCGCTTCGGCATCCCCCAGCGGAAAGCTGCGGGTGAAGCCATTGGCAGATGCTTTACCTACTTGCGCAGTGATGCGCACAGCGTTAGGGTCGCTATGGAATGCAGAGAGGAGGTCTTCTGACTCGGAGCATGCCGACAGCGCCAGAATCATGGTCATTGCTGCGAGAGCAATCATGTAAAGTTTTGTTCTCATATT
>ERZ773178.3726-NODE-3726-length-12376-cov-6.032303_pt1 | contig 12376 bp, 7 predicted proteins | sample MGYA00580533_ERZ773178 | MGnify/ENA primary metagenome ERZ773178 (study PRJEB29015, sample SAMEA2737859) | human gut metagenome | biome: human gut; feature: human-associated habitat; material: faeces | place: China | collected 2012 ...
CTTGGCTCCATCGTGGGGATATTCCCCTGCTGAAAGGCAAGGGGATCGGCACACGCAAAATAAAGCCCCTGCCGGTCATTCACGAGTTGGCAGACGGCGATACCATCGACCTCGGAGGCAGGCTGCTGGATGTGATACATATTCCCGGTCATACCATGGGAAGCATTCTTCTGCTGGACAGAAATACGAAGGTGCTGCTTTCCGGGGATACCTTTACCCGGCGGCTGCTGTATGGAATTTCGGGAACGGTGCCGCTGGATGAATTTTGCAATCGGCTGCGGCTACTGGAAAACGCGCCCTTTGATTATGCATATTCTGCCCACGACCGCTGCCCGCTCCCCAAAGGGCATCTGCATACCATGATAGACGCGATTGAGCATGACCTGCCCCATGCGAAAAGGAAACTTTTCATTCCCTTTGCAGGAAAGCTGTTGTGCCTGACACGGGGGGGTGAAACAGAGTTAGACTACTTTGATATGGCATATTGGAAGAAAGCGTGAGGTAACATTATGATTCATAACAACAGGATGGCAACATCTGACCCATTACCAAGCACCCGCGAAAAAGCAAACCGGGAGACTTCCACCCGTATCGCAGAGGAAGGTATTGTTCTGCTGGAAAACAAAGGTGTTCTGCTCCTTGACGTTGATGTGCAGGTGGCCGACGGCCTGAACGGCGTCGGTGTGGAAGGGCACGCCCGCTTCTTTACAGACGGCGCCGATCTCCGCGATGGGCAGGATGGAGCCGATCTCGTTGTTGGCGTACATGGTGGTGACCAGACAGGTGTCGGGACGGATGGCGTCCTTCACCTGCTGAGCGGTGACGTTGTGTCCCTTCCGGACGTCCAGATAGGTAACTTCAAAGCCCTCTTTTTCCAGCTTCGCCAGGGTGTGCAGCACGGCGTGATGCTCAAAAGCGGTGGTGATGATGTGCTTTTTGCCCTTCTTCTCGCCGTAGCGGGCGGCGGAGATGATGGCCTGATTGTCGGCCTCGCTGCCGCCGGAGGTGAAGATGATCTCCCGCGGCTCGCAGCCTAAGCACTGGGCGACCGTCTCACGGGCGGCGTCCAGAGCTTCCTTTGCCCTCTGACCCACGGAGTGCAGGCTGGAGGGGTTGCCGTAGATATTGTCGAGATAGGGCAGCATGGCGTCGATGGCCGTTCGGCTCATGGCCGTTGTTGCCGCGTTGTCAGCATAAACTTGCATAACAGTTGATTCCTCCTGAGGTATTTACCTAGTAAGTCTATGGGTAATATAGCATTACCAACCTACTTTGTCAATAGGCAAAATAAAAAAGAAAAATCCGCCGCGGCGGTACGGAGCAACTTACAAATAGAAAATGAGAATCAAGACAAAAAACGCCAAAGTCCCCATTCTGTTCCTTATTTTTCGACATTTACAGCGGTTATGTTTTTCAGCCCGGGTCATATTAACAAGGCAGGCACGAACATGAGGAGGGCTGAATAAATGAAACGAATCGGGAAATTTCTGACGATTTTTGCTGTCGCGATGACGCTGCTTCCTATAAACGCCCGGGCAGCAGAATTGCTGATCCCCGTGGGGAAGATCGTGGGCTTGCAGCTCAGCGACAATACGGTCACGGTTGCTGCCTTTGACGACGTTCTGGGCGCCGAGGCCAGAACCGCCGGACTGAAGATCGGTGACGAGATCGTCCAGATCGACACGACCACCATTGATTGCACCGAGGATGTCCGCCGGGCGCTTGAGGGCTGCGACGGCGACGCCGAGCTGATCGTCCGCCGGGGGAACCGCCGCTGCACCGTGACCGTTCCCACCCGGCAGAGCGACTCCGGGCCGCGGCTTGGGGTCTATCTGCGGCAGGGCATCGCCGGAATCGGCACCATCACCTTTTATGACCCGGATACCCACAGGTTCGGCGCGCTGGGTCACGGCGTCAGCAACACAAAAGGGAATCTTCTGCGCATGAAAAGCGGCGATGCCTATGACGCTGCGGTTCTCACCGTAAAAAAGGGCAAGTGCGGGGAACCGGGGCAGCTGAAAGGCACGGCGAACACGGATACCGTCATCGGGGAACTTCTGCGGAACACGCCGCAGGGCGTCTTCGGCGTGACGAAGCGGGGCTGGAAAGGCGAACCGCTGCCCACCGCCTCCGAAGAAGACATCCACACCGGCGAAGCCGCCATTTTGTCCACAGTCAGCGGCGATACGCCACGGGAGTATTCTGTGGAAATTCTGAAAATTTATCCAAAAGACAGGACAGACGGGCGAAATCTGCTGCTGAAAGTGACGGACGAAACGCTGCTGGAAGCCACGGGGGGCATTGTGCAGGGCATGTCGGGAAGTCCCATCATTCAGGACGGTAAGCTGGTAGGCGCTGTGACCCATGTGCTGGTGAACGATCCGACTACGGGGTACGGGATTTTTATTGAGAATATGCTGGACGCGGCGGGGTAAAAGAGGGGTACCGCAAAACATCATTATGGGTCCGGAGGCAGCCCTGAGGCAGAAAAAGCGCAGCAATATAAGCGTCCCAAGGGACGCCGAAATAACGCAGTTGTCGAGCGAACCGGCTAGGGTCTAGCTAAAAACCGGGAATATGACCAACAGCGAGGGATTTTCCGCCTGATGAAGCCATTTTTTCGCGGGAATACTTTGTGTATTGCAAGGAAAAATGGTGCACAGAAGGCGGAAATTCCTCGCTGTTTTGGCATGATGACGGTTTTCAGCCAGACCCTGCCCGCGCTCCGGCAGCAGCCGATTTATTCAGAGCTTCCCTGGTATCAGAGGCTTCCTAAGCGTGAGCAGGGGCGGCTTTCTCCTTGGGCTTCAGCACGATAAAGCTCTGGGCAGGCAAATGCAGCGTATCTCCCTCCATGGCGGGGGTTCCGACGGTGAAGAGGGGGATATAGGCTCCGTCCAGCTGACAGGTCTCCTCACCGCTGCCGGGGTTCATGGCGACCAGCAGACTCCCCCGCTTGTAGGCAAACAGGCGGCCGCGGGCAGCATAGACGGCAAACGGGCTGTAGTTCTGAAGCTCCGGCTCGGCGTGACGCAGGGCAATCAGCCGCTTGACATGGGAGAGCATGGAATTCTCGTCAAGCTCCTGCGCCTGCACGGTGTGCCGCGCGTCGGCTTCCACGGGCAGGTACAAATCCTCTGCCGCGCCCTCGGAGAATCCGAGGTTGGGGCCTGCATCCCACTGCATGGGCGTCCGGGAACCGGTGCGGTGGTAGCCGCCCTCCTTGGTGGGGATGACCCGATAGTCCATGCCCAGCTCATCGCCGTAGTACAGGAAGGGAGCGCCGGGCATCGTGAAGATCCACGCAAAGGCCAGCCGCCGTTCCGCGTCTGTCAGCCCCGCGGCGGGACGGGGGGTATCGTGATTGCAGGTAATGAAGCACCAGAGGCCGTGGTCGCGGCTGTCGTGATATTGGGGCAGGTAGTCCGCAAGGAACCGGCTCACGTCGGTGCCGGAATCCCGGGAGAAGAAGCCGGTATTGCCGATGTAGCTGCCGCAGCCGTCCCGGAGGGTGTAGTCCCGCATCATGGTGCTGTAGCCGTTGCCGTCCCAGTTGAGATAAAAGTCCATGTCAAAGCCGCAGCGCAGAGCCTTGTCCGGATGATTCCACTCGGAAACGAAGGCAGCATCCGGATATTCCTTGTGAATGGCGCCCAGAATGTCCCGCCAGACCTCCATGGTGGCAAGCTTTTCCGTGCCGTCATTCTTCACGAGAGACTCCGCCATATCCACCCGGAAGCCGTCGCAGCCCAGATCCAGCCAGAACCGGATCACATCCTTCATGGCCTCCCGGGTCGCAAGGGCGTCAGGACTGGTGATGCTCTGCTGCCAGCGTTCCCGGCGTTCCCGGTAGCCGTAGTTCAGGGCGGGCTGACATTTGAAGAAGTTGATGATATAGGTGGCGCTGCGAGGGTATTCGCCGCCGATGAAGGGCATACCGTCGCCCCCGGCAAAGGCATGATCCGTCCAGATGTACCGGCCGGAATATTCGTTTGGCTCGGCCTCGCCGCTCTTGCGGAACCATTCGTGTTCTTCACTGGTGTGGCCGGGAACCAGATCCAGCAGAACCCGGATCCCCAGCGCGTGGGCGCGGCGGCACAGCTGAGCCATATCCTCGTTGGTGCCGTAGCGGGGCGCAATCTTCTTATAGTCCCGGACGTCGTAGCCCGCGTCCTTGAAGGGAGAGTCAAAGCAGGGATTGATCCACAGGGCGTTGCAGCCGAGGCTCTTCACGTAGGGCAGCTTTTCGGTGATGCCGGGAAGGTCGCCGATGCCGTCTCCGTTGGAGTCCCGGAAGCTCTGCGGATATATTTCATAAAATACGGCGTCACGAAGCCAGGATGCAGACATAACAATTCCTCCGTTTTTGTTTTTTGTATGGATCACCCGACCCGATACCGGAAACTGCCGGGACAGGGGCGGATGACGGTGCATGGGAAGCCTTCGGATGGTTTCCGGCGGAAGTACCGCGGACTTCCGCCGCGCGTAGTCTTTCCGCTCCCGGTACGGGAGAATCGGAAAGGAACAAATGTATTATAGAGAAGGACGGCAGAGAAATCAAGAAAAAACGCGCAAATGGCTGAGAAAACCGGAAAGAAATCAAGCCGGGAAGCGCATGGCAGGGTGTTACCGGCAGCATTTCCGCAGGACATTGGCAGTTTCAACAATTTCTGATGCAACTTTTTATGCACACTGCGCAGTTGACTTGTTACGAAAAATCGAGTATTCTTTTTTTAAAGGGAAGTGTGAAGAAAATAATCCTCTAAGCACTCCCCCCGTTTTTTCCGGCTTTCTGGAAACGATTCCAATTGGAGGACACGGTAACATACCCGGGTATTCTCCCGTTCCGTTCGTCCTATGGAAAGCGCTTTCCGGTCTGCGGGATCAGCCAGCGAATTTATAATATCAAGGAGGAAATGTAAAATGAAGAAGATTCTCGCGCTGCTTCTGACTGTCGGCATGGTTCTTGGCCTGTTTGCCGGCTGCGGTAACAGCAACACAACCCCCGCCGGCACCGCCGCCGCTGCCAACCCCACCGCCGCTGCCAACCCCACCGCCGCTGCCGCGGCCGATTCTCTGGACGGCACCTATGACATCACCGTCTGGGTCTCCGAGATGGCCGGTGTAAAGGAACTGACCGAGCAGCAGATCAAGGACTTTATGGAAGAGAACCCCGGCATCGTCATCAACGCCACCATTGAGGGCGTCACCGAGTCCGAGTCCGCCACCCAGATGATCACCTCCGTCGAGGACGGCGCCGACCTGTTCTGCTTCGCGCAGGATCAGCTGGCTCGTCTGGTGCAGGCCGGCGCCCTGACCAAGCTTGGCACCAAGGCTGCCGCGGAAGTCACCGAGCTGAACGACAGCGGCGCCGTTGCGGCCGCCACCATTGGCTCCGATATATGGTGCTATCCCATGACCTCCGATAACGGCTACTTCATGATTTACGACAGCAGCGTGATTCCCGCTGAGCACGTGGACAGCCTGGAAGACATCATTGCCGACTGCGAGGCCGCCGGCCGCGGCTTCTCCATGGAGCTTGAGACCTCCGCGTGGTACAATGTCGCCTTCTTCTTCGCTACCGGCTGCCACTCCAACTGGACCATGTCCGCCGACGGCAAGAGCTTCGAGAGCGTTGACGACGACTTCAACTCCGACAACGGCGTTATCGCCCTGAAGGGCATGAAGAAGCTGCTGAACTCCACCGCTTACAAGTCCTCCAGCTCTGCCGATGACTTCTCCGCCGCCATCCCCGCCGCCGTCGTCATCGTCGGCACCTGGGGCACCAGCTCCGCCAAGGCCGCTCTGGGCGACAACTACGCCTGCACCGATCTGCCCAGCTTTACCGTGGACGGCAACTCTTACCACCTTGGCTCCTTCTCCGGCAACAAGCTGGTGGGTGTCAAGCCCCAGACCGATCCCGTGAAGACCGCCGTTCTGCAGAAGCTTGCCCTGTACCTGACCAACGAGAAGTGCCAGCTTGCCCGGTTCGACGCCGTGGGCTGGGGTCCCTCCAACAAGGCTGCCCAGCAGTCCGAAAAGGTTGCCGGTGATCCTGCTCTGGCCGCTCTGGCTGCTCAGAGTGCCTATGCTACGCCGCAGGGACAGATTGACGGCTCCTGGTGGGATATCGCCAAGGTTTATGCCACCGCTGCCAAGGAGGCTACCACCGACGAAGAGTTGAAGGCCGCGCTGGAGAGCTATGAGACCTCCATTAAGGGTCTGTTCTCCATGTCCGCCGAGGAGCGGGAGGCCTTTACGGTCATCGGCTCCATCAACGGCGACGGCTGGTCCGTGGATCTTCCCATGACCAAGCAGGACGACGGCAGCTGGCTGACCGATGAGGCCTACCAGATGGATGCCGGCGTTGAGTTCAAGGTTCGTCAAGGCAAGGCCTGGGACGTTGCCTACGGCACCGACGGCAATAACTTCGTGGTCGAGACCGCCGGTACCTACAAAGTCCGTTTGACCCTCAACGGCGAAGAAGGCACCGTGGAGCTGGTTCCCGCCGAATAAGGCAGGCTTCCATCCACAAACGCAGTGACATAGAGTTCTGAGAGGGGGAGCCGCTCGGGTTTGCCCGAGCGGCTCTTTTGAGGTCCCTCTGCCGCTGCTTTCCGAGTCCCGACGGGATTCGGAGCGTGCTCCCTGTTCCGGCCCGGTGTCCCGCCGAAGAAGGAGGAGCCCCGGCACCGCCGGCTTCCTTTTTGGGCGGAACACCGGAAACAAATGGACGCCTCCGCAACCGGCTTTTGGGCGGGCAGCATTTCCCGCCAAAGCGAAAAACGATTCCCGGAGGCAGCCAAATCCAAAAAGAATGGAGGTAGGCGGATAAACGCAGGTTTATCCCGATTGATCATGAAGAAACTGACGGATCTGGAATACCTCAGGCTGAACACGTTTCAGCGTCTGTGGTACAACATTGTCCTGTTCGTTCTCGGCATCCCCGGCTGGCTGGCCTCTTTGGTCAAAGCCGTCGGGAACGGGATCGCAGGCGCTTTCAGGGGCATCCGAAACGAGCTGACGGATTGCGCCACCACCTTTACAAGGGGCAGCTGGAAAACGAAGGTATCCTACCTTGTGATGGGCTTCGGCAATATTGCCCGGGGTCAGGTGCTGCGGGGACTGCTGTTCCTTGTCTTTGAATCTGTGTTCATCGTTTATATGGTCACAACCGGCAGCTACTGGCTGGGCAAGTTCCGCACGCTGGGCGATGTGCCCCCCGGAGAGGTATACAACGAGGTGCTGGACACCTACGTCCGGGTCAACGGCGACGACTCTTTTAAAATTCTGCTGTACGGCCTCCTGACCATTCTCTTCATCATCGCTTTTGTCTACACATGGCGGCTGAACGTGAAGCAGAACCGGATCTCGGAGGAGATCCTTGCCACGGGCAAGAAGCTCAAAAGCGGAAAGGACGACCTTCGTTCCGTGCTGGACGATCAGTTCCACAAGACGCTGCTGGCACTGCCCATCACGGGCATCCTTGTCTTCACGGTAATCCCGATTCTGTTCATGATCCTCGTTGCCTTCACCAACTATGACGGCGCTCACGACGGCTACAGCAACCTCTTTACATGGGTGGGGCTGAGCAATTTCAACGAGCTGATCAGCTCCAGCAGTGCGGACGCGAACCTCAGCTACACCTTCGGCGAAATCCTTTCGTGGACGCTGATGTGGGCGTTCTTTGCCACATTCACCAATTATTTCCTGGGAATGCTGGTGGCGATCCTCATCAACAAGAAGGGAATCCATTTCAAAAAGCTCTGGCGCGGCATTCTGGTTCTGACCATCGCGGTGCCTCAGTTCATTTCCCTGCTGTATGTCTCCAAGCTCTTCGATACCAACGGCGTCGTGAACGCCATGCTCCTGAAGCTGGGCTTTATCGATCAGGCCATCCGCTTCTGGGAGAATACCACCTCTGCCCGAATCCTTGTCATCGTGATCAACATCTGGGTCGGTATCCCCTATCTGATGCTGGTGAGCACCGGCATTCTGATGAATATTCCGCAGGATCTGTACGAGTCGTCCAAAATTGACGGCGCCAGTGTCTGGCAGCAGTATGTGAAGATCACGCTTCCGTACATGCTCTTCGTCACGGGTCCCTACCTGCTGACCCAGTTCATCGGCAATATCAACAACTTCAACGTAATCTATCTGCTGACCAACGGCCGCCCGGCAAGTCCGGATCTTGTAACCAGCGGCGGCAGTGCCACAACTACGGATCTTCTGATCACCTGGCTGTTCAACATTACCACCGGCGCCACCAGCAACTATAAGCTGGCCGCCGTAATTGCCATCATGATCTTCGTTGTTGTCGCGGTTCTTTCCCTGATCGTCTACAACGTGATCCCGTCTACCAGAAATGAGGAGGATTATTCGTAATGAGCAGGAATCGATTTCACATGGGAATCCGGACGAAAAGTACCGTTTCCAATACTGTGCTCTATGTGATCCTTGTCCTCATGTCCATTATCTGGCTAACGCCCTTTGCGTGCATCTTGCTGGAGTCCTTCCGGACTGAATCCACCGGACGTGTGGGCTACATCATCCCCAAGCAGTGGGGCTTTGACAACTACATCAATCTGTGGACCAAAACGAGCTTCCCCATTTGGTTCCGCAATACGCTGATCACCGCCCTGGCTACGGCGGTGCTGCAAACCCTTATGGTGCTGAGCGTCAGCTATGTTCTCTCCCGGCTTCGCTTCAAGGGCAGAAAGCTGCTGATGAACACCTGCCTGGTTCTGGGCATGTTCCCGGGCTTCGTCACCATGATCGTGCTGTATAAGGTTCTCAGCGGCATGGGGCTGACGGGAGCCAACTCCGTGCCGGGACTGATTCTCGTCTACTGCGCCAGCTCCGGCATGGGATACTATGTGTCCAAGGGCTTCTTCGACACCATCCCCAAGAGCTTGGACGAAGCGGCTCGGGTGGACGGCGCTTCCCGCTTTCAGGTGTTCTACAAGGTGATCATGCCTCTGTCCAAGCCCATTGTCATTTATACCGTTCTCACTGCGTTCATGGCTCCGTGGGGCGACTTCATGTTTGCCAAGTATATCTCCCACAATACGGAGGTGGGCATGAATGTGGCGGTGGGTCTGCAATACTGGATCTCCTCGAAGACCCTGATTGCCACCAACTATACCATGTTCTGCGCGGGCGGCGTGGTGGTGGCACTTCCCGTCACCATCCTGTTCATGCTCCTGCAGAGGTACTATGTGGAAGGCGTCACCGGCGGCGCCGTGAAAGGATAAGGAGAGAGGAAAGCTATGGCATCTGTAAAATTAACCAACGTCAAGAAGGTCTACGACAAGAAGGTCGTGGCCGTTCACGATTTCAACCTGGACATCAAGGATAAGGAATTTGTGGTCTTCGTCGGCCCCTCCGGCTGCGGCAAATCCACGACCCTGCGGATGATCGCGGGTCTGGAGGAGATCTCCGAGGGTACCGTGGAGATCGACGGTGTGGTGGTCAACGACCTCCAGCCCAAGGATCGGGACATCGCCATGGTGTTCCAGAACTACGCCCTGTACCCCCACCTGACGGTGTTTGAGAACATGGCCTTCAGCCTTCGTTTGAAGAAGGTTCCCAACGATGAGGTGTTCAGGCGCGTCACGGAAGCGGCGAAGGTGCTGGGCATTACCGAGTATCTGACCCGGAAGCCCCGGGCGCTGTCCGGCGGCCAGCGGCAGCGTGTGGCCATCGGTCGTGCCATGGTTCGGGATTCCAAGGTGTTTCTGATGGATGAGCCGCTGTCCAACCTGGACGCCAAGCTCCGCAATCAGATGCGTGCCGAAATCATTCTCCTGCGGAAAAAGATCGACACGACCTTTATCTATGTAACCCATGACCAGACCGAGGCCATGACGCTCGGCGACCGGATCGTCATCATGAAGGACGGCTTCATCCAGCAGGTCGGCACCCCCACGGAGGTATTTGAGCATCCCGTGAATCTGTTCGTGGCGGGCTTCATCGGCGCGCCCCAGATGAACACCTTCCGCACGGAGCTGGTGCGGGAGAACGGCAAGTACTATGTGACGCCTCTCGGAAGCCGGATTGAGGTGGACGGTGAGACCGGTGAAAATCTGGCGGCAAAGGCGGTGGACGACCGCAGTGTGGTTCTGGGCGTCCGTCCGGAGCACATCACCCTGTCCCAGCCGGGCCCCCATGCGATTCCCTGTACCATTATCGTAAATGAAATGATGGGCAGCGAGCTGCACATTCACGCGGAGACGGAGGACGGCGCCCAGCTGGTGGTTCGGGTACCCACCCTCGGCCTGCGCAGACAGGAGCGGGCGGAGCTGGTCAATGGTGCGAAGATCCATGTGAGCTTCCCCGGCGAAGTCATGCACCTGTTCGATCCCGAAACCGAGCGGAATCTGATCTACGGATAAGGCTTCACGGGTAAGCACCGCACCCCAAAACTGCGCAAAAGTCGGTGCATGAAGGTTTTGTGCATCCTTTACGGTTGCCCCCCGCAGGGGCTGGAAAATGGCACATTATCCATTTTGCTATGCGTTTGCATACCAGGAAGCCCCGCGAGCGCGGGAAAAGAATACATGTTTAATCTCCCCCGGCTGTGCCGATTTTTCGGTACTGCCGGGGGAGATTTGCGGTGACGATGGCATCCGGAGCGGTTTGGATGGCGGTCAGGGAGCGGCGGAGCCGAGGATCAGGGAGGTCTGGGGGGCAAGGCTCAGGACGGTGCCTTCCAGAGACGCTTCGCCCATGCCGATAACCTCCAGAATGGAGCGGCAGGGAATGTCCGTATCGGCAAGATCTACCGTAAAGGGAATGTCCGTGCTGATGTTGTGAAGAATACACAGGGTGCTTCCCTCGTATTCCACGAGAAAGCCGCCGCACTTGGCGCTGCCAAGATTCACCTGTGTATAGGTGCCCCGGGGAATCGCCGGGTAGCGGTTTCTTATAGAGATCAGGCGGCAGTAGTAGCGCAGCAGGCTCCCCTCCTGTGCCAGCTGAGACTCTACGGTTCCGTTGGTCTGCTTGGAAGAGGGATAGGTGCTGCCCTCCGGATCCCGGGGACTGCTGTCGTCTCCCCAGAGCATGGCAAGCCGCCGGTTGGCATCGGTATTGGCGGAACCTCGGACGCCCTTCATGCCGATCTCTTCCCCGTAGTACAGGAACGGCGAGCCGCTGCACAGCAGATAGAGATTGGCGGCCATCTGGGGAAAGTGGTTCGCCAGCATCAGATACCCGGCAGAGCGATCCATGTCGTGGTTGGAAAGGAAGGAAACCATCATGCCGTCGGGGTTCGCCTGAGAAATCTTGTCCTGAAAAGCGCACATGTAGCCCGTGAACCGGTTGATGTCCTGATCCTTGGCAGCGGAGGCAATGACGCCCTCGGCCTGGGCGGCGGAGAAATTGAAGCAGTTCATGGCCGGATAGTAGGCGAGGATCTCCGACTCGCCGGACCAGCACTCGCCCACAAGATAGACCTCCGGCTTCACGGCTCGGAGCTGGTCGGTGTACCACTTCCAGAACGCCACGCTTCGGCCGGTTTCTCCATAGTAAAGATACTTGACGGCGTCAAAGCGGAATCCGTCCACGCCCAGCTCCAGATAGTACTTTGCTACGTTCAGCATTTCCTCCCGGACGGCGGGATTGTCATAGTTCAGCTCCGGCATGTCCGGGGAGAAGTTGCACTCGTAATATTCGTCCGCCGTTCCGGGAATCTTTTCGCAGGTGATCCCGGCCGGAAGCGTCTCGCCGGTGTACCAGCTGTAGTAATCGTAGTAGGGATTGTCGGGATTGGCGTCGGCGTGGGACTGGCAGAAGGACTGAAACCATTCGTGGTTCCGGGCAGTGTGGTTGATGACAAGATCGAGAATCACCTTCACATTCCGGGCATGGCAGGCGTCGAGAAGCGCCCGGAGATCGTCCTCGGTGCCGAAGTCCGAGTCGATCCGGTAGTAATCCGTTGCGTCGTATTTGTGATAAGAGGGGCTGGCAAAAATCGGCGTCAGCCACAGCCCCTGTACCCCGAGACTGGTATCCGACAGGAGATTCCCGTCGTTCAGATAGTCCAGGTGCTGGAGAATCCCGTTCAGGTCTCCCGTTCCATCCCCGTCGGAGTCGGCAAAGGAGCCGACAAAAATCTCATAGAACACCCGGTAGTTGTCGTCCGTTTTGTCGGCCTCCGTGGGCACGGTCTCCGCCGGAGAGGCCGTGCCGCACCCTGCCAGCACCAAGGCCAGCAGAAGCGCCGCGGCGCGAAGAAGAATTTTTTTCATGTGTGATCCCGCCTTTGAACTTTTCATCCGAAAATCGTATCAGCATTCAGCACTGCGTCGGGTACGGGTCTCATACTATTTCTCGATAAAATGGTTAACACCATTTTATCCTGCGAATTCTTCGC
>ERZ773178.3742-NODE-3742-length-12325-cov-4.936267_pt1 | contig 12325 bp, 12 predicted proteins | sample MGYA00580533_ERZ773178 | MGnify/ENA primary metagenome ERZ773178 (study PRJEB29015, sample SAMEA2737859) | human gut metagenome | biome: human gut; feature: human-associated habitat; material: faeces | place: China | collected 2012 ...
GGATGCGCCTTCTTTTTCAGTATGCTCCTTGCCTGATTGGGAAATTGGACATACGAAACGCCTTTCTCGCGATTTCCTGTTCACAAAAAGAAGCAATTGTGCGCACATTCAGCATGATTTGCAATATTTTAAGCAGGATATTGCATTGTCGGCGTGCACTCCATGTCATATAATTGAGAACATGAAAGCCAGACATCTGCCGCACGGCAACAGAAAGAAAGGAGATCCTTCATGCACAAAAACACAACGAGCAAGCGAAAACTGCCGGATACATGGCTGGTCGTTTTTTTCATATTGGTCGTGATCGCGATTCTGACGTGGATCGTTCCCTCCGGTTCGTTTGACTATGAAACAATAGATATAGACGGCACTGCAAGAAAGGTCGCAATTGCTGGAAGTTACCATGAGATCAGCAAATCTGAAGTATCCGCCACCGGACTTCTCGGACTGTTTGCTTCTTTGTATGAGGGCTGCGTCAGCGCGGCGGACATTATTTTTGTGATCATGACCTGCGCCGCGACATTCGGTGTCATTGTCAAAACCGGCGCTTTCCACGCATTTATCGGTCGCGTGGTGCAAAAAAACGGTAGCCGCTCGCTGATCCTGATCCCTGTTCTGATGCTCGTCTTTGGCCTGGGAGGTTCTCTTTTTGGAATGCTCAGCGAGTTTTACGGGTTCTACCCGTTGATCGTCGGACTGATGATGGCTCTTGGATATGACGCGATGACGGGATTTGCCACGATCGCGCTCGGAGAATATATCGGGTTTATGGCCGCGACGCTGAACCCGTATACCGTAGCCGTTGCGCAGTCCATTGCCGGTGTGCAGCTATATTCTGGCATCGGTTACCGCGCAGTCTGCTTTGTCGTGCTGATGGGAGCAGCAGTGGCATATCTGATGCTGTATGCACGCAAGGTGCGCCGGAAGCCGGAGCTTTCGGTGGTTTATGGAGATTCGTGTACGCACTCGTTTGAACGCAGTCAATTAGACTCGTACACATTTACATGGCGACATACGCTGATTCTTCTGGATGTGCTTGCCACATTGGTCATCCTGATGCTGGGAATGATCCGCTGGAAGTGGGGCTATAAAGAACTCTGCGGATTGTTCATTATCATGTCTGCCGTGGCCGCGCTGATCGATAAGTGGTCGCCAAACGACTATTGTCAGGAGATGCTTGCCGGGATCAGGAGCGTTGTGTGGGGCTGCATTCTGACCGGCCTTGCCAAGGGCATCATTGTCATTATGAATCACGCGCAGATCATGGACACCATCATCTATGCACTTGGAAATCTTCTGGAAAAAGCGCCCTCTGCAATTTCAGCACAGCTCATGCTGGTGGCGCACACGTTGATCAACTTCCTGATCCCGTCTGGATCCGGTCAGGCCGCCGCTACCATGCCTATCATGGCGCCATTGGCCGACATGCTGGGCGTCAGTCGTCAGGTGGCCTGCCTGACGTTCCAATTCGGCGATGGTTTGAGCAACCTGTTATGGCCAACCTGCGGTATTGTGATCATTTGCGGGCTGGGTGATGTACGCTATGACCGCTGGCTGAAATGGTTCGGAAAGCTTTTCCTGATCCTGTTTGCCGCACAGATGGTGTTGGTCGAAATCGCCGTGCTGACAGGTTTTTAACGGGAGAAAACTATGAATTATATTCGAGAAGCCATTACACAGCAACACATCGGGGAAGAGGCCATTGCGTTGCGGCGACACCTGCACGCCCATCCGGATCTATCCGAGCAGGAGTTTCCGACGATGGAATTGGTATGTGAGCATTTAGATGCGGCGGGCATTCCATACAAGAGGAATGTGGCAGAAAGTGGCGTCGTAGGGCTGATTAAAGGAGCTTTCCCCGGTCCGGTAATTGCGCTGCGGGCGGACATGGATGCGCTTCCGATACAGGAAGATCATCCGGACGCGCCATATTGCTCGAAGACAGCGGGTGTGATGCATGCCTGCGGACACGACGCGCATACGGCGATCCTTTTGGGAACGGCAAAGCTGCTCCAGTCCATGCGCGAATCCCTGCATGGCTCCGTCAAGCTTTTATTCCAGCCGGCAGAGGAGACCATTGGCGGTGCAGCACGCATGATCGCGCAGGGCTGCCTTGAAAGCCCACATGTAGATTCCGTGCTTGGACTGCACGTTGCGGGCGATCTGCCTGCCGGACAGATCGGGCTGAAATACGGAAAAATGTATGCAGCTTCTGATATGCTGACGCTTAAGGTCTATGGAACGTCCTGTCACGGTGCACATCCGAACGAGGGCGTGGACGCAATCCTGATCGCGGCACAGATTCTGACGGCAGTACAGTCGCTGATTAGCCGAAGCATCAGTCCCACCGATTCCGCTGTATGTTCCTTCGGATCCATTCACGGCGGAACTGTGCGAAATCAAATTGCTGATTACGTTGAATTGTCCGGCATTATTCGGACACTTACGCCGGAAACACGTCTGTTTGCCAGAAAACGCGTCCTCGATATTTGTGAGCAGACTGCAAGCATGATGGGTGGACGAGCAGAGCTGATTGTCGAGCCGAGCTACTCTCCGCTGATCAACAATGACCGTATGGTTGATTTGGTTCGTAATGCAGCGTGCGCGCAGCTTGGCTCAGACAAGGTGATCCTGCGGGACGTGCCATCGTTGGGGGTGGAGGATTTTGCGTATTTTGCCGCAGAACGTCCAAGTTGCTTCTTCCATCTGGGGTGTGCGCATCCAGAAGAAAAGCGACGCATCGGACACAGCTGTTTCTTTGACATCGATGAGCGATGTATTCCGATCGGGATCGAGTTGTATATTGCCAGCGTTTTGCGCTTTTTACAGCAAGGCAACAGCGACGTAGCCGGTATCGTGTAGTCAATTAAAAAGCCCCGGCTCGGGATACCGAGTCGGGGCCGCCGTTTGTCCATCAAAAATCCATGTCAGGCTGCTTTCCGAAATCGCAGGCCGTTTGCCCTTACGGACAGTTCCTGCGACAGAAGGCGCAGCGTTTCAAAGTCATCGTCGAGGCCGTCGAGCTCCCGGCGGAGAATTTCTTCATAGTGCTGCTTTTTCTGCTCCAGCGTGGCAATTTTGTTGACCCACCGCTCCATAATCGCGGGGCTGCGGCTGCCGCTCTGGATGAGATAGTCGGCCTTCTCCTGATACAGCGCGATCTCTTTTTTGACCGCGGAATAAAATTCCTCCGTCATTTTATCGCGCTGCTTGGCGTCGTCAATGATATAGAAGCTGTTGACGCTGAGCCCATTGTCATTCTGGTTCATCGCACTGAGCTGCTCAATGAACGTTTCAAACGTATCCACCTTGTCCATGTACTGCCGCGGAATGAAATACAGATGCCCGGTCGAACTGACCTTAGTCGCCTCCAGCATCCGAAGATACCCGAGGCAGATGGTTTCAATCTGTTTGCGGTTTGCACACGTCTTGTAAAGCTCAAACAGTTCCTCCGCCCTGCGGCAATAGCCGATGGGGTCAATGTCGGCGTCGAAGCCAATATTGTCATACCCAAACTGATTATCGCGCCGGTCGTAAAAGATGTTTGCCAGCTTTTCATACTGATTCGTCCTCTGATTGAGCGTTTCCTTGACCAGCTCCCGGGAATAGACGTCCTCGGTGTGCGCATTATCGCGGCAGTAGACCGCGTAAATATAATGCTCACCGGGATTTCTTACCGTGATCCGGTCTTTGATGTCGCCCGTCGCGGAGCGGAACGCATCCGATACGGAAATTCGCTTGCTCCCGGAATACGGGATGTTTAAGTCCTCGCAGAGCAGCGCCAGAGCCGCTTTCTCCACCAGAATATTGGCAAGCGAGAAATAGAGGAACTTACCAAGTACGGAAGCTTTGTCGCCGTTGGGCGCACCAATGATGTCCTGAAAATTCGTAATATTTGTCATACGCAATTCCTTTCTTTTAAGCTGTCCTTCGTTTCGTCCAGTCCAGCAGGTAATCGTCTACCCCCTTGAACCGCGGGTTCCAGGTACATTGATAGTACCGGATACCCGGAATCGACTGCACCTCGCGGCGCAGGGTGCCGATCGCCTGCCGGACCTGCGGATTTGTAAACTGATCCATGTCCATGGCCTCCATGACCTCCGTGACACTGAGCGACTGGAGCGTTTCCCGCAGACCCTTGTGGGCATTCACGCCGCCGAGACACACAAAAAGCGCGTTATTTGCAAAATAGCTTGCAATATCGCCCTTGAGCGGCCCCTCGGTGAGATAGGCGCGCTTCTGCGTGGTGTCGCCGGTGACGTGTATCCACGAATAGCTGCGTGCACCGTTTTCCATGCGGCTCGGCCGACTGGACAGCCAGCGGTACTTTCGCGCCGCGTCGTCGTCCAGTCGGATCTTCATACCCTGAATGAGACCATCCTTGTTCCGCACCGGAATGAGAAATCCATTCGCGCCTGCCAGCGTCCATGCCCCGTCCTTTGTGTAAAAACCGGGTAATCCGTGCAATTCATGATCGCATCGGAGAAGTGAAGCTAACAGCCGTCGTTCAGATTCCGTTTTCGGCATGGACTTATAGCCGTTGCGGGCAATGATCTCATCCGGGAGTCCTCGTTCATGGAGGTTTTCTCTGTGCCGGTCGGAGAGCGTCAGAAGTGACAGCATCTCCGAATACGCCGCATGGCGCTGCTCCAGCGCATACGGTTCCCGGCTCGTTGTGTTTGGGGAGCTGGGCTGCAAAGGCAGCTTGTAGACGTTGCTCTTTGCCGCCAGCTCCAGATAGGCTTCTTTGTTGGATAGACCGTTCAACAGCGCATACAGCGTCACGCTGTTGCCGCTTGCGCCGCAGAGGTTGCAGCGGTATTGATCGGTCCGCGTGTTCAGACTCAGATGATATTTGCCAGTTCCATGATCGCCGCAGAAGGGGCAGCTTGCCTCAACTTCTTCACTATGAAGCGTTCGGTCGTTGAGGACAAGCCCGCACCGTCTGGCGGCTTCCAGGATCGGCAGCTTCTGATAGGCCAGACGGTGCGCCCCCTTTCCGAAACGTAGGGTTACGCCGCCTTCGGCATTGCAGTGCTGCCAGCCCGCACGGAAAGCTCCGCGTTATGGACGCATTTGGCGAGGATCAGCTGACTGGTCGGACGGATGTTGCTGAGGTCGTCCACAGATTCCATGTTGTCGAAGAACACCGGGTAGTTACGGCCTGTGAGCCGCTTCACCAGCTCCGACACCTCCGCGCCGGCCCGGATCTTCTCAGAGAGCGAGAGCCGGTCATAGCGGCGGCCATTGTAGGTAAAGCGGAACACATCCTTTAATTCACCGGTCGTCTTGACCACATCGTAGAGCGAGATCTTCACGCGGTTCAGCGCGAGCTTGGAGAACGTCAGTTCCGCACGCTTGCTCATGTAGAGGATCACATCTTTCATAACGATTTTCTTTTCCGTGATCTCCTCCTCGATGGCTTTGATACGCGTATCAAAGTCCTCCGGCGCGGCGCTCAGAACCTGCTGCGCGGCGGCAAGCTGCACCCGGCAGTCTTCCAGCGACGCCTTGCACTCGGCAAGACGCTCACTGTCCGCGGGGCTCAGCGTGCCGCATTCAATGCTGGCTGTAAGGTTCTGGATACGACGGCGAAGCTGTTCCAACGTCTGCTGGCGCTGTGCATTTTGTTCTGCGGCAACGGTCTGGAGCTGTTCCCGTTTCTGATTCAGCGCGTCGATCTCGGCCTGATATCTTTCAATATCTTCGGCTTTGAATTGCTCGAACATGCTTTGGCTTTTCTGCTCCATCTCCTGAAGCTCCGCGATCTGGCTTTTCATCTGTGTGCCGTCGGCAGCGATTTTCTCCGTTTCCGCCTGTAAAGCCTGACGGAACGCCGGATATTCCTGCTGCGAGAGCACACGGCGGCAGACCGGGCAGCTTGTACCCGGCAGAAACCGCTTCAAAAGTGCGGCGTTCTGCTGATAACGCTTTCCAAGCACCTGCACCTTTGCCGTATCCTCTGCCAACGGTCCTGTGTATTTTGGCTGGTAGACCTCGGACGACCGAGCACCCAGCTTTGCGTGAAGTTCCTGCAGCTTTGCGTCCAGTTCTGCCGTATCCGGTGTTTCCGGCGCTTCACCGGAAAACTCCTCATACTGCTCGCTGGCCTGCACGAGCTGTTCCTGCAAATCCTCTAAATTGATGTTTTCAAACCGCCGCGCCTCCAGCGACGCGATCTCCTGCTGCAATTCCTGAATCTGGGCGGTCAGTCTGCTGGAGAGTTCTTTGCTGCTCTGCCGCTGCTTCTGCGCCAGATCCAGCTTGCCGCTCAGATAGACCGCGTTCTGTTCCAGTTCCCGGATCTCCTCCCGGCGATTTTTGAGAAACGTCTCAGGAGACGGAAGCTGGAGACCGGACAACCGCTGCTGCGCCTGCTCGTTGAGCTGAGACAGCACGTCGGCTTGCGGAATGGGCGGCAGATACCGCTCCAACAGCTTCTTTCCATCCTCGCCGAGTTCTTCAATGAAGTACAGGGGATTGAAAATGGAGAGAAACACGTCCCGTTCGCCGAACATCTCATTGAGATCCGTCTGCCGGATGGCATAGCCGTCATAGGTGATGCTCATGCGATCCTTCTGCCGGCTGCGGGTCAGTTCGTGCGCTCTGCCGGTTTCATCCGTAAAGCGCATCGTGATCTGCAAGTCCGGGTTCGTCTCGTTGTGCAGCCGGTCAATGCCGCGCTCCCCGAAAAAGGGAAGCCCCGTAACGGCAAACGCGATGGCGTCTGCCAGACTGGATTTGCCGCGGCCGTTGCCGCCGGTCACAATGGTAGGATTGCCGAATGTGATCTCCATAGGCGCTTCATAGCATTTGAAGCCCGAAACGGTCATGCTGCTGATCTGAAAGCCTTTGATTTTTTCCATTCGCCCTCCTTACGCTGCCTGCTGCACGACCTGATAGCCGTCCAGCGTGTAAAATGCGACGTTTCCCTGCTTCCGCATCGTGATCTGCGCGTCATAGAGCTGCGCTCCGGGCGTGAGCATGGGATGACTGCCCTGTGCGTAGACCTTGGCTTGCTTGCCCTCTGCGTTTTGCAGAACGGCGCAGACCAACGGCTGGCCGGACATATCCTGCTGATTGCTTACCGACAGCACAACGTACTGGCAGACCTGCCGCGTCGTAAACGGGAGCGGCTGTTGAGGCTGATGTGCTTGCTGCTGCGTCTGCGGCATTGCCATCGGCGCAGTATTCTGCGTCTGCAGTGCGGCCTGACCGTCGCGCTTGTAGCTGAGCTGTGCCTGTGCCGCGCCTGGGGATGTAGGAAGCTGATGCAGCTTATCCAGCAAGTCCATGTATGCGGCGTTCAGCTTCGGCCGTTCGGTGTCACAGATCACATAGGAGTTGCCCTTCTGCTCGATCTTGACCCAGAGCGGCTTGGTCATCTTATAGAGGACGCGTCCAATGCCCCATTGCACAGCGGCGCGTTTCATGGAGTCTGACAAGCCGCCCTTGATGGGTTCAATGTCGGAGTCTTCCGCGCCGTCCCATTTTGTAATGAAGCCTTTACCCTCAAAATAGATGGAAATGCCGCAGATCTGCGCGTCCTTCTTTCCGTTTCCGTGCCACGGCTTGTAGTCGTTGTACCAGTTTTCCGGCCCCACGACCTCATCCAGACGGTCCTGAATGGCACGGTTCGTGACATACGGAATGGCAAGACCGCTGGTCTTGTCTCTCGACGTCACCTGAATCCGCCATTCCAGGTCTTCCGGTGCAAATGGCCGTGCCAGCTCTTCACGGATGGTTTTTGCGTCTTTTGCCATACGTTACCCTCCAATAAAGTCTTTCAAGGTCTTTCCGTTCGGAATCAGCACATCGGAATAGTAATACGACGGGTCTTTGTCCTTCAGATGCTCCAGAAGATCGCGGTATTGCAGCCCCAGCTTGTTGTTCAGCGCATTGAAGCTGTGATCTCCATTTGGGATGGACAGCAGGAATGTCGGCAAGCTGGCAAGTGCGTGCGGCGTTTTGTATTGTGGCAGTGCGTTTCTGCCAATGCAAATAGTCCCCATGGAGCCGCCGACGTTTGAAAACGGATAGCGGTACATCACACTGTTCATTGTCGGCCGTTCATCCGCGACAACGCCCATCCTGCATCCGCTGATCTTGCCCTCTGTGTCAGCGTGGAACGCAAAGACCAGTCTTGGCAGCGGAAAGTTCGGATATGCCGTCTCATGGTAGCTGATGTCTGCGTATAAGCGCGGGTACCAGAGACAATATTCCTTGTTCCCGTTCGGATGGATTTTGACATGGATACAGTCTGACGGCAGCAGTCCGCTGTTGACATAATCTCGCATAGCGCTGTTTTTAATGCAGTCCAGAAACGCATCTTCCTGCACCGCTTTACACTTCACGATACCATCCGTGTGCGTCTCGATTAGAACCTGTCCGTCCTCCGGAATGATCCGAATCCGCAGTTCGTCTTTGTTCATGCCGCCTCCAATTCCGGAACGTACCGCTTCGCAAGCGCACGTTCCTTTCTAAGCAGGTTTTCCAGCTTCTGCACTTCTTCCGTGTACCATGCGTCAATGGAAAGCAGCGCTTCCAGCAGGTCAAGTTCATAGTGAAAATAACCGTCTGTTTCTACAATAAGGCCGCTCGACCATTCTGAGCTGATCTTTTTCTGGTAACCCCAGCCCATACCGCCGTTCAGACAGCAGGAATAAAGCGCAGCAGAAAGCATTTCTTCGGCTTTTTTAACGTACGGGTTTTCCGAGAGTTTCATGCTGTGAAGACTCCCGTATTCCCGAATCAGCCGGTAATACTGCATCATGCTGCGAAAGCTGAAATACCAGTGGTCGTATTCATAGGACTCGTTGTATTTTTGATCCATATAATCCGTGGCGGCGATCAGAAGCTCATAATAGACCTCATACAGGTCATCGCTCGATGTCGTGATATCACGCTCCAACAGCCGATCCAGTTTCCCATATTCGTAGAACATACGAGCCGCTCTGACTGTTTGAAGCGAACCGCAAGCAAATTCATAGTCCATATTCACGCCTCCTTCAACAGAATTTTCGCTGTGCAGCGCCTTTCGGCTTGGAATGATCAAAAATGCTGCGCAGGCGATTCAAGCGGTGCTCCCGATCCTCTGCATCAGACAATGCACTGTACAAGCTGTCAATATCTTCTTCGGTAAATGCCTCGAAATCAAGATCAGCAAAACGGATGCAATCATCATTTTTCAGTGGAGCCAGAATATTTGTCAGCACATACGGCGGAACATTTTCAGGTTCCAGTGCCGGCGTATGCGGCAGCCCCTCCAACCCCTTTAAGAGCTTGGAAAGATCAATCTTCATGCGGCTTCTCCCATACCAGCTTCACTACGCAGATGGCATAGTCCTTCATATTGCAGAGGATCTTTTTGTGCTCATCCTCTGTCATATACGACCGGCCTTCGCGCAGGAAATAGATCCCGCAGTCCGGCATCAGCTCTCCAAACATGCTGGCGATGTGCCACTCCATGTGGGAGCGCGCTTCGGCGGTATCTCCCTTGAGATAGGCCGTACACATCTTGGTATCGCCGACGGTCTGCTCGTTCCCGATCTCCAGATGCTCCATGAAGCCGTCCAGATGTGCCTTTGCGCGCTCATCCAACTGATGCTTCGCAGATGCGTAGAAGTACAGGAACAGCGCCGGTTCGTTTCTGCCCAGAATGACGCTGTATGGACTGGACACTTTCTGTCCCCATGCGCCGCCGGACGGTTCGAAGCGCGTGCAGAGCTTTCCCATCTGCGGGACGATCCGCTCCGTGACCTGCTGCCAGACGGTTTCACGTGCCGCCCGGTCATCTGCTTCTGTGACGGGTGCAACGATTGCAAGATTTGTAGTTAACATAATTCCTCCTAGCTCAACGCCAGAAATCCGTTCGGTGTCAGAACGTTGAAGATCATCTTATTGCTGATGACCTCATGCACCTCTGCGCCGGTATGGTTTCCGCGCTGGTCAAACTGTTCCTCGCGTTCTGTGTTTTTGACTTTCACAATACGCCCCTTGATGATATGCGGGGTATCGCATTCAATCAGCCCGTTTATCATCCCGGAGCCGCCGATGAGACCGATCTGCCCAATGGAAAGGGGCAGAAGCGGATGCTTTTCCGTGCTGTCCAGCGCGCTTTTTGCATGCAGCAGCCGTGTAAAGCTGCCGGAGCGCGTCAGCTGGCGTTCCAGCTCCTTCTCATTGAACCGTTCGCCGCGAAAGACCTCGACGGTCTTTGCAACGTCGGGCAGTACATATCGGTTTTCCTCCAGCTCCGTAATGCACGGGATCATCTCTGGGGTCAGCGTCTGCGCACCCAGCCGGTCGGCTGTTTCGTCGTCCTCCGTCGGCTTTCTCCGAAGCCCCAGCACGACCGCCTGATGGAATCTGGCAAACTCGCCATCGGTGAATTTCCAGACAGAAAGGTCCGAGAAGTTCTCCGCGAGGATTTTACAGATGTCCGGCGTCAGGCGATAGTACGGCACGATGTAGATGAGCAGGCCGCCCAGCATGAGCGTCCGGATGCTCTGCACCAGAAACTGCTTTTCGCTGCGTACCCGGCTGCCGCCCTCTGTCATGACCGACAGATACGGCGGGTTCAGAAACAGCACATGAAACGCCTCTCGGCTGATCTGGCTGTGAAAGAAGCTTCCGAAGCCGACACGGTGGAGCCTGGTTTGCGCTTCCTCCGCGCGGTGTTCGTCCAGCTCCATGCCGTAGGTGTAGCAGTTGTTGCCGTTGGCAAGCTGTCTGAGCGCCTTGCCACAGCCGCAGCACGGGTCGAGCAGATTCGTCGTCACGCCCTCCGGGAATTGGATACCGCGCAGAATGTGCGTGATATTTTCCGGGTCTGTCGGGTAATAGCCCATGCGGACATGATTCATCAGCCGCCCGATCACCGCCGCGTTGACGGTGTCCGTTTGCGGAAGTGCTTTTGCAAAGCCGGTCAAGACTTCGTAGACAGGCTTGTACGCTCTGGACATGAGATCAAAGCGTCGCAGCCCTGCTTGAAGCTGCCCGGCTTTTCCTGCCAGCGCGGATTCCTCCAATTCCAGAAGATACCGCTGTGCATCGCCGAACGCCGCAAGAAGCGCGTCCCGCGTTTTCTGCAATTCCAGATAGTACGCATACGCACGCTGCGGCTGCGCCGTGCGGTATTTCTCCACACCGGCGCGGCATTTAAGCAGGCGCTGGCTGCCGCGCAGAATGGCTTCTGCCGTCTGCCGAAGCTGTTCCAATGCGTAAAAGGAACATTTTGACTCCTTCTGCAATTCCTGTTCCATCCTGTGACCTCACGCCGCGGGCTGAATGCTCTCAGCCGCAAAGTCAAAGACCGGCGCGTTTTCCTCCGGCGTGCCGGGGAGAATGCGCAGTGTGTAGCCTTTGCTTCGCAGCAGCTTGAACGTACCGATCATGCGCTGAAGCTCAAAATCATCCACATCATTTGCATCGTTCTCGCAGGCGGCCTTTTCCGCCGCCTGCTGTGCAAGCACCTCCTGCACAATTTTTGCGATGTTTGCCTTTGTTTCAGCATCTTCCGGTGTGTCAGACGGTTCTTCCGCTTCCGTGCGCGGCTTCTCAAACCGTCCCTGCGGCCGGCTTGCCGTCAGGCGCAGCCAGAATGTCCGCAGCATGGAAAGAAGCAGCGTCAGGAGCATGCCGCGCGGCTTCGGCGTCAGATGCACGATCTCATCAGCGTCTACCTCACCGATCTCGCTGACCGCCACGGTCAGGCTGGGAGCCTTAACGAAATTAGCGGAGAAGAAACGGGAAACAGCGGCGCTTTCTGAGATCATCGCCTCATTGACACTGACGCGCTGCGCCAGCAGTCTCCGGCAGATGACCGTGCCGCATTCCAGTTCGGTCACGTCCACGATGTCTGCGGAAACTTCACCGGCGGTAATAAAACCTCGGCCGGAAATATGCTTCGCTTTCAGGCCGTTTGTGACGTGCAGATGCCCATGGACGATCACATCGTCCGTGACAAGCGTTTCATAGTTGTACGTCGCACCGGCTGGGATATAGACTGTTTTCATGTTCAAAATTCCTTTCTCTTTTACGCTGCTTTCTGTTCTTCCTTGAGCCGTACCGGGAGGACAATGGCGGAGCTGTTGCCTGCAATGAGCGAGATCGCGCCCAGCGGGCTGGTCAGCCGCATCGTCACTAGGTCCTGCTTTTCAAACTGCGTGAGCGCATCCAGCATGAATCTTGCGTCAAAGCCAAAGATGATGCTGCTTTCTGCGCTGATGGAAACCGCCGCTTTGTAGAGGCAGTCCTTCGCACGCAAGGTCAGCAAGCCATTTTCAAACCGGACATAAGGCTTGTCTGTCTTTCCGATGCAGGC
>ERZ773178.3756-NODE-3756-length-12296-cov-20.395393_pt1 | contig 12296 bp, 9 predicted proteins | sample MGYA00580533_ERZ773178 | MGnify/ENA primary metagenome ERZ773178 (study PRJEB29015, sample SAMEA2737859) | human gut metagenome | biome: human gut; feature: human-associated habitat; material: faeces | place: China | collected 2012 ...
AATATGGCATCAATCCGCTGTTGCTCATTCAGTTGCCTAACGATAGCAGCGAATCTATGTCGTCGAAGGACAAGACTATCGCCGAGGAAATGCAAGCCTACTTAGAACAGGTTTGCGACATCAGCGTGGCAAATGGCAGGTTGGCTGTATGGCTATCAAAGGATAAATCGCCCAATCTTCAGAATATCACTCATCCTGATGATATTACCGAGGTCTTGCTGTTCAAGCAGGCCATAGCCTTGGGATGGGATTGTCCTCGTGCCTCTGTCCTTCTGATATTCAGAGAATTGCAGAGCATGACTTTTACCACTCAGACCGTGGGACGAATACTCCGAATGCCAGAGCAGCATTTTTATAAGAACGACATTCTGAACTACGGTTATGTTTATACCGACCTTTCGGCAGACATGATTAATATTGTGGGAGATGACATGAACTATATCAGCACCCTCTACGCCAATCGCAAGAAAGACTTGCCGAACATCACGCTCCGTTCCTATTATACGGATAAGCATGGGGCAACAAGAAACCGCTTGGGCTCCCAGTTCCGCAGCATCTTCTATAAGACCATGGAACGGGAATGGGAACAAAACCCATTGTTGCTCTTCTCTGTAGAAGATTTCTTTGAGGATGATGGTGAGACTGAGGATGCTGACGAGGCGAAAAAAAAGGAGGCAGACATGGATGCCAAAATCAAGTTGAATCGCTACAATGCCAAGCGACATGGCGTGCAGACCGATGTATCAAGAATCTTGGTGGCTATCCCGAAGGACACCCCATTGACGGGTGATTCGGGCATCGTGGAGATAACAGACAAGGCAAGGCTGGCTCTGAATGCATCAGAATTGCAGAACCTCTTTACGCTTTTTTGCCGTAAGAATGTGGGTGGGTTCTCCAAATTTGACAGTACGCCAGTCTTGCAAGGAGCCATCGAGAGTGCCTTGGAGGAATACCTGCAAGTCTTTTCGATGGATGTGCCTAAGGTGGTGCTCTATCATCAGAACCGTCCGCGCTTCGAGGAATTGATACGCAAGGCATTGGTTACCTACGAGGCTACGCTGAAGAGAAATGCCAAAGAGGTGACGATGGAATATCAGCAGTCTGTATGGCAAGTACCGGAAACTCGTCTCTATAATGCGGCAATGGTGAGAACCACGGAAGGCGAAATCTTCAACCATGCCTTGTATCCTTATTTTGAGCAGATTACGGCATCGAGACCCGAGCAAGAGTTTGCACGTTGGTTGGATGACAAGATGGAATATGTGGAGTGGTGGTACAAGAATGGAGACGAGGGAAAGCAGCATTTCGCCGTGCCTTATACGGATTCGGGTAGTAGAAAACGTTGTTTCTATGTGGATTTCATCGTCAGATTGAAGTCGGGTACCATCTGCCTCTTCGACACCAAAACCAAGGGAAGCGATGCGGATGCGCCAGAAAAGAACAATGCCCTCTTGGATTACATCTCCAGTTATCAATCTACAGGCAAGAAGATTGTGGGTGGCGTGCTCATCAAAGACGAGGGCACGAGCAACTGGTATTATCCTGGAGGCGTTATCGAGAACACTGACAATATAGATGGGTGGTCGGCATTACATCTGGAAACCCTATAATATAATAAGGTAATCATATATAATAAGGTATGAAGAAAAGCTTGGACAGAACATTCCTGAACTATGGAATCAGGCAGGAAGACATGCAGCTTATAGAGAGTGCATGCCAATCGGAAGGTATAGATGCAGAATGGCTCAAGGATTATATCCTCAAGCCTTTCCATGAAGAACGTAATAACCAAAATGAGCCAAGTCTTGAGGAAAAGAAAGTGACGAGAATACTCAAGAAAGCTCTCAAAGAAATCAAAAAGTAATGAAACTGAAGCGTATCTACATAGAGAATTATAAGACCTACAGAAAGTTGGACTTAAACTTAGAGGTAACGAGCGACCGTCCCATCATCTTGATAGGTGGTGCCAACGGTTGTGGTAAAACTACGCTCTTCGATGCCATCTATTCTGCACTCTATGGATTGAAGATATCCAACAAGCGACAGTTTGAGGAAATCTTCAATTCGGGGGTAAAGAACGAGAGCGGTATAGAAGGCAAGACCATCATGCTGGAGATTACTTTCTCTGGGATGGTTTTGGGGCAAGAAACGCCTTATCGGTTGTGTCGTGCCTATCGGTTTGTGGATGGCAAGATACAGGAGAGCAACGTGCTCAATATGAATGGTAACAGTTATCCTTACGGTTCTGGTTCCACAGCTATCCAACGTAGCAACAATGAAGCGATAGTCAACAAGATTATCTCTGCCAATCTGCCTGCTGAATTGAGCAACTATTTCCTCTTTGATGCTATGAAGACTTCCGACCTCGTGAAGGAAGAACAAATCAACAAGCTCATCATGAAGAACATCAATTCGGTGATGGGTTTCAATAAATACACTCAGTTGCAAAATGCAGCCTCGGCTTATCTCGATGAGAAGAAGGCGGAACGCTTGGAGAACGAAAACCTGCGTGCCGAATACTTGAAACTGACCAAACAGAAGGTGGAGATGGAAAGGGATGTGGCAAGTCTTAATGATGCCTACAACGAAGCTTTGAACTATGCTAATGATCATAAGCAGCAGTATGAGCAACTGAAGGAGGGACGGAACTCGGATGATGTGATTCGTGACAAAATGCATCAGATAGAGGAGAGCATCAACAGCTTCTATCAGAAGGAAAAGGACTATAGACAGGATGCTGAGGCTATCTCCAAAGATTTAGAGTGGAAAGTAATTATGCCAAAGGTAGCCAACAGCATCAGTACCGAGGTGGAACTTATTCTGAGCGAGAAGGAGGTGGTGGCTTCTGCAAGGGGTAATATCCTCAATGACCAACAGATAGAAAAGGTTACCCAAGATGTAATACGATTGCTTAAGGAGAAATACCCGCAGGTAGGCGAGGTTTCTATTGCCGAGATTATTACGGAAATCAAACGTGAGCAAGACAACAGCGATGATTATAATGATAAATATGGTTTTCTGAGTGATGCAGATGTCAATGTGTTGAGAAACCTGGTTCAGCAATCATATTCCAATCCTTATCTTTCGTTGGATGAGAGACGTGAAAGCTTAAACTTAGAGTTGGCGGATATTCCAAAGAAACAGGAACAATTGGAAGAATATAAACGCGCCTTGACTGGTCACGATTACAGCATCATCGAACTCTATGAAAAAAATGACAGGAAGATAGAGGAATTGAAGGCAAAAATCGTGGAACAGAAGAATGCTATCAAGGAAATGGAGAGGAAGATTTCTACTTACGATTATGATATGCCACAAGTTCCAGATCCTCAGTATGATATGTTATGCAAACTGCCTGGTTTCTTCAAGTCGCTTTCCTGTAAGTTACTCAAGTCGAAGAAGGCAAGTATCGAGCGTATGATGAAGGAGCAGTTGAACATCAACTTGGTGATTTATGCTGGTTACATCGGTAGGGTAGAGCTATCGGCAGATGATTCGGAGGAAATCTCGTTCAAGATATTCCACAAGAATGGTAATGAAATTTATCTGAGTCAGCTGAATGCTGGTGCCAAGCAAACTGTGATGCAGGTGTTACTGAAAGTCCTGTATGAACTGGGTGATTACGACCCTCCTGTAATGATAGATACTGTAATGGGTGTTCTTGACAAGGAGAGTCGTGAAGTTATCATCAACCGTTATTTCCCGGATTTGGCTCATCAAACCATCCTGTTAAGTACTGATACGGAAATAACAACAGAGACTGATTTCAAGAAGATCGTGGCTTATGTGGCAAGAACTTATACTTTGCATAGAGACCAGGAAAGGCAGTGTACTACTGTCAGTGATGATTACTTTGGATTACAAACTTACGAATTCTAGTAGAAATGAATGTACAAGATATAAAACTTGAGGGAATGAGAATTCTGGAAGGAACTCATGATTTGCTTGAAGAAGTGAAATATGCTATCGAGCAGAAACTGAACCTTTCGGATTACTCAGATATGGTTCGCCCTGTAGTATTGAACTTTACTACGGTTATGCGAATCTGTCTTCTTGTTGGATTGAGCGATAAGACACCAAGAAGTAAGTCAAAGGTAGAGAAATTGCAAACCTCTGCAGGTATGCAGCCATTGGGTGGGTCTTTCTTTACCAAGTCGAATATAAAGGAGGTCTTTGTGGCTCTTATCAAGATGCGTTATAGTGATATTGATGCCGACTGGCAGAATTCTACTTTTCTGAGCAAGGTGCTTTTTAGCGAAATGATGAGGGGTAAGAGTATCTTGATGGAAGAAGGAGGTATTGATGAATGGCTGCACTTCTCTCCGTTGAGAGGTGGAAAGTCGTTGATGGATATTCCTGAGTTGAATCTTTATATCGGTCAGTATGAGGATGGAATGGATGCGGCTTTAGACATCAACAGTACTGCTATTTCAAATACACAGATATTGATAGCAGGAACTACTGGTTCGGGTAAGTCAAATTTATTAGCTGTCCTCATCAATCAAATCAGAATGGCATCGGCTGATACCTACTATCCTGTCAACTTCCTCTTGTTCGATTATAAGGGGGAGTTCTCTGATCCAGCCCATGCCGATTGGCTGTCGAAGTTTGAGACCGATTCCTCTGCCATCTTGAATCCGATGGAGAAACCTTTGCCGTTTACTCCATTCAAGGACTTTACTGGCAGACCTGTCAATGAAATCCACCTGTATTCCACGACCTTGGCAAATGCCATCTGTGCTATATCTTCCGCTAAGATTGGTGCTTTGATGGATAACAGATTGAGCGAAGCTATTATCAATGCCTACAAGGCGAAGAACCAGAAACCAATCACCTTTCAGGAAGTTTTTGATCATTATACGATGTTGATGCCCGAGAAGAAACAGGGTGATATGGATAGTGTAAAATCAGTCTTAAACCAGTTGATTCTGAATAATATTTTTGCAGAGGAAGACAAGGTAGATTTGGTGAAAGGTTGTTATATTATCAACTTAGGAAAATTTGACAAGGAAGGTATCATGGCAAAGGCTATCGTATATTTCGTGACATCGAAGTTGAACAATATCTATGAGCAACTGCCTCCACAGGCTAAGAATGAGGATAGGGTGGAACTACGCCATTTCACCATCATTGATGAGGCTCACTATATGCTTGGTTTCGAAAACAAGCCTTTACAGAACTTGATAGCTGTGGGTAGAAACAAGGGTATGAGCATCATCCTTGCTACACAGAATATGGATTCGTTTAAGAAAGCCTCTTTTGATTTCTATGCCAACGCCCAATATCCACTCATTATGAAGCAACAGCAACAGAATGATGGAGTGTTGAAGGATCTTTTTGGTGTGAGTGGCATGGCTCTGCAGGAACTGAAGCAAGCTATTGCTGGCTTGCAGAAGGGGGAACTGATAACCAAGGATGCCCAAGCTATGGCTCTTGGCATCGGCAAACATTGGAAGAAAATTAAGGTTACTCATCTTATTTGATAATGAATAAAGATATAGACTATTATCTGTCTGCATTTGAAAAGATGAAAAGGGCGATTATGCGGGGTGTGAAAGCTCCGCATAAGCCCATTTTGCTCTTGGCTATTTTAAATCTTTGCCAGCGAGGTATTATAAAAGACAATCATATCGTTCTTTCAAGTGAGTTGGTTGAGGAGTTTAAAAGGTTATGGAGATTGTATATTGGTGAACAGAATACAGGTGATAGTATTTTTGTTGCAGAGGGATTGACCATGGATATTCCTCATAGTTATCCTTTTAAATGTAGCATAGAGAATCCCTATTATCATTTGCAGCATGAACCCTTTTGGCGATTGGTAAAAAATGAGAAAGGCAAAGAAAGGAAGTCTTATTCCAGCTTAAAGTCTTTGCGTGACAGTTTTGCTTATGCAGAAATAGACCAGGATTTATATGATTTAATGGTTAATAGAGAGTCTGCTGTAATACTGGAGTGTAAGCTTCGGGAACTCGTATAAACTAATCCCGAAGTATTTATGAATGCTTGCCAGGAGTAAAAATATGATATAAAGCTTTTGCCCTTGCAGGGCGCATTGCAGATTGCTAGTGTATCCAGGGTGTTGCCCTGGGCTAAGAGCTTTTGGGCCTTCAGCCCGTTCTTGAACCACCTGCGGACAACATGGTATCCTTTAAATTCTGTTTTCTTTGAATAAATTGCTGATTTTTGAAAGAAATTGCGTAATTTTGCAACCGAAAAGAAATAATATTCAGTTTTTAATAGACAAATGGTAGATACATTACAAAACTTTTTAGTTCAGGTTAGCGATTTTCTCTGGTCGTATATCATCATCACCGTGTTGATATGCTGTGCCCTGTTTTTCACTTGGCGTACTAGGTTTGTACAGTTTCGACTCATCAAGGAGATGGTCAGGCTGCTGTTGAATCCGGACAAGATTCAACCGGAGGAGATAGGCCATGATGAGCTGTCGATGGAGGTAAAGGTGGATGGCGAGATGAAACATATCTCTTCCTTCCAGGCTTTCGTGGTGGCATTGGCCAGCCGTATCGGTACGGGTAATCTTGCAGGCGTAGCTACTGCAATCAGCATCGGTGGACCGGGAGCCGTGTTCTGGATGTGGGTGCTGGCTTTACTGGGTTCAGCATCGGCTTTCATTGAATCAACTCTTGCCCAACTTTATAAGCGTAGGGGCAAGACATCCTTCTTTGGTGGACCTGCCTATTATATGAAGTATGGATTGGGAAAGGGATGGATGGGTATTCTCTTTGCTGTCCTGATGATCATCACCTTTGGCTTTGCCTATAATTCTGTTCAGAGCAATACCATCTGTCTGGCTTGGCAGAAAGCATTCGGTATCGAACCAGCTACCATGGGAATTGTGCTTACTGTGCTTACACTTCTCATCATCTTCGGTGGTATCCAGCGAGTGGCTAAGTTCTCTTCTACCGTGGTTCCTGTGATGGCTGTCGTCTATCTTCTGATAGCTGTAGGAGTAGTGGTTTGGAATATTGCCAGTCTGCCTAAAGTGTTGCTTGCCATTGTGGAGAATGCCTTCGGATTCAATCAGGCTGCCGGCGGAGTGCTGGGTGTTACGGTGATACAGGGCATCAAGCGAGGTTTGTTCAGTAACGAGGCTGGTGAGGGTAGTGCACCTAATGCAGCAGCTGTGGCTACGGTAAGCCATCCGGTGAAGCAAGGTTTGATTCAGGCTTTGGGTGTTTTTACAGATACCTTGGTGGTATGTTCCTGCACCGCCTTCATCATCCTTGTGAGTGGGGTAGATGTTACCGCATCCAATGGTATCCAGCTGACGCAGGATGCCTTGACCCACGAAATCGGAAGTATCGGCAATCCATTTGTGGCTGTGATGATCTGGCTCTTTGCCTTTAGTAGCATCATCGGCAACTATTATTATGGCGAGACCAATGTGAGATATATCAGGGATTCCAAGTTGGGCGTATTTATCTATCGCCTTGCTGTGGCAGCGATGGTGATGGTAGGAGCTGTGGTATCGCTGGATTTCGCATGGAGCTTTGCCGATATCACGATGGCTCTTCTTACGCTCTGTAATCTGGTGGCTATTGTTCTGCTTTCCCGCCAAGCCGTCTTCCTGCTGCAAGATTATCGTCAGCAGAAAAAGGAAGGAAAGAATCCTGTATTCAGCAAGGATAAGATGCCTGAGATTGCTGATAAGCTGGAGGCATGGTAATATACGGCTTTTATCTGAATGATGCAAGAAAAAAGGAAAAAGCTTTGAAAATAAGATTGTTTTCAAAGCTTTTTCCTTTTTCTGTACGTATTGCTTAAAGTATAGTTATAACATTGTCAAATGGTGGTATAACATATAGCTGTCATTGAAATCAGATCTGCTACCACCTGCGGACAACATAGTATCTTGTAGGGAATGCCAGGCTTACAATCAGGGCAAAAATCAATACAGCAACAATTCCCACAATAATATAGGCTATTACAACACAAATCAGATATATTGCCACTATACTGAGGAAAGAATAGAGCATCATCCAGCTTGCTGCCTTCTTGCCATATTGTTCCTTGTCTTTCTTATATCTGTACCAAAGACACAGAACGGGGGTTGCTATGGTTAGTGCTACACCTATCAGCGATAGGAATATCTGCGAAGTGCTGTCTTGTTCTGCCAGCGTTGCCAGATATCCAAATAATATGGTAATCACTACAGTTGCTAGTGCCGCCAGTACTGGAACGAGGAGCAACTTGTTGAATCGTTTGTAAGGTATCACTTCCGTGCCACATTTCCCATTCATCCATTTTGCCAATTTCTGGTATCTGAAAACATAAAAGAAAGTAAACACAATGGCGATAAGACCGAGGGCGCCTCCAACAAGTGACAGGAGCAGCAACGCTATGCCCATTAATACTCCAGTTTCTTCCTTTTCGGCGCTTTGCTGAGTTCCTGCTGGTGCTTGCATATCCTCTTTCTTGGCATCTGCATTAGAGGCTTGTTTCCCTTTCTGTTGGGCAACGGCAGTCAGTTCCGTCTTTTCATTCTTGGCGTCTTCCTTGACATCCTGCTGTGTGGCAGCTGCAGGCATTTCTTCTTCTACATCAACATCAGAATCCGGTTCCGGCTCAAATCGTTGGCAGCAGTAAGATGCCACATAAGCCGTTTTGCCCTTGTAGAGGAATCTGATCATGTCGCCATCCATACCTTCCTCCTCAAAAGTATCACCCTGATGCATCATGCCCAACTTCGTAAGATAATTAGGCGAATCCCACACCGTCAGGTCGGCATCTTTCACCTCCCACATATCGCCTTTCTCAGCAAAACCAGCCATCGGAAGCAATGCGAAGGCGAATACTAACAATAGTTTCACGTATTTCATAAGCCCTGCTCCCTTTCTTCCATTTTCTTCATTTCCTGTTTCTCCTTTGCCTTGTCCCATGCAAAAGAGAATAACTTGCCAAAGAGGCGCAGCACACGCATGGCTATCCATTTGATGACACGCACAATATCCCACAAGATTTCTTCACCAATATTACGCATAATTCTTAAAATTTAAGTTAGACATTTATTATTTGATTATTTACTACTACATTTCGCCGTTTACTTAGGGATGCTAAGTATAACAAGAGAATGACTGAATGCAAAGATAGCGACAATTACCATACAAAGCTTCAAACGACAGTAAAAAAAGGATATTTATATTCATTTCTACGGATTACCATCGTATGCAGCCTATGGTTTTCCGTAGGTAAAGGGACGTATGAACGGAAAAACAACAGCCGCCACCTTTTTTAACAATAGAAAAAATGTCTCTTCCGATTATTTTTCATATCTTTGCACGGACAATCGTTTATGATAGTAATTGCAAATAACGTAAATATAATAGCAAATGAAGCAAACAATACATCACAGGCAGCAAGCCATATTCACATATATTTTCCTTCTGTTATCATCCATCGCTTTCCTTGCCGCTTGTCAACGTGACAACTGCAAAGACGAGAAGCGGGCATATTCCTTGTTTCTGGAAGCCGTCAACTATAATGCTGATGGTGATAAGAAACAGGCCATCCTTCTGATAGACAGCGCACTCAATATGAATTGTGCCGATACCACTCGCAGTTGGCTTACCAGCGAGAAGATGACCGCATATACAGATCTTGGAAAGATGAGAGAAGCCATAGAAATAGGAAAGAAAGGCATCCCGTTTGCCGAGAAGATTGAAGATTACGATGGCATGCTTGCCATGTGTGGAGCAATGGGCATCTGCTATCGCAGAATCGGAGAACTGGATTCCTCGCTCATCTATTATAAGAAGGGTATCCAGAAAGCCATCAAAAGTGAAAATGCGGAATATGAAATTTATCTCTATAATTGTATCTCCGTGCTTTTCAACGAACAGAAGAGATTCAGGGAAGCCATAGAGTACTCCGACAAGGCTGAATCTAAAGCTATCGCTATCAACGATACCATAGAGCGTCTGTCTGCCCATGCCAATAAAGGTGCTATCCTGATGCGACAGGGAAATTACCGGAAAAGCGTCAATAGCCTTACTTCGATGTGGAATATGGTAAAGCAGGCCAATTATAATGTGTTGACCCTCAAATATCTTTCTCCGTTGCTCAAGTCGTACTTGCAACTGGGTAAGGCCGATTCCGTTGCCTTCTATCTCACATACGCCAATGAAGCCTGCCGTAATCTGTCACCTACGAGCAATGGGGTGCTAGGCATATTGGAAATCAAGGCCGACTTGCTGGGGCAACAGAAGAAATACGCTGAGCAATGGCTACTTCTGGACAGCATCGGCAGGTTGGCGGGTACCAATCTGACGATGCCTAAAGACAAGCTTCTCGCCACACAAGCCAGATGCCTCTACAATATGGGTAAATACACTCTGGCATACCAGGCAATGCAAAAGGCATACATGAAAAGTGACTCCCTCAAGCAGAGTGACATCGACAAGCAGTTGAGTGAATTCAACATCAAGTACAAGACCTTGGAGAAAGAAATGCTGATAGAAAAGATGAACCACGAACAGAGCTTGCTCTATATCCGTATCTTATGGCTCATCCTGGCACTCATCATATTGTTGATAGCCATTCTTGTCATCCTATACCGCAGAAAACTCGACAGGCAGAGAGCCGAATTGTCGGAAAAGACATCCTATATCAATGGTGTGGAGAATGAGCGCAAGCGTCTGGCCAAGGAATTGCATGATGGAATATGCAACGATATTCTGGCGGTGAATATCATGATGCAGACCAATAAGGAGGAAGCAGAAAGATTGCTTAAGAACGTGGGACATGATGTACGCCGTCTTTCACATGAGCTGATACCACCTAGGTTTGACAACACTTCGCTTGCGGAGCTGATAGAAAGCTTCTGTCAATCGGTAACAGCCGAAAACGGAACCATCGTCAAGCCATTCATCAGTACCTCTTTCAATGCGCAGAATCTCCCGGACGGCAAGGCGATAGAGATCTACCGCATCATCCAGGAATGCGTATCCAATGCCATCAAATATGGATACAGCAAGATGATAAGCGTCACGCTGGATACCTGTGGAAAGCAGGGGAGCATATCCATCATCAACGATCTGTCACCACTTCACCCTATCAGCCAGGACAAGCCAGGAATCGGCAAAGATACCCTGAAGATGAGAGCTGATGCTCTGCAGGCAGAACTCGATATAAGAAATGATGGAGAAGAGTATCTGGTAGAACTCAAGTTTCAACTATAATCTGCGAGCAAAGGCTTGCGAAAAATTACGCTTAAAAATGTATCATCATGGAAAAGAGCAAAAGCATCCTTATTGTAGATGACCATCCTGTTGTCTTGGTTGGTTTGAGGGCACTCATCCTGCAAGATGGTGTCTATAAAAATGTACAGACCGCCTCTAGCCTCCTATCTGCCAGGGATATCATCAACAGGGAGAATATCGATACCGCTATCATCGACTTGGAACTGAGTAATGAGAATGGTCTGCTGCTTGTCAAGCTGCTTCACCATAAGCATCCTAAGACCAAGATCATTGTCTATACGATGCACGAAGAAATCTGGACGATACGTCAGCTGATGGACGAGGATGTAGATGCCATAGTTTTGAAAGGTGATGACCCGCAGGAACTTCTTACTGCTCTGCACAAGATAGAAGAAGGAAAGGGGTATTATAGTCAACAGTTTTTCAGACTGATCAATCAGCAGAATGTCGAGCAAGTCAATCTCTCTAATAGAGAACTCGAAGTCTTGGAGCACATAGCCGAGGGACATTCGACCAATACCATCGCCCGGGAGTTGAACATCAGCAACAATACCGTAGAATTTCACCGCCACAACTTGATGAGCAAGCTGCAAGCCAGCAATGTGGCAAATATGGTGAAAAAGGCGATGCAGATGGGGTTGGCGTTCATCAAGCATTGAAAACTATCTTATTTTTCAAATAAAAAGATTAATGAGCAAACTGATGACTTTTCCTCGTACAAGTATTAAAACTTCTAATTTTAACAAAAATATAGCGCATAATTAGTTGGGGATTCATAAAAAATAGGTAATTTTGCAACCGGCAATTGAATACAAAGTTAATATTAAAAATAAAGAACTATGATTAGATTAAATGTATTTTTTGAGAAAAAGGAGGAGGTAAAGGTTGAGGAAATCAACGCTTTGTGTAAGGAGCTGGTAGAGAAGTCCTTGAAGGACAATGGCAATATTGCCTACGACTATTTCACCTGTGGAACTCGCAATGGTGTGATGATGATCTGCGAGACATGGGAGAACGAGGAGGTTCTGAAAGCTCACATGGCTTCTGAGCATTTCACTACATTGGTTCCAAAGATTG
>ERZ773178.3778-NODE-3778-length-12206-cov-6.352399_pt1 | contig 12206 bp, 8 predicted proteins | sample MGYA00580533_ERZ773178 | MGnify/ENA primary metagenome ERZ773178 (study PRJEB29015, sample SAMEA2737859) | human gut metagenome | biome: human gut; feature: human-associated habitat; material: faeces | place: China | collected 2012 ...
GGAAGATGACCTGCCTGCTGTTTGATTCTATCGTAATTCATACTGCAAAGATACAAATATTTGTATTGATACTGCAAAGATACGCATTATTTTTGTGATACACAAATTTTCAGACCATCTTCTCTTTCAGCCGGTACCATTTTACAAAGGCGAAGTAGCCGGCTAGGATGGCAACATAGAGAATGGCTAGCTGGAGCAGGGAAAGGTGCACATGCTCGATGCTTGCCCCCGGCAACATACTCGTCAGACGGAAGGCGGTGTTGATGAATTGGGTGATGGAGGTGAGAACGTTCATTACCAACTGCATTAATCCTTCTATGGATGAGGCTAGAAAAGAGATGTAGGTAAGGGGTGAAAGGATAAAAAGCAGGACGCAGAGATAGAGAATGAGGGTGGCTGCCGGGATGGCGATGAAACTGGTAATCAGGGAGTAACAGGAAATGCGGCCGAAATAGAAGACGATGAGGGGCAGGGTGCCAATCTGGGCAGCCAAGGAAACACAGAAAAGACCCCATATTGCGCGGATGATGTTGCTGTGGGATGAGAGGAGACAGAAGAAGAGGGGGTAGAACAGAAGAATGGAACCCACGGCAAGAAAGGACATCTGGAAACCGATGTCGAAGATGTTGAACGGGTTGACCAGCACCATGATGATGTAGGCCAATGCCAGTGTGTTGAGCGTTGGGTCGGGGCGCAAGGAGAGCAATACCATACTGTAGATGCTGAGCATGGTGGCTGCCCTGACGGCACTGGCTGGGAATCCGATAAAGATGACGTATGCCCAAACGATGGTGGTGGATAGGATGATGGTTAGCTTAGACCGGCGTTTGCCGCCTAGCAGCAGGATAATGAGTTGGAAGATGATGCCGATGTGCAAACCGCTAACTGCCAATATGTGACTGGTTCCGGATATTGAATAGGCCTCCTTGGTCTCCTGGTTGAGTGCCGACTTGTCGCCCATTGCCATGGCTGCGATGACGGCGAAATCCTGTTCCCCGATATGCAGGGTGTGCAGTTGTTGTTCCGCCTGTTGTCTGAAGTCTTGGGCTTTCAGGATGGTACGCTCAAAGGAGGACAATGATTGGTAGGCTTTTATCTGAACGGGAGCATTGAGGTGATCGATGTGATGGGTGGTAATGCAACTGCCGAGACAGAAGATGCAAAGATAGAGGTTGAGGCATTGATAGTGGATGAGCTTGTCGATGATGCGGCTAGACGGGTTATGTCGGCGGATGAGTTGGGTCATCATATAGCAGCAGGCTGCGATGCTCCAGGGAAGGATGGAGATGGCGAGCCAATGGCGCATGCTGAGGTAATCATAGCTATATTTAGCCGTGATGATACCTGCCGTCAGTACGAGGCTGAAGGACATGAGCGGGGTGAAATGTTGCTTCTTGATTCTGTCCATAGTTGCCGATTTTGCAGGAAAGCCGATGGGATGATATAGGCTGATTCCAGGGTTTTTGTAAAAGCCCGATAAAAGGTTGGTGATAGTCCAACACTTTTATCGGGCTTATCCTATTTTATATAGTGTTTATCCTATATATATAATAATGTGTAAATCTACAGCAGATGCTGCAGATGAGTTATCTAATCATTATTTGCCGAATCCGAAGATACGCTTGATGAATTTCTTCACCGCGTTCTCGTTCTTCTGTGGGTTTACCACAGGAGCATACTTGCGGTTGCCGGAGCCCTCGGTGTTCTGCTGCTTCTGCTGGGAAGTGCCCTGCTTTTTCTGGGCTACGCCTCTGCCACGGCCATTGCTGCCTGGGCGGACATTGTTCTCTGTACCAGGACGCTGGTTGCCATTAGGCTGCTGGTTGCCGTTCTCATCATAGCGGCGCTTGTTGTTACGGCTCTGCTGCTCGCCATTCTGTGGAGCAGCCTGCTGGTTGTTCTGTGGCTTGGCTGCCTTAGGGGCATTCTGCTGTTTGGCATCCTTTGGAGCATTTGGCTGGTCGCCATTCTCGCTGTTGTTGCGAGGATTCTTCTCCTTTCGGTCGTTTGGTTTGTTTGGCTTGCGCTTGTGAGAAGTTTGGTCACGGTCTTTCTGGCGACGGCTCTTGGCGCTGGTCTTGGTCTTACCCTCACTATTGGCATTGTTGCCTTCGTTTCCATTTTCGCCGTTGTTCTTGTTTTCTCCGTTGTTTCTGTTCTCGGCGTTCTTCTTGTTGCGGCTTTCTCCGTTCTTGCCACGGCCTTTTCCGCCTTGCTTTCCGCCCTTTCCACCACAGCCGTTGTTCTTCTTAGGCTTGTTGAGCTTGATGTATTCAGGGCCTTCGCCGCAACCTTCCGGCAATGGCATCTTCTCTACCACTTTTTCCAGGAACTTCTCTATCTGCTGGAACCAGTACTGGTCTTCCTCGTTTACGAAGGTGATGGCTCTACCGTCACGGTTGGCACGGGCTGTACGACCGATGCGGTGAACGTAATCCTCTGTATCGTGAGGAACATCGTAGTTGATAACCATCTCGATGTCATCGATGTCGATTCCACGAGCCACGATATCGGTAGCCACGAGCACATCATATTGTCCGCTCTTAAACTTGAACATCACGTCGTCGCGCTCTGCCTGCTCCAGGTCGGAGTGCATCGCACCGCAGTTGATGCCTATCTGCTGAAGGGCTGCTGCCAACTGCTTCACCTTCATCTTGCTGCCGCTGAACACGATGACACGCTTCATGTCGCCAGCTTTGAAGATTTCCTTGATAATGGTCATCTTCTGGGTTTCATAGCATACGTAAGCCTCCTGCTTGATCTTCTCGGCTGGTTTGCTTACGGCGAGCTTAATCTCTACAGGGTCTTTGAGCAAGGTCTTAGCCAGTTCCTCAATCTTCTCTGGCATGGTGGCAGAGAACATGATGGTCTGGCAGGTCTTAGGCAACTTGCTTGCGATGGTGTTGATGTCCTCAGAGAAACCCATGTCGAGCATGCGGTCGGCCTCATCAAGGATGAAGAAGCTCACCTTGCTCAAATCCACGTTACCCAGAGAAATGTGGGTGATGAGGCGGCCAGGGGTAGCGATAACTACATCGGCACCCATGCGGAGGCTCTTCAATTCCTGGTCGTAGCGGTTGACGTCGTTGCCGCCATATACTGCCACGCTGCTCACATCTTGCAGATAGTAGCCGAAGCCCTGCATTGCCTGGTCTATCTGCTGAGCCAACTCGCGGGTTGGTGACATGATGACGCAGTTGATGGCATCTTTTGGATAACCGCCATCGTCGAGCTTGCTCAAAACTGGGAGCAGGTAGGCTGCAGTCTTACCGGTACCGGTCTGTGCAACGCCTAACACGTCGTGACCTTCCAATATCTCTGGTATACATTTTTCCTGTACGGGGGTGCAAGTGTCGAATCGCATGTCGTATAATGCGTCGAGCACGTTGTCGTTTAAATCTAATTCGTCGAAATACATTCTTCTATAGTTTATAGTTTACGGTTTATAGTTTATAGGGGGGCACGGCTGCTATAAACTATAAACTCTTAATTATTAATTGATAATTACCTCGGTGCCTTGCGGTAGCAGAAGTATGCCACGAAGGCAAAGATGATGTTTGGCATCCATGCCGCCAATGCCGGAGGAAAGTTTGCCTGGATGGCGAAGGTGGCTGAAACGGTCTGCAGCATGATGTAGCCGAAACTCAGTGCCAGACCGATGCCCAGTGCCATTCCCATTCCTCCCTTTCGCTTGCGGGATGAGAGCGAAACACCGATGATGGTGAGGATGAAGGAAGCAAACGAGGAAGCGATGCGCTTGTAGTACTCCACCTGATACTGTACCACATTGCCTGAACCACGGTTGATCTGCTTGGAGATATAATCCTTCAGTTCCGGACTGGTGAAGGTTTCCTGCTGTCCCTTGGAGTAAACCAGATCGGTAGGCTCCATCATGATGAGCGTATCCTTCTGTGCTCCACTCGTGATGTGTTCCTTCATACCCTTCAGCTGGCGCACCTTCCAGCTGCTCAGCTTCCAGTGGTACTTGCTGTCGGAGATGGTATCATACTGAATCTCCATTGCCGTGAGGTGACTCACCAGTTTTTTGTCCTGAAACTTGTCCAGGCAGAAGCCATAGCCTCTCTTCACGTTGTTGTCGTAGTGCTGGATGTAGGCGATGACACCTTTATCTACCTGCAGCTGCACATTCTCGGCAGAGGTGTTCTTCTTCTTGTTCTTATACATGTTCTCGAAGTTCTGTCGAACCACGGTGCCATGTGGGATGACGTAGGCGGAGAGCGCATAGCTCAGGGCTGAAAGCATCACGCAGGTGATGAGATAAGGACGCAGAAGTCGCTTGAATGAAACGCCCGATGCCATGATGGCAATGATTTCAGAGTTGCCTGCCAGCTTCGAGGTGAAGAGAATGACAGCCACGAACACGAACAACGCACTGAAGAGGTTGGCGAAGTAGGGAACGAAGTTGGCGTAATAGTCGAAGATGATGGCCCGGGTCGGCGCATGATACTCCGTAAACTTCGCCAGGTTCTCGTTGAAGTCGAACACGATGGCAATGGTAATAATCAAGGCTATCGAGAAGAAGTAGTAACCTACGAACTTCTTGATGATATACCAGTCCAGTCGCTTGATGTATCTCAGTGGGTTGAGATACCTGAGCACCTTGAGGAAACGCAGTTTGTGCCCCATCCATCCCAGCACTTTGGCGATGCGGTGAAGAATGGGAATCAGCCAACCGAAGCGATGGGCAATGGCTCTGCCCATCTTCAGTCGTCTGCGATGTTTTCTGATGTATTTAAAATCTTTCATCATTTAAAGTAAATATGTATGGGAGCATCCCATAAAGTTCAATGCTCAAAGCTCAAAGTCCAAAACTAGATTCGTGTGCCGAGCTGGTCGATGATGGAGCGCTTCCACTCCACAAAGTCGCCCTGCTCTATGTGATGGCGGGCATCGGTGACGAGTCGCAGGTAGAACGAGAGGTTGTGGATGCTGGCTATCTGCATCGCCAGGAGCTCCTGTGCCTTGAACAGGTGGTGCAGGTAGGCCTTGGTGGTCATGCGGTCGATGTCGCATCCGTCTGGGTCCACCGGACTGAAGTCCATCTCCCATTTCTTGTTGCGCATGTTCATCGTACCATTATAGGTGAAGAGCATCGCATTGCGGCCGTTGCGGGTTGGCATGACGCAGTCGAACATATCCACACCACGCTCGATGGCTTCCAGGATATTCTGAGGAGTACCCACACCCATCAGGTAGCGAGGCTTGTCCTTTGGCAGAATCTCGTTCACCACCTCAATCATCTCATACATCACCTCGGTAGGTTCTCCCACGGCAAGACCGCCGATGGCATTTCCGTCTGCGCCCTTGTCGGCGATGAACTTGGCTGCCTCGCGGCGCAATTCAGGGAAGGTGCAGCCCTGAACGATAGGAAAGAGACTCTGCTGGTAGCCGTAGAGCGGTTCCGTCTCGTTGAAGCGCTTGAAGCAGCGGTCCAGCCAGCGCTGGGTGAGCTCCAGACTCTTCTTTGCGTACTGGAAGTCGCTCTGTCCCGGAGGACACTCGTCGAATGCCATCATGATGTCGGCTCCGATGATGCGCTCTGTATCCATCACGTTCTCTGGGGTGAAGAAGTGCTTGCTGCCGTCGATGTGTGACCGGAACTCGCATCCCTCTTCTCTGAGCTTGCGGATGCCTGTGAGCGAGAATACCTGGAAGCCGCCGCTGTCGGTGAGGATAGGGCGGTCCCAGCCGTTAAACTTATGCAGTCCTCCTGCCGCCTTGATGACGTCGAGTCCCGGACGCAGGTAGAGGTGGTAGGTGTTGCCCAGGATAATTTGGGCTTTCACCTGCTGGCGCAACTCCTCGAAGTGGACGCCCTTCACGCTTCCCACGGTGCCTACTGGCATGAAGATAGGTGTCTTAATCTGTCCGTGGTCGGTGGTGATGATGCCAGTACGTGCATCGCTGGCCTTATCTGTTACTTGTAGTTCAAATTTCATTTTCTTTATTTTTCTTCTTTTTTGTCGTTATCTGGAATGGTGAAGTTGATAGGGTGCTCCACTTTCTCGTCGGTGAGTGCGAACTCCCATACATCTGCCACGTCTTCTACATAGTGGAAGCTTACGCCCTTGAGATACTTTTCCGGAATGTCGAGAATGTCCTTCTCGTTATCCTTGCAAATCACGATGTCGGTGATGCCGGCACGCTTGGCGGCTAGAATCTTTTCCTTGATGCCGCCCACAGGGAGTACTTTGCCTCGAAGGGTTATCTCGCCCGTCATGGCTGTGTTCTTGCGCACCTTGCGCTGGGTGATGGCCGAGGCGATGCTGGTGGCGATGGTGATTCCTGCCGATGGACCGTCCTTCGGTGTGGCTCCTTCCGGCACATGGATGTGGAGGTTCCAGTTTTCAAAGATGCGATAGTCTACGTCGAGCAGGTCGATATGCGCCTTGATGTACTCCAGGGCGATGACGGCAGACTCCTTCATCACGTCGCCGAGATTTCCGGTTAGGGTAAGTTTACCTTGCTTGCCCTTGCTCAGGGATGTCTCGATGAAAAGGATTTCTCCGCCCACGGAAGTCCATGCCAGTCCGGTTACTACTCCCGCATAACTGTTGCCCTGGTAGATATCACGGTTGAAGGGTGCCGTGCCAAGAATATCTTTCAGTTCGGCTGGGGTGATGGCTGGCTTTTCCAGTTCCTTGGAAGAGGCGAGCTTGTAGGCCATCTTGCGCAGTCCTTTGTTAATCTGCTTCTTCAACTGGCGTACGCCGCTTTCTCGGGTGTAGTGCTCGATGATGTTCTCGATGGCTGCCTTGCTGAAAGTCACCTTCGGGGTGAACGTGTCGAGACCCGTATTCTCCAACTCCTTCGGAATCAGGTGGCGCTTGGCTATTTCTATCTTCTCCTCGGTGATGTAGCCGCCTACTTCTATCAGCTCCATGCGGTCGAGCAATGGGCGCGGGATGGAACTGATGTCATTGGCGGTGGCGATGAAGAGAACCTTCGAGAGGTCGTAATCCACATCCAGATAGTTGTCGTGGAAGGCTACGTTCTGCTCTGGGTCGAGTACTTCGAGCAGTGCCGATGCCGGGTCGCCATGATAGTTATTGCTTGATACCTTGTCTATCTCGTCGAGAATGAATACTGGGTTGCTGCTTCCCGCTTTCTGGATGTTCTTGATGATACGTCCTGGCATTGCACCGATGTAGGTGCGGCGATGACCGCGAATCTCCGACTCATCGTGCAGACCGCCGAGCGACATGCGTACATACTTGCGGTTCATGGCCTTGGCAATGCTTCTTCCCAAACTGGTCTTTCCTACTCCTGGAGGACCGTAGAGGCAGAGGATAGGACTCTGCGTTCCGTTTTTCAAGCTTCTAACTGCCAGGTATTCCAGGATTCGCTCCTTCACCTTCTCCATGCCGTAGTGGTCCTGGTTGAGAATCTTCTTGGCGTGGGTCAGGCTCAGGTTGTCTATGGTGTATTCGTTCCAAGGCAAATCTACCAGCGTCTGCAGATAGTTGATCTGAATCGGATAGTCGGGGCTTTGCGGATGGATGTTGTCAAGTTTGGCCATTTCCTTCTTGAAAACCGCTTGGGTTGCTCCGTTCCACACTTTGTGCTGGGCCTTTTCGAGCAGTTCCTTCTTCTCCGGACTTCCTTCACCTTCTCCCAGTTCAGTCTTGATTTGCTTAATCTGCTGTTTCAGGAAATATTCCTTCTGCTGTTCTTCCATCTCGTATTGAGTCTTTCTCCTGATTTCTGATTGCAGGAAGAGCAGTTCCAGCTCCTTTTGCAAAGCCTTCATTGCTACTATAATACGGTCGGGGAGGAACTCTTCCTCCAGCATCTTGATTCTGTCTTCTACAGAGAAAGGCAAGGAGTTGCAGAGAAAGTTGCACTTGACGAAGATGTTGGAAATCTCATTGATGGCATAGACCGCCTCGTCTGGGATGTTTTCGTTATGCTTGATGAATTTGATTGACTCCTCGAAGAAGGTCTTGGTCAGGGTCTTGAACATCGGCTCCTTGGCCAATTTCTCTGAAGGCCAGAGTTCCGGTTGGCTCTCCACGTCGGCCATATAGTAGGGTTGGGCTTCTACGATGCTTTTCAGCTTGCATCTTCCCAGGCCCTGTACGATGACGGTTTTCTGGTGCTCCTCGTTGGGCATGTTGATGACCTTCACCAGTTTTGCGAAAGTTCCCTGTTCGTAGAGGTCTTCTGTTGTGGGATCTTCGGTGTCCTCTTTCTTCTGACAGAAGATACAGAATATCGTTTCTGGATTCTGCTCCAGCATGTTTACCAGTTCCTGACTCTTTTTTCTGCCCACCACGATAGGGGTCAGCACAGCTGGGAAAACTACCAGGTCGCGTGTGCAGAGGGTAGGATAGATGCCTGCTTCTCTTTGTTTAATCAGCACGGATGCATCACCTTCGAAGTCGGCAATCATCTGGATTCGTGTATTTGAATTATCGTTCATATTTGTTAAATAAACACTTTTTGGGGGTGTAAATTTGATGAATATACTTTTTTAGTTTGCAAAGTTAGTGATTTTTAGCGAAAATCCCATCTATTTTTCCGAAAAACTCCTCTTTATTATATTTTATTTTTAATAGAGGAGGGTAAATGTAATAAAATGCTTAAATTTGCGTTATGATTTTAAGTAAAAAAGTTAGGATAAATGGCAGAATTTAAGTTTAAGCAATTTGAAATTCACCAAGACCGTTGTGCCATGAAGGTGGGTACGGATGGTGTGCTGCTGGGGGCATGGGCTCCTGGCGGCAAGCGTATATTGGATATTGGTTCCGGAACAGGACTCATTTCGCTGATGATGGCGCAACGCTGCCAGGAGGCACAGGTGATAGGTGTTGATCTGGATGCTGAGGCTTGTGAAGAGGCTTGCGAGAATGTGGCGGCTAGTCCCTTCGCCGACAGGGTGAGCATAGTGTGCTGCCGCTTGCAGAATTATGAATCGGCAGAGAAATTTGATGCCGTCGTAAGTAATCCTCCCTTCTTCTTGAATAGTCTGAAAAATCCAGACAGTAAAAGGTCGATGGCCCGCCATGCTGACAGCTTGCCGTTTAGGGATCTTTTTCTGGGGGTAAAACGATTGCTTTCTGAAGAGGGCGTGTTCTCGGCAATAGTTCCGTCGGAAGTACTGGATGCTTTTACGTCAGAAGCCTATCTGCTAGGCTTTTGCCTTGTTCGCCAATGTGGGGTTAAAACGGTGGAACGAAAGCAGCCTAAGCGCTTTATGCTGACCTTTGCCAGACATAGAACGATGAAAATGGAAAATACGATTGAGGTAATGATGGATTCTGACGGAAATCGGTCGGAATGGTATACGAAAATTACGGAGGAATTCTATGTAAGTTAATCTTGATAGTAAGCTAATCTTGATAAGAAAATAGATGATAGTAGCTTTATATCCAAGATGTTGTTTTTGAATAAAAAACAGGAGTTGGAAGTTAGAAGTTGCAGGAGGTATAATCACGCCTGCAAAATTTTCTGATTTCCAACTCCTGTCATTTTAAAGGTTCAATTTGCGTTGCACCAGTTTGCTGATGGCTTCAACTCGCTTGCTCTGTCGCTGGATATCCTTCTGGATGTCATCGCGAACCACATTGATGTCGTTGAAGAAATCTGCAAAGGCCGATTGAATCATGTTGGGCTTGCGGACATTTTTATCGGCAAACGGATTGATGATCATCTTGATGCCTTTCTCTTCCAGATGCACGTCAATGTCGGCGCCAGTCATCACCGGGTCGCCGTCGTAATGGATAACACCCGGCTTGCTGCGTGAAATGTGGAGCTTTTTGCAGCGAAACGACTTTATCTTGGAGTTCTTGTCGAGTGTCTTGTTGAACATGTCGAAACTAACCTGTGATGCCTCCAGAACATCGAATGGTTCCATGATGACAACGTCCATCAGGCCATCGCTCATGGATGCCTGCGGGGCAATGTAGGCATTGTTGCCATATTGCGAGGCGTTGGCGCAGGAAATGAGGAAGGCCTTGTATTGCTTGGTGCCAGTCTCGTCTTCCAGCGTATAGGTCTCCGGCTCATATTTCAGTCCCTCTCTGAGAATGTTCTCTGCATAACTGATAGGTCCTCGCTTTCCGCTCTCGGCAAATTTCATGCTGACGAAGGCGTCGAATCCCATTCCGCAGGTGCAGAAGAAAGGGTAGTCGTTGATGACTCCATAGTCAAGGTCGCGTATCTGGCAAGCATTGATTACCTCGATGCTCTTCTTCAAGTTCATAGGCAAAAGCAGGTGGCGCGCCAGTCCATTGCCGGAACCGCAAGGCAGGATGCCCAGGGCTGTATCTGAATGGACGATGGATCGGGCTACTTCGTTGACGGTGCCGTCGCCACCCACTGCCACCACGATGTCGGCATGGTCGTCTCTGGCTTCGGCTGCAATCTCAGATGCGTGCCCGGCCCTTTCGGTTAACCTTATCTCGTACTCGAACAGCTCCTTGTCCAAAGTAGAATCTATCAAACTGGGAACAGCTGCTTTGCTGCTGGTTCCAGAAATCGGGTTCATGATGAAAACTATCTTTTTTTTCATATCTTAGTCAAGAAAACGTAATATTTAAAGTGCAAAAGTAATAAAAATCTCTAAAATAGCAAGAAATATCCATTAAAAAAACTCTAAAAGTAAACTTTCTTAGGAAAAAAGCGGTTATATTAGTCTTTTTTTGTATCTTTGCACCCTGAAACTTAGAATAAATATAAAAAGAAAATAAAGTACACATATTTATAATGGGACAATTACAAGAAAGATACAAGAATTATCGTGTTCCTCAGAAGTATATGGATGCCGGTGTGTATCCATACTTCCGCGAGATCACAAGTAAGCTGATGACAGAAGTTACCGACATCGACGGACACCACATCCTGATGTTCGGTTCTAATGCTTATCAGGGTTTGACAAACGACCAGCGTGTCATCGATGCAGCCAAGGCTGCTCTTGACAAGTATGGCTCAGGCTGTGCGGGTAGTCGTTTCCTCAATGGTACCCTCGATTTACATGTACAGCTCGAGAAGGAGCTTGCAGAGTTTATGGGTAAGGACGAGACATTGTGCTTCTCTACTGGTTTCTCTGTGAACCAGGGTGTGTTGGCATGTGTTGTGGGTCGCGGTGATTATATCATCTGCGACGACCGTGACCACGCCAGTATCGTAGATGGCCGCCGTCTCTCATTCGCTACCCAGCTTCACTACAAGCACAACGACATGGAAGATTTGGAGCGCGTGCTCTCTAAGCTTCCTGAGGATGCTGTCAAGCTCATCGTGGTTGATGGCGTATTCTCTATGGAGGGTGATTTGGCCAACTTGCCTGAGATTGTAAAGCTCAAGCATAAGTACAACTGCTCTATCATGGTGGATGAGGCTCATGGTCTCGGTGTATTCGGTAAGCAGGGACGTGGTGTCTGCGACCACTTCGGCTTGACAGATGAGGTAGACCTTATCATGGGTACATTCTCTAAGAGTTTGGCTTCTATCGGTGGTTTCATCGCATCAGACAAGGATACTATCAACTTCCTCCGTCACAACTGCCGTACTTACATCTTTAGTGCATCCAATACTCCAGCAGCTACCGCTGCTGCTCTTGAGGCACTCCACATCATTCAGAAAGAGCCAGAGCGTTTCAAGAATCTGTGGGATGTAACTAACTATGCCTTGAAGCGTTTCCGCGAGGAGGGTTTTGAGATTGGTGAGACCGAGAGTCCTATCATTCCTCTCTACGTTCGCGATGCTGAGAAGACATTCGTTGTTACTAAGTTGGCTTACGATGCGGGTGTATTCATCAATCCGGTTATTCCTCCAGCATGTGCTCCACAGGATACATTGGTACGTTTTGCCCTCATGGCAACTCATACCAAGGATCAGGTAGAGAAGGCTGTTCAGATTTTGAAGAAGATTTTCGTAGAGGAAGGAATCATCAAGGCGTAATGGCAATAAGGATGGCGATAGCTGATTTCTCAGAATCGCTATATATAATAAGGTATAAAGGGCAGCTTTTTCGGAAGTTGCCCTTTTATTTTGGGCAAAAAACAAGAAAATGAATATTTTTTTGAAAAAAGTTGCCCGAAAATTTGGTGGAATCAGAAAATTGTTGTACCTTTGCACCCGCAATTCAGAAATGATGCTTACGCTAACAAAGATAAGTTGCGGTGAGAATGAAAGCGGGGTGTAGCGCAGCCCGGTAGCGCTCCTGTTTTGGGAACAGGTGGTCG
>ERZ773178.3779-NODE-3779-length-12204-cov-13.494197_pt1 | contig 12204 bp, 10 predicted proteins | sample MGYA00580533_ERZ773178 | MGnify/ENA primary metagenome ERZ773178 (study PRJEB29015, sample SAMEA2737859) | human gut metagenome | biome: human gut; feature: human-associated habitat; material: faeces | place: China | collected 2012 ...
GCATGGCGTGCACCGGCGGATGCATCGGCGGCGCAGGCTGCCTGACCCACGGCGAAAAGAACAAAAAAGAGGTCGACAAATACGGCATGGAGGCTCACGAAAAGACCATAAGCGACGCAATATCAATACTCAACAAATAACAGTTGCCCCGTTCGACAGAGCGGGGCGTCTTATATGAATGAGATGTAAAATACGGCGCGGATTTGTTGACACCGCCGCCGTAACGGGATAAAATATAATAAAACAATCTGAAAACAGGTGAAAAAACATGGACGAAGTAAGAATTCTTGAAATCAAGCAGAGCGTGTTTAAAAATAACGACGAGCAGGCGGACAAGCTGCGCCGCGAGCTCAAAGAGAAGGGCGTATTCCTACTCAACCTCATGTCCTCGCCCGGAGCCGGCAAGACGACTACCCTCAAGGCAACTATCGCCGCGCTGAAAGACAAAGTCAAGATAGGCGTTATGGAAGCGGATATCGACAGTGATGTTGACGCGAAGAGAATTGCCGAGACGGGAGTCAAGGCAATTCAGCTGCACACCGGCGGAATGTGCCACCTCGACGCGGAGATGACAAGGCAGGGTCTTGACGGACTTGAGACCGGCGATGTTGAACTCGCAATACTCGAAAATGTCGGCAACCTCGTCTGCCCCGCAGAGTTCGACACGGGAGCCGTTAAAAATGCGATGATCCTCTCCGTACCCGAGGGCGACGACAAGCCGCTCAAGTATCCTCTGATGTTCTCTATCTGCGATGTTGTTATCATCAACAAGATTGATGTTCTCCCCTATTTCGACTTTGATGTCGAGAAGTGCAAGGAATATATAAAGCGCCGCAACCCAAACGCCAAGGTATTCATGATCTGCGCCAAGACAGGCGAAGGCGTTGACGAATGGGCGAACTGGCTTCTCAGCGAAGTCAAGAGCTGGAGAGACGAGAAGTAAAAGATATAAATAAAGGCAACCGAGCAGTAAGATTTAAGTCTTACTGCTCGGTTTATTAAATATGATAACTATTTCAATCTATAAAGTAGAGCACACAGTTTGAGTATGGTGACGTCCTGCATTTTAACACTTAAAAATTATTTGCTGAGTTTTTTATAAGCTAAATAAAGAACAAGTCCTACAATAGGAATAAAAAAGCCCAAAAGTGACCATCCACTGTTACTCCAAACTTCCTTTTGAATGTCACTTAAAGCTTACTTAATTTGCGGAACACTATTTCCCTGCACATTATTTTGCACATTGTTTTCCTGTGCACAACCACAGCCGGGACAAATCACCGCTTTGTCCATAATTTCCTTTCCACACTTTGAACAATACTTCATTCCAAATCACCTCTTAATATTTTTTGTTGATAACCAACGGTATTATTTTTCCTACTTTATCCTACTTGTAAATAGTAAATAAGATTTCAGCGTATAATTATTCTAGAGGTGATAGCTTTGAAACCATTGAAAGAAAAAATAAGCATAACTATTGACAGTGATATTTTGGAAACATTACGAATTTTGGCAGAGGATGACGATTGTTCGTTATCTCAATATATAAATATTGTTCTAAAGACACACATAGCCGAGAAGGCAGCACATTCTAATCATTAAAATACTAAAAGCGATGGGACAAAATCGGGGCGAACTATCATAAAAAGGCAGCTCACAATTGCAGCAATGGGACAAATATGGTACACTGTTACAGGTATAATATAGCCGAGGTGAAAAGAACATGTACAGCCCTGAATCCAAAAAGTTGGCTCTGACACGCATTAAAGAGATATTTGAAACCTACAGCGACTTCGAGCATCCGCTCACACAAAACGACATAGCCGAACACCTTGATCACGACTACGGAATCAATATAGACCGAAAAACAATCGGCAGAAACATATCGCTTCTCAAAGAGACCGGCATTGAAATAGAATCCGACCACCGCGGGAGCTATCTTGGCAGCAGATTGTTTGAGGACTCCGAGCTTCGTATGCTCATCGACGGCATTCTGTGCAGCAAATATATCACCGCCAAGCACTCTGAAGATCTGATAAAGCGCATTTGCGGGCTTTCGAATATATATTTTCGCTCACACATAAAAAATATTTTTTCCGTTACCGACCGCTGCAAGACGGAAAATCCGTCTCTCTTCTATAATATTGAAGTGATCGACGATGCCATCGAAAAGAATCGACAGATAACTTTTGACTACAACAAGTACGGAGCCGACAAGCAGCTGCGCAAATCCGCCGAGCACACCGCCTCTCCCTATCAGCTGATAGTTCACAACCAGCGCTATTATCTCATGGCGCTCAACGAACAATGGCAGAATATAATCTATTATCGCTTGGATCGCATAACAAACATGTGGATTACCGACCTACACATGACCCCGCTCAGGAGCATAAAGGGATACGAGAACGGCATTGACTACGGCGAGATTTCTTCCGCGCTCCCGTATATGTTCGCAGACAAGCCGCAGACCGTCGAGATGATTGTAAGCGTCTGCATAATCGACCAAGTTATCGACTGGTTCGGAAAAGACATCCGCATCTGTGATATCGGGGACGGCAAATTCAAAATCACTCTGCGGGTGAGCCTCAACGCCATGGAATATTGGGCGATGCAGTATATCAACTTCGCCGAAATAGTTTCCCCTGCCGGTCTGCGTGAGAAGATAAAGCAAAATATCGACAACGCAAAAGAAAAATATAAATAAAAATCGGGCTGAGCGCTTCAATATTGCTCAGCCCGGTTGCTTTATCTGTTCAAAATCGTGCGTTTTTAAACTCGTCTTCAAGCTTTTTCAAACGGTCGGTATCTGTTTTATATCTGGCGCTTGGATGATAAACTTCAAGCACAGGCAGCGACTTACAGGAGTCAACCCCCGAAAGGCGGCCCCTCACGCCCATCCCGCAACACACTATAATATCCGGCGAAATTATTTTGATTTCCCTGTCTATCAAGTCTTCGTATTTCTCAACATAGGCGTCAAGGTCGGTTTCACATTCCGTAAACCCGCCGCGTTTGTTTATATTCATGAAAGCCACATACCGCAAGGCGGAGATATCTTTTTCAGGCGTTTCAAAGTTTTCGTTCAGTATTGCATTGGCAAGAAGTGCGAGCCCCGAGGAAAAACGGGTTCCTCCCTCTTCCCCGAGCATCACCCTGCGGCACCAAAAGCCGTCGTTTTGAGCTATCTCAAAATTTTCTTCAATGGTATTTCCTTTTTTGAGGCACGCCGCCTCTTTGGCAACAAAAAGAATCTTCTTGGGGCTTTGCATATACGAAGCCTCATCGATTATTCCGTCGGGGATAAAGTTATTCTTTGATATAAAGTTATTCTTTGATATTTTGTCGTTGCTGTAATCTTCGGATATGTGACGCTTTCGCCACTCTTCAAACAGCTCGTCCAACTCTGCGCTGCGGTTATTACTCATCACTTCGCCTCCATGTTTTTTATTATATTATATTATCCCGAGCCAACTTTGTCAACGAAAGTTATGTCTGCTTTTTGGGTCATGTGTTTTGCTAAAATAAGAATCAAGAGGGGGTGAAAATATGGCTGAAAAAGCAATTTTAGAAATTCCGGACGGATATAAAATCGAAGAGAAATCATATATTGTTGACCGCGAAACCGCATGCCGCATTTTAACATCAGACAAACAAAGGAAATTCACATATGCCAAAAAGCTCGGTGAAAAAGTTGAGCTCACGCAGCATATAATTATCTGCCCTGTCTGCGGACACCGAATGCCCGCCTATCCGCGATATACAAACGGTTGGCTGACGCAGAGCTCTTCAAAAATAGCAAAGACTCCGAAAAATGTCATCAGGCAATGGTGCGAAGATAAAATAAGCGATTCAAAAGATACTATTTACTTGAATTTCATATCACAGCCGATGCTTGAAAATGTAATATACACCTGTCCCGAATGTCGCTGTGAATCTAATTTGTTCAGCAAAATTGTGCGCTGCGAATTGAATTACCGCCGCCACAAGCTCTCAATATCCAGACAAATCGACGACACAAAAACGCTTTTGTCCGTCTCATGGCTCAAGGGAACGGTGAGCGTAAATTTTCCGATGTATGAGGAGCTTACATTTAACTTCAAAAACGGTCACACGTTCGTGCGGCTTCTGGACAGAAACAAGGCGGCAATTGCAACATGCGATGTCACCGAGCGAAAGGAGCTTTTGCAGGATAGCTTTTTTGCAAGATTATTGGGGTGTAATAAAAGAGTCGTTCGCCTTGTCAAAAAATTTTTTGTCTGCGAATGGCAGTCAAAACTGCCTTTTAAAACATCGGAGCTCAATCTGACAAAGTTCATGCTTTTAACCGAGTTTATAAGATACCCGAAGATTTTCTATCATTCGATACCGTATGCAATCGGGACGCACAATATATCCGCATTGTTTAAGTGCAGGCGCAGGGCTCTGCACAGCGCTCGGCGGATAGTAAAACGGTATGAATCCGTATCATGGATGAGAACAAAAAGCATCCGAAAGCTGATTTTTTTAAATCCTGCTTTTTTATTCTACGAACATGAATGCGAGGCTCTCTCCGAAATCTTTGTCAACGTAAATCTGTTCCGCTCGGTTTTGTGTATGCCCGATATTTTTACGGTTCTCGACAGACTCAACGAAAATCGCGGCATACTTGACTTTTTGCGTGATTACGCCGCCGTTAAAGGTGAAATGTCGTTGAAACGCGAGATGATGACCTCACCAGTTTATTTAAATGAGTACGCCTTCCATTACGGCGGTTTGAGTGACCGGGCGAGAGTGCTTGAGAGAAAACGATGGAAAAACGGAATTTCAATAAAGGATATATATAAATTTGACACCGCAAGAGTATCACTTCCCGTCTTCTCTTGTGATATCGGGATACCCGATTGCGTCGTATACGGATTTCATTTTTTCCGTCTCGGCTCCGAAAGCGACTATTTTGAAGCTTCAAACAAGCTGAATAATTGTCTGCGCTTTTTCCTGGATCGCTCCGACATGGCCGATAATAACCCTGTCATATGTGTATCTAAAGGCGAGAAGTTAGTCGCCGCGATAGAGGTGCACGGCAAATCAATTGTGCAAGCTTCCGGATATTCAAACAGACCGCTTGAGTACGACCCATATTTATACAAGGCATATACCCGTTGGTGCAAAAAATACGGCTTGCGCGAGGGCGAAATATGAAAGAATCCCGACACGCAAGCCCGATTCACACAAGGAATAATAAAACGGTTCGGTTTATTAAAAGCCGAACCGTTTAATTCATATAAACTCGCTTATCGGGATCTTATTGATATCTCTGCCTTTTTCATCTTTGAAGAAATCTTTTCTTCCGGTGCTTTCATAATCCCACAGCACGGTAATGTTATCTATCCGCACAGCATTCTCACGGACGAATCTTTTGATGACGGCCGTCCAGTCAAATCCACTGCCGGAAACGCGAAAAAACATATCGCGGCAGTCCTCAACAGTGTCGTACATCCCGCCCAATCTGGCTCGCAAAAACTCGTCGTTCAGAGCTTCGATAACAAGCGAATTTAGCTCTCGGACATTCATATTAATCCCGGTCGGTAATTTATCGGCAACCGCCAAGACAAAATCGGCAGTCAGAAAATTATACTGTTTGTCCTCAATATCAATCATGAGATCGTGCACGGTATCCCCGTTGTAACCCGGGTACTCATGTCCGGAGTCTCCACGGCTCAAACCCTCGGCGTATGCCGATATGAGATTCAATATCAAACATTTCGTCCCGCACCGTGCCGTGTGTTTATACAGCCACTCTGCGGCATAGAGCGTGTCCTCCGCATCCTCACTGTCTGCGTAATAGTGACTGGTGCACGCAAAAGCCTTGCCATCCTGTCTTATCATCCACGCCGTTTCTCTGTTCATAACATTCCTCCTTTGATGCATTATACCAAACTCAATGCGTCAAAATCGGGACAAAAAACTGGGGATAAATTAAACAAAGCAGCAAGAATAAGTCTTGCTGCCCTGGGATTTGTCTTTTTTACAGACCTGTTCAATTATTTAATCAAGCGACTCCAAAATTTTTTCAATGGCCTCCGTATTGATTTTCTTTCTGTCCCCTTTTACGGCAACGGTCATATTGCATCTTCTGAAAATATACTTTGCGGCGTCGATTATCTGCTCCTTAGTTACTCTGAACCTGCCGTAAAATTCATCCGAATAATCTATCGGCTGCGTTTTTAATATATGGTTGTAGTAAGCCATATTCCAATTCAAATTATCCGGATTATCCAAATCCAGTTCCCAATTAAACATCTCATAATTAAGATTCGCTTCAAAGTTAAACCGACCGTCTTTTGCCGCATTTAACAACTCGACAACCGTTTTGAAAACGTCCTCAATCTTATTTCTGTCAACTTCAAAGCTGAAGTTAATATTGCCTACATTGTCATATTGCTCAAAAGTGCTATCATATGAATAAATAATAGGATTGTCCTCGGACAGATAATTATACACCAGCGCTTTATCGCCATTGAACAGCAAAGCATAAAGTAAATCATAGACTCCGCCCGGATATTTTGAACAATCAACATCAAATCCTATCTGAATATAGTGCCAATAATTATTTTTGATCCAAATTTTCTTTTCCCTATGAAAGAACTCGTTTTCGTTTCGCTACGCTCCACTCCAAAGGCGGTCAAAAACATCATTTATCTGACTTCTTAAAAAACTTACACACTTTTATTGACAAAGCCGCTTAATCGGTCTTTCAATCATTAAGCCAAGTGTATGTTTGATTTCAAATCAAACTGCTATATGCCTAGCAGAGCCTTCACTGTGTAGTGAAGAGAAAAATATTCCCTCCTCGATTTCAGAAATTACAAATCCACATATTGCACCATTTAAGTTGATGGTCTTACTTTAGTCTACAACAGCTACCGTAGTAGGATCGCTAAAATAATGGGCAGCTTGGGTGGTAAACATTTTTTTATAAATTCCTGATTCTTTTGCCATAAGGCTCTGATGTGTTCCGTCTTCAAAAACGGTGCCATTATTTATTACGATAATTCTATCACAAAAATGTGTTGAAGAGAGCCTATGAGATATAATAATTGCAGTTTTATTTTCAACCAATTTTTCGAATCCTGCGTAAATTTCATATTCCGCAACAGCATCCAGCGAGGCGGTTGGTTCATCTAAAATAATAATAGGGGCATCTTTATAGCAGGCGCGTGCAATAGCTAGCTTTTGGCTTTCGCCTCCCGATAATTCAACGCCATTTTTATCAAACTCTTTGCTATACAAAGTATCAAGGCCATTATCTAAAGTTTTTAGTCTTTGAGAGAATCCACTTTTTTTCAAGGCTATATTTATGTCTTCAGGATTTTCAGTTTTGCCAAGTAAAATATTATCTTTCAAAGAGAATGAAAATAATTTGTAATCTTGAAACACGGCCGAAATAAATGAATTATATTCTTCCTCATTATATTCATATATATTTCTGCCGTTGAGAAGAATTTGTCCCTCATCTGGAATATAAAAACGACAAAGTAATTTTACAAGAGTGGTTTTTCCGGATCCATTCAACCCAACAATAGCAATTTTTTCCCCCGCATGAATCTTTAAACTGAAGTCTTGCAAGATATATTGTTCCTTGCCAGGGTATCGAAACGAAACATGGTCAAATACAATTTCCATGCGTGATTTATTTTCTGACAAGAAAGGTTTGTTTTGATTTTCAGCTTCTTTTTTTAGAGAAAGATTCACGCAAGTTCTGAAATCGGTAACAAACGTTCCACTCTTCATTAAATCAGAAAAGGCGTTCGAAAATTGTTCGGATATATTTGATAACGATACGACTGCGGTGATAACAAGCACGGCTTCGTCAATCTGAATAATGTCTTTATAAATTACATATACAACAAACGAAGTCAAAAAAGAAAATAGAAGAAAATTAATTAGAATTGAGAATATGCTGAATTTTCTGCAACTTAGATCATATTTCTTTTTTGTTTTTAGATACTCCGTACAATTTTCTTCTGCTCTGTCATAGAGCCATTCCTGAATTGCATTAATGCGGACTTCTTTTCCGTATATGGGGTTTTTAAGTAGCCCCAAAACATAATTTGTTCGTCTGAGTGGTGGGATAACAAGGTTCTTCCATTTAGTCCAGTTTAAAGCCTTTACTTTTTCGGATAAAAGGATCAATACGATTGCGACAAGCAGAGGAACAATCAATATCTTGTCTACAGCAAGAATGGTTGCAGCAAGACCAATAATTGTAACAAATGTAGAAATGGAAACAATTACATTTTCAAGCACACCAACGAACTTTCCCGGATCTTGTGCCAGTTGAAGCAAATCTTTTGCAAACGGTTTCTCCATTTCAAAATAATCCATTTTTATGGCGGTCATGCCTACTTGCGTGAGAATCTGTTTTTCAAGCAAATCCATATCTTTTCTTAGAATAGGTTCTATCACGGACGAAAGAATTTGCGTGATTCCAAGAGAGACCACAAGCGCTCCAACAAATATAGCTGTCAGAGTCCAGTTCTTGTCTATAATAATGTACTGTACGATATATCGCAAAAAAATTACAGTAGTTAGACTTTGTGCGATATCCAACACCACTTTAAAGATATTCAACGCATAAATCCTCTTATTTATTTTCCATATAAACTTTAGCAAAAAAAACAAATTGGATAAGATGGGAGTTTTTTTCTTGCTCATAAAACTATGATTCCTTTCTCCTGAAAATTAAAAGGCAGCGACAATCACGTTTTATAGTACAGGGATTGCTTCATGAACATATCTTCATAAATTCCTTGTTTTTGTAGTAGCTTATCATGTCCACCAACAGAGTCAATCTTTCCTCCATCAAACACATAAATAGAATCACAGAATTTTGTTGAAGACATTCGGTGCGAGATAAAGATGGTGGTTTTATTTTTTGTGAGTTGACTGATTTGTTCATACATACGCTGTTCTGCAATTGCATCTACTGCTGCAGTTGGTTCATCCAAAATAACAATAGGTGAATTTTTATAAAGAACTCTGGCTAGTGCTAGTTTCTGACCCTCGCCACCTGAAAGCTCAATTCCATCTTCACTAAAATCTTTATTAATATAAGTCTCATATCTGTCAGGGAGTAAAGATATCTTATCTTCAAGACCGCTGTCTCGTGTTGCCTCATCTAGCTTTGCTATATCATCTTCACCAGAAAGTATAATGTTGTCCTTAAACGTGAAGGAAAAAATTTTATAATCCTGAAAAACGACAGATATGATTTTTGCATATTCAGAGGAAGAAATTTCATTTATGTCTGTTCCGTTTAGTAGTATTTTTCCAGTTGTCGGCTGATAAATTTTACATAAAAGCTTTACGAAGGTGGTTTTCCCCGATCCATTAAGGCCAATGAGCGCTACCTTTTCTCCAGTGCAAATTTTTAAGCTAATATTTTGCAATGCGAAGGTATTTGAATTTGGATACTTAAAACTTACATCTACAAACTCGATATCATAACTACCTTCTTTTTGGGATGAAGTTTGTGCAAGAAGCGATTTATTAGAAGAGGTTACGTTTTCTAGATATGTCTCGTAATCTTTTACATATACTGAAAACATGTTCAGACGATTTACACTTGCTAACAGTCCTCCAACAGCCTGAGCAAAAGCAAGCATTGTCCCAATATACATTGTCATTTGCCCAATTGAAATAGAGCCATTATATGCAAGATATACAACATATCCATACGAAACGGCATTAATTATCGCTAATAAAACTGTTTCAAAAAAGTTAAGCTGGCAGAGTTTTTTTGTATGTGCACTTAACTTTTGATTATATTCTTTTACCTCTTTATCAATTTTATCGCTTGCCCATTTAGATGCTTGATTGATACGCATTTCTTTTGCATATTGAAAATCAATGAGAATCTCAAAAAGATAGGTAAGCTTTCTCTGAGTCTTGGAGATATTTTGGTCATATTCGTATTTGTATCGTTCTCTTTTTTTCTCAAATTCATAATTGCATATTGCAATCACAAAGAAGACGAGATAGATTAGAACATGCAGCCTTACCATGATGAAAGAAAAGCCAATGACTAAAAACAGATTAATAAAAAATCCAGACAAATCATCTGCTACGAATCCATTTGCAGTTACATTGCGGCGCAGTTTTTCTTGTGTATTGCGAATTTCATCATTTTCCTGGTCTTTATACTCCATTTTCACATAATGAAATGCGTAATCCAAAGCTGTATTTGCATCACCTTGGTTATACGCCTTTAAAATATAAGGGGTAATAGCGGCTCTGAAAATCTGGATGCCAAAAATTGCAATTATTAATATGGCTAGATGAAACATAGTCTGTCTAATTGATGACCTGTTTGTAATATCATCAATAAAATATTGAGGGAGAAGGATTGAAGAAAAGGTTTTCGCGATTTCAAGAATAACAAGAAAAAATGTAGGCACAAATACTGCGGGATTTAATTTCTTGGTGTATTGTAGCATAAAACGAATTCCATGCCAAAAATTTTTAAATCGTTTTTTCATTATAAAATATATGTTGCATAGCAGCATAAGACTAATCGAGACGTTTGGTCTTGTGCAGACTATGCAATCACTCCTTTCTGTTGTTAAGAAGTGGTTTTGTGTAAATATTACGGTGTTTCTGTTATCTATGATTCTTGGGAAAAATATGAAATAATCTCATTTGTTAAGTCCATCATCTGGGCTTCTTCTCCCAAAAGAAATGTAGGTAAATTAAAATGATCATATAGATCTTTTTTTACATTCTGGAATGATTCTTTTGAAATAATATTGCTTGGACCCACGGGTCCCGCCCAGTCAAAGGTCTGTACCACGGGAAAAAGGCAAAGTGCAATTACTTCACATTCAACGGTTGATTCAAGAAATGAGATCGTTTTTTCAATATATTCATAAGTATCATTCATGGAAATACTTAAAATAATAGCATCGGGGCGCGTGCCCATTAAAAAATTTGTTTGAAAAATATTATAATAGTAGAGATGGTTCGGATAGATATTCACACTAGCGGATTGGGATCCAACCAAGATAATATCACACCGGGTATCCTCCAGTTTATGTATAGTTTCGTTTAGATATCTTATAACATCGTAATCGTGTATGCGCAAAGAATAAACACTATTATATCCGATAGGGAAAACATACTCCATTCCAAAAAGTAGTGCACTTGGTTCTGTGCCGATTTGACCTACCTTAAAGCCTTTATTCCGCAGACAGTTTCTCAAAGTGACTTGTAAAGTGAATTTGCCTTGGCGTCCTCCTGTGCCGAAAACTCCAACTACGGGGACAATATTTTCGTGTAGCTTTTCATATCGAAAAGGAGGGAGATGTTCTGGCAGTATTGTTGGACTTTGCACTCTCTTATTGTTTTTCACGATTTGACCTAAGTCGTCAAAAGAATATATCTGCTTATTATGCCGTAGCGCTTCTGAAATCAGGTTATTTTTGAAGTCATACGATTTCATTTGCAATATAAGCATGTCGATATGACCAAGAATCAATGTGTCAAAGCTGCCCCAATCGATTTTTTCAATGTTCTTGATAATATGCCCTGAGGAGTCACTCTTGACTTCTTTGTTAGTGTTCTTTCCAACTCGCAACGAATATTTTGTATCATATACATCAGTGATTTCAAAGTCCAGTTTATCTTCGAATCGCAAGATACTATGCATTTCTTTGTTAAAAGGAAACAGGGCAGCTTTTTTTATTTTAAAAGGGTTTGATTATCTTGTCCATATCGAGGAAAAGCTCGCACAGAAATCAAAGGATGCCCGAGAACAATATAAGAGTACAAATTAACATCAATATCAAAAGTATTAAAGTTTCAGAAAATCAACTTTTATTCGACAAATTGATTATACCACAATCAATGGTAATGTCAATATATAAAAATAGTGCAGAATATTCATATTAAAGAACTAAAAAGTGTTAGACAGGCGTTAGACAAAATGTTAGACACACGGAGATTTCGAGATGTTTTAAAAAAAGAAAAGCCCTGAACCCGTTGAGGCTCAAGGCTTCTGAGATGGCTCCCCCTGTTGGACTCGAACCAACGACCCTGCGGTTAACAGCCGCATGCTCTACCGACTGAGCTAAGGAGGAATGTTACTACCGCCCAGTATTAGTGGGCGGTAATTTATGTCGGCGTCGACTTATCTTCCCGGGAGGCTGCCCTCCGAGTATTGTCAGCACG
>ERZ773178.3781-NODE-3781-length-12196-cov-5.284985_pt1 | contig 12196 bp, 9 predicted proteins | sample MGYA00580533_ERZ773178 | MGnify/ENA primary metagenome ERZ773178 (study PRJEB29015, sample SAMEA2737859) | human gut metagenome | biome: human gut; feature: human-associated habitat; material: faeces | place: China | collected 2012 ...
TATTCAGCGTACCGGAGGTGACCCGGTGCTCGCCAGCGCCGAGGGTGCCGTCCGTATCGGCCGTGGTCGCGGTGTTGCCGTCATGGACACCCGCCTCCTTGACGGTGATGCCCTGCATCGTGGCGGAAGGCCGGTCGTTGGAGCCGTTGATCACGACGGTGACGTCATGCGTGCTCGAAGCCGTTTCGCCGTGGGAATCCTTCACGCTGATGGAGAAGTCGAGTTCCACCTTGTCGCCGAGCTGGAGCTGATCGGTGGCGTTGCCGGTGGATTCGGTCTTCGTGAACGTGTACTCGCCGGTCTTGGTGTCCAGATGGAACGTGCCGTAGTCGGTGACGATGGTTCCGTCCGGCTTGACGGAGGTAACCGTGATCTCGGTCTTCGTACCGTCGGCGAGCGTCAGATGGCCGATCACGTCGCCCTTCCCGAACGTGACGGGGTTGTGAGCCTTGTCGGAGAAGTAATACGTCAGCTTGCCCTGATCGCTGGTGTCCATGTCGGTGGCGCCCACCGACCCCTTGCTCACGTCATGGGTGGTGTCGACGGCGGTATTGTCCGCCTTGAAACCGGATTCCGTCACCGTGAGCGTATTCTCGGTCTTGGCGATGACGGGCGCATCGTTGGAGCCGTTGACGGTGATGGTGATGGTCTGTTCGGACCATGCGCCGTGCTCGTCGCGCACGTAGATGGTGAAGGTTTCGTAAATGGTATCGCCTTCAGCGAGCTGATCAAGGGAGTTATAGGTCTTGCCGTCGAGCTCCGCGACGGTCCAGATGTGGTCGGCGTTCATAAGCGCGGTACACTCGATGCCCTCGAGCCGCAGCAGGAGGTCATATGCTCCCGTGTAGCCGTCGCAGACGGCCACGCCGTCCACCAGCGCGCTGTACGCCAGATGACTCAGGGAGCTGCTGGAGACGGTCCCCTCATCGTAGACGCAGTTGTTGCACAGCCAGACGTAGTAGGCCCGCGCCAGCTCATACTGTGTCATGTCGCCCGTCAGATAGCCGCTCTCCCACAGCGCGTCGTGGACGAGGATCGCGCGGGCGAGCGTCTCCTCACGGTATTTTTTGAGCTGCGCGCTGTCGCAGGCTGTGGAGGAGAAGGTCAGCAGCACCTTGCCGGAGGAATAGCTGCGGCAGGAGGTGGAGTTGTACATCTGCTCGCAATGGCGCTTGACGCCGACTGTAAAAGCGCGGGTGAGCTTTGCGACCTCCTCGTTGGTCAGCGTACGGTTGTATTGCAGAGTGATGCTGTCGGCGCCGTCGTGGAGCATCTTTCGGATCAGCGCGTCGATGGCGTTGGCGTCGTCGGCTGCCGGCGCGGTGGAGACCTCGGCAGGCGCCGCAATCAGGTCGCCCCAGGTCGTACCGGCGGCGGAGCGATAGGAAAGACTTTGCCACGAGAGCGTCAGGCGCGCGGACGGCTCGACCATGCGCACGACCAGCGCCGCGAGCTCACTGCGCTTGAGCGTATCATTCGGATGGAAGGAACCGTCCTCGTTCACGCCGCCCACGATGCCCCACTTGTAGAGCCGGAGAATATCGTTCTGATAGGGCGTGTAATCGTTCACATCGGTGATGCGGCGGTGCGAGGCATAGCCGACGGTCACGGCCTCGGCGTTGCGCTCGTCGTAGCACTCCGCGCTGAGCGCGGAGGCCAGCACGCCTGCCATCTGCGCGCGTGTCGCGGCCTCCGAATAGTGGCCGTCAAGCTCGTCGCCGAGGCATTTCTCAGCCTTGAGATAGCGCACATAGGGCTGGTACCAAGCCTCGCCGGCTGCCGCCGCAGGGATCGCTGCGCCGCGCTCAAGCGCGTGCAGCCGCGCGGCAAAGGTCACCAGCTCGGCAATGGTGACGCTCCCCTCCGGCGCGTAAGCGCTGCTGCTCACGCCCTCGGTCAGACCGTATTCGTACAGCGCGGCGACGGCGTCGTGATACCACGCCGAGGCGCCCACATCCGTGAAGCGTCCGTCGTAGCTTCGCGTGCGCGCAAAGGGGGAGAGCGTGTCCGCCTTCTCCGCCGAAGGAGCGGGCGCGGGGACGTCCGCTGTCACGTTCTCCGCCTGCGCGGCGGTGGAGAGCAGCAGGGTAAAGATGCAGAGGAAAAGCAAAAGCCGTTTTTTCATGGTGCTTACTCCTTATCTCGTCAGGGGACGAGGATATCCATATCCTCCAGCGTGAGCGCCTCATTGTAGGGATTGAGGGCCTCGTTGACCAGGTCGCAGGTCGCCTGCGCGTCGAGCACATAGACCGACTGCTTGTTGTAATAGCCGGAGCCGTCGCCGGGGAGGGTGGCAAAGTGGATGTTTTCGGTGCCGATGTTCAGCGCCTCGTTGCCGAGCCAGACGAGGTTGCCGGTCGTGAGGTCGGTCTTGACGTAGGTGTAGAAAATATCCACCAGCGCGGGGATGTTCTTGACGTTGCCGATCTGCAGCAGCTGCTTGGCGACCGCCTTGAGGAAGGCCTGCTGGGTGCCGATGCGGCCGATGTCCTCCGTGCCGTAGCCGGTGCCGTCGTTGTTGTGGCGGAAGCGGACGACCTCCATCGCCTCTTGCCCGTTGAGATGGCGCGGGCCTTTGGTGAAGTGAATGTGCAGGTCCTGATAGGGGTCGTCGTAATCCATGTTGATGGGGATGTCAAAGTCCACGCCGTCGATCTGATCGACCAGCGCGATGAAGCCCTTGAGATTGACCGTGACATAGAAATCAACCGGTATGCCGAGCAGATTTTCGATCTGACTCATCAGCAACTCCGTGCCGCCCTTGGCGTAGGCGAAGTTGAGCTTGTTGTTGCGGTAATCATTGTGCAGCAGTGTGTCGCGCGGGAGACTCACAAGGTCGATGCGCTTGTTCGGCACGTCGAAGCGGACGAGGATGTTCGTGTCGCTGCCGCCGTTGTCGTCGTCAAGCCCGGAGACGAGAATGTTGTAGCAGTATTTGCGGCGTGTGCGGCCCGGAGCGTCGGGCTCGTCCGTGTCGGTCCGGTCGGCGTCCGTGCTTGCCGTGCCGTCCGGCGTTACAACGGGCTTGTCCGTGTCAAGCTCGGGCGCGCGAAAGACATATTTGACCGTCGCAAACACGGCGGTCGATAAAAAGAGCAGGGATAACAGTGTGACCACAAGGCGCTCGGGGCGGCGCTTCGCGGGATTTTTTTTCTGCATGGCGGGATACGGTCCTTTCCGTTATTGTCGAAAACAGGGGAATACTGCCATTATACTCATTATGTCAACAAACTACAAGAGGGAAAAAGAGCTTGCGCGGCCGGCGGAGGAAAAAGGCTGGCCGGCCGTGCGGTGTTTGATCGGTTTCTGCTTTTATTTGACGAAATTCAGAGGAAAAAGTTTCAAGCTCCCTTATATTTTTTTCTCGTGGCGATGCCGCCGCGGATGTGCCGCTGGGCTTTGTTGATCTCAAGGATCTCCTTGACCTGAAGGTAGAGGCTGTGGTTGATCTGCGGAAGCCGGTCCTGAATGTCCTTGTGGACGGTCGATTTACTGACACCGAACTTCTTGGCTGCGGCGCGCACTGTGGTGCGGTTTTCTATGATGTAAACTGCCAGATCGCAGGCCCGCTCTTCAATATTACCCTTCATGAATGAAACACTCCCTATTCGAGTTGCTTCAATCTATGCAACGCGGGGAGCGAATATGTGCAAAGACGCGCACGGCGCTTGAAAAGCGGCGCACGGTCTGCTACAATGGGCAAAAATGATCGCGGGAGGGCGTGTATGGGCGAAAAAAAGAGGACGCTGCGCGGCTTTTTGTGCGCGGCGCTCGGCGGCGTGTGCTGGGGCGCGTCCGGCACGGTGGGACAGTATCTCTTCACCTGTCAGGGCGTGGACAGCGGATGGCTGACCGTGGTGCGGATGTTTCTGGCCGGCGTGGTGCTGCTCGGCGGCGCGCTCGTAAGGCACCGCCCGCAGCTTCGGACCATCTGGTCGGACCGGCGCGACGCGCTGCGGCTCGTGCTCTTCTCCGTCGGCGGATTGATGACCTGCCAATATACCTACCTCGCCGCCATCCGCTACTCCAACAGCGCGACTGCCACGGTGCTGCAGTATATGGGACAGGCGCTCATTTTACTTTGGGTGTGCCTGCGTGCGCGCCGCCTGCCGACGCGGCGCGAGGGCGCTGCGCTCGTGCTCGCGCTCCTCGGCGCTTTTTTGCTTGCGACCCACGGCAGCTTGACCGCGCTCGCGCTCTCGCCGCAGGCGCTCTTTTGGGGTCTGTGCGCGGCGGTGTCGCTGATGCTCTATACGCTCCTGCCGGGCGATCTGCTTCGGCGCTATCCCGTGAGCGTCTGCACGGGCTGCGGGATGTTCATCGGCGGCGTGGTGCTGCTCGTGCTCACGCAGGCGTGGCGGATCCCGGTCGCGCTCAACGCCGCGGTGGCACTCGGCACGCTGGAGATCTCTGTTGTCGGCACGGCGCTTGCATTCACGCTTTATCTGCAGGGCGTGAGCGATGTCGGCGGCGTGCGCGCAAGCCTGCTCGCCTGCACCGAGCCGGTCAGCGCAGCGCTGTGCGCGGCGCTTTGGCTGCACACGAGCTTCGCGTGGCAGGATCTTCTCGGCTTTGCTGCCATTCTGGTGATGGCAGTGCTCATCGCGCTGCCCGAGCGCGCGTCGGAAAAATCGACGGAGAAGGCGAAGAATTGAAAAAGAGAGGGCCGAAAACCGCGAAGCTGCGGTTTCCGGCTCTCGTTTTCTCACTATGTGCGGGGCTCAAAGCAGCAGCATCAGCACCGGCGTCACCACAAAGCAGGCGAGGGTGGAGATCGCCGCGCCCTGCGCGGCCAGCTGCTCGTCCGCACCGTATTCCGCCGCGGCGACGACCGTCTGCGTCACGACCGGCATGGCCAGCTCCACGACGTATACGCTGCGCACCAGCCCGCCGATGCCGAGCAGCGCGCAGAGGGCTACGCCCAGCGCCGGAGAGATGACAAAGCGGAAGACCATCATCACGCCGAGCGTGGGTGTCAGGCGCAGGCTGCGCAGCCCGATCTCGTGGATGATGCAGCCCGTCAGCAGCAGCGCCAGCGGTGTGACGGTGTTGTTGATGTATTTCGCGTAGCTCATCACAAGGCTCGGGAGATGAATGTCCAGTCCGACCAGAAGGAGACTGAGAAAGACAGAAACGACCGTCGGCGCGCGCAGGAATTTCCACACCATCTGCATGGAAAAGCCGCCCGCTTCGCCCGACCAGCGTACCAGCGGGATGCCGATGAGCTGCGTAAAGCAGCTGCTGACAAGATAGAAGAGCATGACATACGGCGTTGCAATGTCGCCGAACAGCTCTATGCACATGGCGAGGCCGATAAAGATGGTGTTGCCCATGGCGGACATCATTACAAAAACGCCGAGCTGGCGGTGCGGCAGCTTCATCAGGCGGCCCGTCAGCAGGCTCAGCACAACGCAGCTCGGGATAACGAGCAGCGGGATGAGCAGCAGACGCGGCGCGGCGAGCACGTCCGCGCGCGTGAGATTGTTCTGCATCCCGTAGATCAGCATGACGGGAATGCCGACGGTCATCAGATAGCGGCTGATGAAGGTCTTGACCTGCGCGGTCATCCAGCCCTTGACCGCGCAGAAATAGCCGGTCGCCGTCAGCAGCAGAATAATGGTGACGGATGCAACGGCGTGAAGAAAGGTTTCCATCGCTCTGTACCTCAAAAAATTATTTACGCAGACAGTATAGCAGTTTGCCGCCAAAAAACAAGGCTTCGACGGAAAAGAAGTTGAAAACCGAGGGCAAATGGGTTATGATAAAGAAAATTACAGCCCACGAGGAGGAACGGCGATGAAGGCGGCATTGGTCATTATGGCGGCGGGCATGGGCTCGCGTTACGGCGGCAGCAAGCAGGTGGACGGCATCGGTCCCGACGGTGAAATTTTGATGGAATACTCCATCTACGACGCGATCCGCGCGGGCTTTACCAAGGTGGTGTTCATCATCAAGCCCGAAATGCGTGAGCTGGTGGAGACGCTCTGCGGCAGGCGTGTCGCTGGCATGACGGCGGCGGACGGATCGCCGGTCGAGGTCTGCTATGCCTATCAGGACTTTTCCAGCGTGCCGGCATTCTATTCCATTCCGACGGAGCGCACCAAGCCCTTCGGCACGGGGCACGCCGTGCTCTGTGCGCGGAGCTGCGTCAGCGAGCCGTTTATCGTCATCAACGCCGACGATTACTACGGTGTGGACGCCTTCCGTGTGATCTACGAGGAGCTTGGGAGGCTCAGGGCCGAGGGCGAGGCGACCATGGTCGGCTACCGCCTGGATAAGACCGTCAGCGAGCACGGCAGCGTGACGCGCGGCGTGTGCCATGTGACGGACGGGAAGCTCGACCGCGTTGTGGAGACCTTCAAGCTCACGGTATTTCCCGACGGTACCATCCGCGACGTGGACAAAAACCCGGAGGGCGACGTCTACGCGCCCGATACGCCGGTGTCCATGAATTTCTGGGGCTTTACGCCGTGGATCTTCACAAAGCTGGAGGAATACTTTAACGCATTCCTCCGCGCGCTCTCCACGGGCGAGCTCAAGAAGGAATGCCTGCTGCCGAGCATGGTCGGCGAGCTGATCGAAAAGGGCGAGCTGCGCGTCAGCGTGCTGCACTCCGACGCGAAATGGTTCGGCATGACCTATCACGAGGATAAGGACGCGGTCGCCGCGGCGCTCAGGGCGCTGCACGACGCGGGCGTGTACCCGCCGACGCTGCACGGATAAAGCATAAAAGGGATCACCTGCGGGCAAGATAGCCCGGAGGTGATCTTTTTTATGAGCAAGGAAGAGAAGGAGCGCAGGCACTATCCCTTTCCCGACGCGCCGTTTGCCGACCCGGTGTTCGGTCAGCCGGAGAGCTGCGCCGACCTGGTGAACAAGTACGGCACCTACAACATCCAGCCGACGGCGGACACGGAGAATGTCTTTCCGCTCATCTCCCACGCCCTGCCCGAGCAGTGGAAGGACATGGCGATCGGAAAGGACGAGCTGGAGCAGGAATAAAGGAAGCGCGCGGCCGTACCGCGCGCTTCCTTTATTCTTCGGGGACCTGCTTCATGGAGAGAGAAATACGGTGCTTCTTTTCGTCCACGTCGAGCACCACGACCTTCACCACGTCGCCGACAGCGACGGCCTCGCTCGGATGCTTGATAAACTTATTGCACACCTGCGAAATGTGGACCAGACCGTCCTGATGCACGCCGATATCCACGAACACGCCGAAGTCGATGACGTTGCGCACCGTGCCGGTGAGCACCATGCCGGGCTTTAAGTCCTTGATGTCCAGCACATCCGTGCGCAGGATGGGTGCGGGCAGTTCGTCGCGCGGGTCGCGCCCCGGCTTTGAAAGCTCTTTTGCAATATCGCGCAGCGTCGGCACACCAACGCCGAGCGCCTCGGCGGCCTTTTCCGCGCCGTAGGCATTGAGCCTTGCGGGCAGGTCGCGCGCGTCCTTCGGCGTTGCGCCCAGCAGCTCAAGCAGCCACTTGGCGGCGTCGTAGCTTTCGGGGTGGACTCCGGTGTTGTCGAGCACGTTTTTGCTCTCCGGCACGCGCAGGAAGCCCGCGCATTGCTCGAAGGCCTTGGGACCGAGCTTGGCGACCTTCAGAAGCTGACGGCGCGTGGTGAACACGCCGTTCTCCTCGCGGAAGGCGACGATGTTCTTGGCGATGGTCCCGTTGAGACCTGCCACGCGCGTGAGCAGCGAGGGGGAGGCGGTGTTGAGGTCCACGCCGACGGCATTGACGCAGTCCTCGACCACGGCGTTCAGGCTCGCGTCCAGCTCCTTTTGCGGCATATCGTGCTGATACTGCCCCACGCCGATGGCCTTGGGGTCGATCTTCACCAGCTCCGCCAGCGGGTCCTGTAACCGCCGGGCGATGGAGATGGCCGAGCGCAGGTTCACGTCGTAGTCCGGGAACTCCTCCGCCGCCAGCTTGCCGGCGGAGTACACCGACGCGCCTGCCTCGTTGACGATCATATAGCTGACGCCCGGAAGGCCCCGCAGCATCTCCACCGTCATCTGCTCTGTCTCCCGGCTGGCTGTGCCGTTGCCGATGGCGATGTGCGCCGCGCCGTGTTTTTTGCACAGGGCCGTCAGCTTGGCGATGGCCTCCCGCTTCTGGCGCTCACCGTAGGTGGGGTAGACCACCGTGGTGTCCAGCACCTTGCCGGTGCCGTCGATGACCGCCACCTTGCACCCGTGGGCATAGCCGGGGTCCAGCCCCATGGTCACGTGGCCCTTTACCGGCGGCTGGAGCAGCAGCGGCTTCAGGTTCAGCGCGAACTGTCCGATAGCGCCCTCGTTGGCGCTGTCCGTCAGGGCGGACCGCGCCTCGCGCTCCAGCGACGGATAGATCAGCCGGTCATAGGCGTCCTCACAGGCGGCCTTGATGAATTCCATGGCCGCCGAGCCGGGCTTCACCACCGCCCGCCGCAGTGCCGGCAGCGCGGCCTCCCGGTCCAGCAATACCGTGACGGAGAGCAGCCCCTCTTTTTCGCCCCGGTTGATGGCCAGGATCTGGTGCCCCGCCAGCTTGGGAATGGCCTGTTCAAAGTCGTAGTACAGCCGGTACACGCTGTCCTCCTCCGTGGCGGCAAGGCTCCTCAGCCGTCCCTGCCGCATCAGCAGGCCCCGCAGTGCCTTGCGGATGTCCGCGTCGTCGCTGATGATCTCCGCGATGATGTCGTTGGCGCCCTGCAGCGCGTCGGCCGCGGTCTCCACGCCCTTCTCCGGATCGATGTACGCCTGTGCGGCCGCCTCCGGCGCGGGACAGTCCTTCTCCTGCGCCAGCAGCAGCTGCGCCAGGGGCTCCAGCCCCTTCTCCCGGGCCACCGTGGCGCGGGTGCGCCGCTTTTGCTTGTAGGGACGGTACAGGTCCTCTACCTCCGCCAGCGTGGCGGCATTGTCGATGGCCGCCGCCAGCGCATCGGTCAGCTTGCCCTGCCCGTCGATGGCGGACTTGACCTCCTGCCGCCGCTTGTCCAGGTTCCGCAGGTATTGCAGCCGGTCCTCCAGCTTCCGCAGGGTGGTGTCGTCCATGGAGCCGTGCTGTTCCTTGCGGTAGCGGGCGATGAACGGAATGGTGCTGCCCTCGTCCAGCAGGGCGATAACGTTTTCCACGTACTGGACCGGCTGGCCCAGCTCCGATGCCAATATCTGTGCGATGCTCTGCATATGTGCTCCTTTCAGAAAGCTGTGCCCGCGCACGGCGCGGGCACAGACGCTTATTTACTTGTGATACAGGCTCTTGACCTCATATTTCGCCTCGCAGCTGACGTTGATGCCCAGCCGCTTGTACAGCTTGGCGTCCTCCTCGGAGATGATGACCGAGAAGTGGGCCTCGCAGCCCCGCAGGTTCTTCAGCTGTGCCTGCACCATGGCCGCCAGGGGGTTCGTCAGACCGGAGATCGCCAGCGCGATCAGCACCTCATCCGAGTGCAGCCGGGGATTTCGGTGGCCCAGGCAGCCGGTCTTCATGGCGCTGATAGGTTCGATCACCGACGGGGGGATCAGGTCCAGCTTGTGGTCAATGCCCGCCATCTTCTTCAGCGCGTTCAGCAGCAGCGCCGCCGACGCGCCCAGCAGGGGAGAGGTCCGCCCGGTCACCACGCTGCCGTCCGGCAGCACCATGGCGCCCGCCGGCTTTCCGGTGGCCTCCGCCTTTTCCAGCGAGGCCGCCACCGCCGGGCAGATGTCCGGCGTCACGCCGGCCTGCTGCATCACCAGCTCCAGCTTCCGCACCACGCACTCGTCCGCCTGCCCCTTGGCCCGTTCCACGCACCCGGTGTAGTACCGGCGCAGGATCTCCATGCGGCTGGCCTCCTGGCACACCGCGTCATCCACGATGGCGAAGCCCGCCATGTTCACGCCCATGTCCGTGGGGGACTTGTAGGGGCACTCGCCCTGGATCATCCGGAACATGGCCGCCAGCACCGGGAAGATCTCCACGTCCCGGTTGTAGTTCACCGTGGTCTTGCCATAGGCCTCCAGGTGGAACGGGTCGATCATGTTCACGTCGTTCAGGTCCGCCGTGGCCGCCTCATAGGCCAGGTTCACCGGGTGCTTCAGCGGCAGGTTCCAGATGGGGAAGGTCTCATACTTGGCGTAGCCCGCCCGGACGCCCCGCTTGTTCTCGTGATACAACTGGCTCAGGCAGGTGGCCATTTTGCCGCTGCCGGGGCCGGGGGCCGTCACCACCACGATGGGGCGGGTGGTTTCGATATAGTCGTTTTTGCCCAGGCCGTCGTCGGACACGATGTGGGCCACGTCCGAGGGGTATCCGGCAATGGGATAGTGGCGATAGCTCCGGACGCCCAGAGCCGTCAGCCGCTTGATGAAGGCGTCCGCCGCCGGCTGCCCGGCGTACTGGGTGATGACCACGGAGCCCACATAGAACCCCAGGCCCCGGAACACGTCCATCAGCCGCAGCACGTCCTCGTCATAGCCGATGCCCAGGTCGCCGCGGATCTTCTTCTTTTCGATGTCTCCGGCGCAGATGGCCACCACGATCTCCACCTCGTCCCGGATGGAGGCCAGCATCCGGATCTTGCTGTCCGGCTGGAACCCCGGCAGCACCCGGGAGGCGTGGTAATCGTCGAACAGCTTGCCGCCGAACTCGATATACAGCTTGTCGCCGAATTGCTCCCGCCGGGCCCGGATGTGCTGGGCCTGGAGGGCCAGGTATTTGTCGTTATCAAAACCGATTTTCATATGTGCTCCCTCTTTCCGGTAATTGCTTTAACCTAACTATTATACACGACCGTGCCCGGAGAGAAAAGGCCTTTTTGCATTTTCCCCTCCGGCAAATTTGCCGGTTTTCGGGGCGGGATTTTGGGCGAAACGCGCCGTTGCGTTTTGCCCCCGGCGGGGGTATACTAAAAGGTACACCACATATGCAGGAGGATGCACACCATGCGCTTTCAGGTTTTGCTGAAAAAGGAAAACGTTCCGGGGACCAATTTCTTCCCCTTTTTCGAGACCGACGACATCCAGGAGGCCAAGGACTTCGCCATGCGGCTGGCCTTTGAGGAGTTCAACCTGGTGAAGGTCATGGACACCAAGCGCCAGGAGCTGGTGCGGGACTTTGACGCCGCCATCTATCGGGAGTAACGCGAATACGGACAAAAAAGAGGCGCTGCCGCGGCAGCGCCTCTTCTCAATTGGTGGATCGGGTAAATCAGAACCACAGGCCCCAGGCCAGGAAGCCCAGGCAGGCCACCACGCCGGTGAACAGCAGAACGATGACCAGATAGCCCATGATATCCCGGGCAGACAGCTTGGCAATGCCCAGAGCAGGCAGAGCCCAGAAGGGCTGGATCATGTTGGTCCACTGGTCGCCCCAGGCAATGGCCATGGCGGTGCGGCCGGCGTCGATGCCCAGGTTGGCACCGGCGGGCATCATGATGGGACCCTGAACGGCCCACTGGCCGCCGCCGGAGGGAACGAAGAAGTTCACGATACCGGCCGCCAGGAAGGACAGCATGGGGAAGGTGATGCTGTTGGAGATGTTCACGAAGAACTGGGAGATGACGCTGGCCAGAGACACGCCCTGCTCGTTGGCAGCCACCATCATGCCCATAATACCGGCATAGAAGGGGAACTGCAGCAGGATACCGGCGGCGCCGGCGGCAGCCTCGCCGATGGCGTCCACGTAGCGGCGCAGGTCACCGTGGAGCAGGATGCCCAGGAACAGGAAGATCATGTTCACGATGTTCAGGCCCAGGGTGAAGCCGTTCTGGACGAAGTAGTAAACGATGTAGGCAAACCCGGCCACCACCAGGATCACCCACAGGATCTTGGAGTGCTCGATGCGGTCAGCGGGGGTCTTGATCTCGTAGGTCTTGTCCTCCTCATCCTGCAGCAGGGTGGGGTCGATGCAGACGGTGTGGGCCTTGTCGGGATGCATGGCGTAGTTGATGAAGGGCATGGCGATCAGGATCACGACGCACATGATGATGTTCACGGGGTGGAACACGGTGGCGGTGATGGGGGCCTGATAGGTCACCTCACCGAAGGCCTTGCCGGCCACCAGGTCCAGGGGGATGGAGCCGGACAGACCCGCGTGCCAGATCACGAAGCCGGAGTAGGCGGAGGCGATCAGCAGGGGATAGTCCACGGTGGGCACGCGGCGCACGACCTCCTTGGCCAGCAGAGCGCCGATGACCAGGCCGAAGCCCCAGTTCAGCCAGCAGCAGA
>ERZ773178.3793-NODE-3793-length-12165-cov-4.300248_pt1 | contig 12165 bp, 7 predicted proteins | sample MGYA00580533_ERZ773178 | MGnify/ENA primary metagenome ERZ773178 (study PRJEB29015, sample SAMEA2737859) | human gut metagenome | biome: human gut; feature: human-associated habitat; material: faeces | place: China | collected 2012 ...
TAATGCAATCGGAATACCTTTTTCATAAGCTTTCTTAACACTTTCAACATGGGCAGAGGTGCAATCGTAATCGGTCTTGCCGCTGTAATCATCGGTGAAGTTCTCGGTGAGGCAATTTTCCGCAAGCACATGAATTTCATCATAAGAATGCTCTTTGTAATTGTCGGCGGTATTCTTTATTATATCGCAATGGGCATCGTACTCTGGCTCAAAATGCCGACAGACGATACAAAGCTCTTCACGGCAATTATCGTTGCAATCTTCCTTGCAGTTCCGTATCTCCAGAAAAAGAGAAAGACTTCATTCAAGAAAGTTGCAAAAATGAATGCTAAAAACGCACAGAAGGAGGGTTAAGAATGCTTGAAATCAAGAATGTATGGAAAACCTTTAATAAAGGCACAGTAAATGAAAAGCAGGCGCTCTGCGGAGTTAATCTCACCCTCAATGACGGCGATTTTTGTACGGTAATCGGCGGTAACGGTGCAGGCAAGTCAACAACACTCAACGCAATTGCAGGCGTGTGGCCTGTTGACTGCGGTCAGATTCTTATTGACGGCAAGGATATTTCCGCATTGCCCGAGCATAAAAGAGCGCCGTACCTCGGCAGAGTTTTTCAGGACCCAATGACAGGCACGGTAGCCGATATGGAAATTATAGAAAACCTCGCAATTGCCGCAAGACGAGGCAAAAAAAGAGGACTTTCGTGGGGCGTAAAGGCTGACGAAAGAATCCGTTACCGTCAGATGCTTGCAGAGTTCGACCTCGGACTTGAGGACAGAATGTCATCAAAAGTAGGACTTCTCTCTGGCGGTCAGCGTCAGGCAATAACACTCCTTATGGCAACAATCAAAAAGCCAAAGCTTCTCCTGCTTGACGAGCATACAGCAGCCCTTGACCCGAAAACAGCCGCAAAGGTGCTTGAGCTTTCCGACAAAATCATTGCCGAAAACAACCTTACGGCACTTATGGTAACTCATAATATGCATGACGCAATTACTCACGGCAACCGTCTTATTATGATGAGTGACGGCAAAATTATCCTCGATATCTCAGGCGAAGAAAAGAAAAATCTTACGGTTGAACACCTCCTCGAGATGTTTGAAAAAGCAAGCGGTTCAAAGCTTGAAAACGACCGTATGCTTTTAAGTAAGGATAAATAATCAAAAATCATATAATCTCAAACAAAATGCCCGACACCGCAGTCGGGCATTTTTATTTGTATATTAAACTATGCACGGTTATCCGTAGCTGTGTCCGTTGGACTGCCGTCACGCAAAGGCGGAAAATTTTCCTTCAAACTGATTTTATAATGTTACTGTACAACATTCAAATATTGAACTTTCAGCAAAATAACATTATCAAATTTGTAACACACGGCATAACAATTCTTAATCGGAATAATTAAAAACACCGATATATAGACGAATTCTACAAAAAGCGCACCATAACTTGTGCATAACATAAAAATATCTTGTCAAAACGGCAAAACTAAATGTAAAAACAAACACAAAACTATCACATTAAACAAACACAATAAAATTATTGCAACCTAATTGAAAAAATCAATCTAAAATGGTATAATCTACTATAAAGAATATGGGTTAGTGTTCACATTTTGACTGAAACAAGCTCAAGGACACATTTTTTAGCTAAAGACACGGCACTTTTTGTAAATTAACTTCAAAATCCCGTGGCTTTTCCGATTATGTTTCACCGTTGGTCAGGCGGTAAAGGTCAAACCCGAACCTAACCAAAACCAAAATATTCGGTTATGGAGGTAATAATTATGAATACAAAAATTTCTCATTTAGGCAGAAGCACTGTTTCCGTCATCCTTGCGGTAATGATGCTCCTGTCGACAATGCTTATCGGTACTATAAGTGTTAATGCGGCTGATTATTTTACAGTTGGAGATACTTTATATTTGGATATTTCAGATGCAAATTATGATGCTACTGCGGATAATGCTGAGTTTTACATAAAATTTTATGAAAAAGGTACTGATAGTTTTAGTTGGTCGAAACTTAGCCAAATTGAAAACAGCAAAGTATATTCCGGTACAGTTCCGAATGGAGAATGGAATCAAGCTGTATTTACAAGGGTTAATGGTAAGGCTTTTAACTCTGAGCAAAATTGGGACAGCAGTAATATTTACTCAAGTGCTGATACAACAATAGCTGATAAGGGCGATAAGAACTGTTGGTCACTTAATAATGGAGATATGAAAGGAACTTGGACAATCTATTCAGGCGGTTCAGGCGGTGGTTCGACATCTACCGACTACTACATTGCAGGTAGATTTAAAACCAAATGGAATGCGGATACCACTGAATATAAGTTTACCGAGTCATCTGAACAGAAAGGTCTTTATTATTATGATACAGAAGAAACGGTTGCTTCACTTTCCGGACAGATACCTGAAGGCATATATGGTAATTATGACAGGTACTTCTATATCCGTTCTAGTAATGGTAAATATTTGACTTCTGACGATAAAGCAGGTCACAGTTTTCAAAATAATAAGAATAGTCAAAATTATTTAACGCTTGTTACTAATGATGACACGCCGGAAAAAAGACTTATAAAATTTAGTGATCCTTCTGATCCATCTAATGACAAAGTAACTATTTGGCTTGATACTACTAATAACGATATGCGGTTGTATTATACAGCTGGCTCTGAATCTTCGCTGACCCCTGTAGCACAAAGCGTATCACTTACAGCAAGTTCCTCACCGGTTCAAGTAGGTACAGAAGTTACACTTACTGCTTCTTTAAATGATAGAGCAACCGGTTTAAATGATACCGATGTAACTTATAAATTTGAGCAAACAAGCGGTGCAACAGTAACAGGTACTCCTAATGGAAACACCTATAAATTCACCCCTGCTACAGCAGATGATTATACATTTAAAGTTACCGCTTCTGCTGCGAATTATAGTTCAGTTACGAATACAGTAAAGGTTACTGCTACTTCTGATTCGTCTGATAAGTATGCTATCCATGTTAAGCTTGCGGACAATGTTAGTTCATATAGCTTTTCACTTTGGGCATATGGAGCTCCAAATAATACTAATGCATATGGCTATAATAACTGGGATTCTAAGGAAACTTTTACTATTAATGACCATGAATGGCATGATTATCCATTCATAAACACTATTAGTAACTGGAACCTTATTATTTTTAATAATGGTACTGAAAAAAAATATGATGGTCAATACAATAGTGATCTTTGGGTTACTGTTAAGGGCGATAATAATTATGATGTTTCTACAATAGCCCCAACAAAATACACTGTAACTTATGGTGTGAATGGTGTCAATGGTACTCTTAGTGCCACAGGCGTATCTAGCTCAGGTTCTACTGTAAATAGTGGCACAAAGGTAACCTTTACAGCAAACCCAAACAAAGGCTACGCAGTAGAGGGTTGGTACAACGATGCTGAATGTACTAAAAAAATTGAATCTGCAGGAACTAATAAGACTTATACGGTAACAGTAAATGCAGATACCAATGTATATGTAAAATTCCATACCGCAGAAACATACACAGTAACATTCAGTTCAAGCGACGAAACATACGGTACTATTTCTGCAACGAACGGAACAACTCCACTCACTTCCCCTGCAACAGTAACCGAGGGCGATACAGTAACATTCACTGCAAAACCAAAGGATGGCTACGCTCTTTCCGACTGGACTGTAAACGATGCATCAGTTTCTTCAACAACTAATCCGTATACAATTACAGTCAACAACAACACAACCGTAACCGCTAACTTTAAAGTAGAAGATTCAGGTACAATCGTGAATAATATGTACTTTTTGTATGGCAGCACTAACAACCCACAAAGTTGGGAAGGACAGAAGGGATATAATCAATCAGGATATGGAAAGTACAATGTTTATGAAAAAGACGGAAAATACATAGTAACTCTTAATAAAGAACATTATAAAGAACTGTATTTTGCTTTTTCAAAGCATGATTCCTATGTTAATATGGAGCCAAATACAGGTCTCAAAGCTGTAAATTCAGATAATCCTGAAGGCTTAAGACTTGTAGACACTAAAAAACAGGAGTATTATTTGGGATCGGTTCAATATTTATTCGGTAAAATGAGCATTGTAAGTGAAAATTCTGAATATATCGGAGATATAAAAATCATCTACGACCCGACTGCTAATACATATACGGTAAAAGCTACCAAAGATAGTGCTTCTGATACAACCGTAAATATTACAGGTAAAGACGGTACAATTCGTGCGGGCTTTACTAATACTGGTGATAAAAAAACTACCGCTGTTTTAGGTGATACAACTCTTTCAATAACAACTCCTGATGATAAAATAATTACTGCATCTGATTCATACAAGATTGATGGTAAAAATCGTGCTGTTACTGCTAAGAAAGTTCCTTATGGCTCAACAGTAACCGTTACAACCACAATTAACCCTGACGCAACCTTTGCAGGTCACAATGGCAGTGATTACTATGTTAAGGGATTCAGCGTAAACGGTATCTTTGGTGGAGTTCTTTCACAGACTGAAGGTAAAAATCATAGTAGTGATGTATATACTTATACTTTTGAAGTAAATCAAGAGATTTATGGTTCAAAGCTTGAAATCACTCCTGTGTATTTCCTCAAAAATGATGATAACTGCGTATATTTCTACATCGAGAACTACGATTCTGCAAAACAAATTTGGGGCAATACTCCTTCATGTTATGTATATTATGGTAGTGGTACTACAACATTAGAAGCATTAGGCTATTACCCCGGACAACCAATGGTTGACTACAACGGTTCTATCTTTACTCAGATTCCTAAATTTATAGTCAATGGTGATACCACAGAAAAAATTACAGGTATGACGCTTAATAACTATGTTTGGGACGATGTTCATAGAGATTATAACGGTAAAAATCAAAAAAGTGATAATGCACAGACATACGACTACGATGATTTTGTTAAGATAGCTGAGAGCGGTGCTGCTGCTGATAACATTATTTATCGTTTTAAGTATAATGAATTCGATAATGAACCGGCTGATACATTTGCTGCTTCTAAAGCTGATGCTGCCGGTTGGGAAGTATTCCTTGACTACCAGAATTATCCGACAGATATTTTTGGCAATAAAATTGGTACAGAGAAGCTTGACTATAAGGACACTCAGAGTGTAACCAGTAAGGATAATTACCTGTCAATTATTTCGGACGGTTACCAGAATAACTACATCGGTAAATATGCAACTGCTTGGAGCATTTATAACAAGGCTGGCGATAGAGTGGCTACTATTCCTTCATCAGCTCTCTTGTATGCCCTTGGCAAGTCCGATGAGCAAATGGAAACTGCCATTGGTTCTGAATCAACTCCTACTGACTTCCTCCCCGGCAAGACAGATAGAGATTCTTATTGGGCAACATTTAAAACCTTATATAATGATTATAAAGGTGTTTATGCTCAGATTAACTTTGAGGCAGCTATCAAAGGCGGTGACGATTATGGCAATCGTCTTGACGGTCGTTGGTACTATTCTCAGAGTAAACAGAAAATCACCGGTGAAATCAAGATTCAGTATGCAAATACTCTTGATGACTACAAAGTAGGCGGTTTCCATGAAGATACATTTGCTGATGAAGATGCTTCATCAATTGTTGGTACGACAACAGGAGCAAGTGCATACTTTACCGATCCAGCGGATAGAGTAAGAAAACTTGAAACTTTTGCTGATAATACTCAGGATTATAAGTTTGAAGTTAATGCAACTTCAACTGCAGCATACACATTTGTTGGTTGGTACCGTCTTATTGATGGTGATTACAAGGCAATCAATCCTTCAGATATGAGTAGTTTGACAGGTGCAGTTACACGAAATTCAGATGTAACGCTTGTTGCTCGTTATATCAAAACCCCGGGCGGTTCAATGACCTTCCACCATTCATTGTACAACGGAACAAATGCAGGCGGAGGTAAAGCCACTCCCGAAATTCAGGTTGTTGTTAAAAACAACGAGGGTAAATCTCTTTATGATTCAGGCAGGATTGCCGGCACAGCTTCAATCGATAAGACTAAGATTGCTGAATTAGCAGCGCAAACAGGTCTTACTGTAACTGTTACTCTTTACACAACAACAAAGAACCTTTATAATTTCAATGGTTACTATTCTGCTGAAAACACAACAGATATAACTGCTTTTAATCCTACTACTGGTTTTACAACAAATGTTAGCGGAGACAGAACAGAAGGTCTTGTAACTACATCAGAATATACGTTCTCGTTTAATGAATACTATAATAAGTATGCAAGCACTCTTACTGCTGCTGATGCGGGAACAGTATATTATAATTTCTATTCTGACATTACTTCTATTAAAGTACCGTATAAGGTTCAGTTCTCTTATACTGACAGAATGGGTAATCAAAAGTATTACAACAAGGCAGGTTATGTTGATCCCGAAAACACTTCATCATACACATTTGATGAGAATGCTACTAATGTTGAAGGTGTGGAATCACATTCTGTAAAGGTAACTCTTACAAATAGCTTTATCCTTTCTCTTGCACCGTATGAGTCAAATTTTACAAAGAATCTTACTTGGAATGAGACTCCTGATAGCAATACCGCTTTCGATTCATCAGATAATAAGTCAATAGCATCAGCTGTTGTTAATTCAACTCAGTCAGACAGAACAATCCACCTTAATGTTTTCCGTGATAAGGATACTAATGAACCTACTTCTTCTAATAACGAAAACGGTAATTTTGAACTTTTCACAAAAAATGGTTCATCTGAATTACCTTATAATTCAGTGTTCTATACAAAAAATTCTGACGGAACTTATACTTATGATATCACTGCTCCGAAAACATATACAGATAAAGGTAAAACACTTCAGTTTATGTATTGGGCAATCTACTCCGATCCGGGATGTAATAATCTTGTCATTAAAGCATACAACATCGACGGTGGATTCAGCTATGTATCATATGACAACTATTGGATAGTTCCTGTTTATGGAGAAAGCTCAACTCCAGTTGCATCTGTTAAGGAAGTTTATACTTCAACTCAGTTTATGGAAGTAACAAGAAATCAGTGGACAGCTGGTAATGCTGACAGCTTCAACGGATTTGACGCTGATAGTATGACTACACTTGATACAGCTGCTGATTTCATTAAAGGTAACGGTGAAGACAAGCTTTACGCTGACTTTGTACTTAATTTCTTCTATAACGGCAAACAGCTCAATGTATTTGATCCTAACAGCAGTAAGGTTCAGACAGGTATTGTGATGCAGAAGTTAGAGTTAGAAAAAGATTCCATTGGTGTAGGTTACAATACTGATATGGAGTACTACGCTAGTAAGTACACCGCTGACCTTTCCGTGGCAGCTGAAGATGCTAAAAAGAAAATTTTGACAGGTGAATCAAGTATTGAGTCGCTCACAAAACAGATCAATAATAACAGACTTAATAATAAGAACAGACTTCAGTATTATGCTCGTTTCAATAATACCGAAGCTAATGCAAATTGTGTTTATAGAGTTTACACTTATATTAAGTATGTTAATGAATCAAATGAAACTGTTGTTGAACTTGGTGATCCTATCTACTTTACACTCTATGATATTGCGAACGCAACAGTTTAATTTTAAATTTATTGTGTGCAACAGACAATACTGTTGCACACATAAAATTTAGGAAGGAGTTATTTATGAAAAAAGAGTATTCTTCTCCTGAATTTGAATTAGTAGAATTTAAATTCGAGGATATAATTTTGACCGGTAGTCTTGATGATACTCCTGAGGCTACTAAGAGTGATGGTGACGATTGGGGGTAATGATATGAAAAATACATATTGTTTAAAATCCCTAAAACGCTTTTCCGGATTGTTATTATCTGTATTTTTTATTATTATTTCTACATTTCAAATTTCTGCGGCTTCATATGAAACCGACGGCTTTGTATATTCTGTTTCCGACGGTAATGCGAGCGTAACCGGATATAAAGGTGATAAGACCGATATTGTTCTTCCGCTTAAGCTTCAAAGCTGGTCTGTATCGGAAATTTCTGATTTTGCCTTTGTGGGAAAGACCGCAATAACATCGGTCAGGCTTAACGAAGCAAGATATCTTAGAAGAATCGGTACTGATTCTTTTTACGGTTGTACTTCGCTTGAATCAATTTCAATTCCTATCTGGGTGAGAGATTTTGGTGCTGCCGTGTTTCAGAATTGCACAAGTTTGAAATCTGTTACCTTTAACTGTGTGCCGAGTAAAATTACCGATCAGATGTTCTACAATTGTACTTCTTTAGACAAGGTATATTTACCTGCCGGTACAAGTGCGATTGGTAAGAGTGCTTTTGCTGAATGTGCATCACTGTCAGAGGTGTTTATTCCTACATCCGTGACTTCTATTGCTTCTAACGCTTTCAGAACCTCTCCGAATGTAACAATCAAGGGCAGTTACGGTTCTTATGCCGAGGAATATGCAAAGGCTAACAATATTCCGTTTGAGGGCATTTCTGCTTATGATGTCGGTGATGTTAATATGGATGGCAGGATTGATATTTTAGATGCAACTCTTATCCAGAAGTATGTTGTCGGTATTGTTGAACTTTCGGCAGAACAAAAACATCTTGCCGATTATAACAACGACGGTGACATCACAGTAGTTGACGCAACGGAAATTCAGAAGTTTATCGTTCATTTAAACTAACCAATAAAAAAACAGGCTCACTTTTTGTGAGTCTGTTTTATTTCGGAGGACGCTTTGCCAAAATATTTAATTGCTGATTTTATCGTTGAAATTGAACCAAAATTTGATTACTTAAAAAAATTGTGCGAACCGTTTTTGTATGAAGGGGAGAGAAGTGCAGATTTTTCCGCAATACCGTCAGACTCATACTTAAATTCCCTGTTGAGCCGTATGGTTGAAGGTTCAACCATTGATGAAGCCGAAGAATTTGCAACGGCGTCAATTTTTAACCGCAAAATAATTCACCGTGGCGCTATGCTTGTGCATTCCTCGGCACTCGTTTTTGACGGAAAAGCGTATTTGTTTTCCGCCGATTCAGGTGTCGGCAAATCCACTCATACAAAGATGTGGTTGAAAAGATTCGGCTCAAAAGCTCATATTCTCAATGACGATAAGCCTGTTGTGAAAATTAAAAACGAAGTCCCGCTATGCTGCGGAACTCCGTTTGACGGCGGAAGCGGAATTGCTAACAACGAAACCGTTCCCATAGGTGCTATAATATTCATAGAACGCTCAGTCGATAATTTTGTTACAATTCCCGACACAAATGAGATTGTACAAAGGCTTTACAAATCAACAGTAAAATTTGTGAATAAGTCAGACGGAATGTCTTTGCTCTCAAATCTCGATAATCTTATTCGGCATACAAAATTTTATGTACTGCATTGCAATACAGATGATTCTGCCGTGGATGTTGCCTACAACAATATAATTAAAAACTGCAAATAAAAGACGGTCTGTTCTCGCAGACCGTCTTGTTATATGTATAAAATTGATTACTTGATTTCCTTAATCCAGCCTTCGGGAGCTTCGATTCTGCCCATCTGAATACCTGTAAGTGTATCGTAAAGCTTCTTTGTAATCGGACCCATTTCATCCATACCGCTCGGGAAACAAATTTCCTTGCCGTGGTCGTTAATTTTGCCGACAGGTGAGATTACGGCAGCTGTACCGCAAAGACCGCATTCTGCAAAGTCCTTAACTTCATCAAAGTAAACTTCTCTTTCTTCAACCTCAAGACCAAGATAATGCTCAGCAACATACATAAGTGAGCGGCGGGTAATTGAGGGGAGAATGCTGTTAGACTTTGGAGTAACAACCTTGTTGTCCTTTGTTACAAAAATAAAGTTAGCACCGCCTGTTTCTTCAACCTTAGTTCTTGTAGCGGCGTCAAGATACATATTTTCGTCAAAACCTTCTGCATGAGCAGTAACAATAGCGTGAAGGCTCATTGCATAGTTAAGTCCTGCCTTGATGTGACCTGTGCCGTGAGGAGCAGCTCTGTCAAAGTCTGAAACCTTAATTGTAATAGGCTTTGCACCGCCCTTGAAGTAAGGACCTACAGGAGTGGTAAATACTCTGAACTGATATTCTGCCGACGGCTTAACACCGATTACAGGACCGCTGCCGAACATATACGGACGAATATAAAGTGTTGCGCCTGTGCCGTACGGAGGAACATAATCTGCATTTGCCTTAACAACATTGCAAACAGCCTCAACAAACTTTTCTTTTGGAAATACAGGCATCTCAAGACGCTTACAGCTGTCCTCCATTCTCTGTCCGTTAAGATCAGGTCTGAACACAACAATTCTGCCGTCACAGGTAGTGTACGCTTTCATACCCTCAAAGCAAGTCTGAGCATACTGCAAAACGCCTGCACATTCGCTGATAGTAATTGTGGTGTCGGCTGTCATACTGCCGTTGTCCCACTTACCGTCTTTATAATTAGCTACAAATCTTTCACCGATGGGCATATAACCGAAGCCAATGTTTGCCCAGTCAATATTCTGCTTTTCCATCATAAATACTTCCTTTCAATATAAGAAAAAACCTCATTGGTTATACACATATTTTAGCACTTTAATACGCAACTTGTCAATGTTATAACAGCATATTTCACCGTTTTTATGATAATTTATACGCTTTTTAATGTATAATATGAATTTTACTGCATAAGAAACTTTCATTTTGCCGATATTATCTTTTAAAGGGGAAAAACAAACAACAATGTTCTTCTACAGAATAAAAAAATTACTGTTGGGATATATACTTAATTTAATAAGTTACATGGGTGATTTTATGGCTGAAGTTGTAAAAATAGTATTGACGGGAGGACCCTGCGGCGGCAAGACTTCCGCATTAAAATATATCAGCGAAGAGCTTAAAAAGCTTAATATTCCTACAATTACAATCGGTGAGGTTGCAAGCAGATTGTTTAGTGAGGGCAAAACCCCCGAAAATGTCGGCTCTTATGAATTTCACAGAGAACTGTTTGAAATTCAGCTTGCTGAGGAGAATGAAAAAACGCAAATTGCCAAAAATATGGATTGTGAAAAGGCGGTTTTACTTTTTGACAGAGGATTGCTTGACAGCAGAGCATATGTTACGGAAGATGAGTTTGCAAAGTATGCAGGTATTCATAATTTGAATGAAGATGTAATACGAAATTCTTATGACGCAGTATTTCATCTTGTGACTTCCGCAGACGGTGCAGAAGAGTATTACGGAAAAGAAACCAATATTTTCCGCAGGGAAGAAAGTCTTGAAAAAGCAAGAGAAGTTGACACAGATGTTATGGCTGTGTGGACAGGCACACCGCATCTGAGAATTATTGATAATTCGACCGACTTTGATACTAAGCTGAAAAGACTTCTCAAGGAGGTTGTCGCATTTCTCGGAATTCCGAAACCACTTGAAATTGAAAGAAAATTTTTGATTGAATATCCTGATATTGAATTTTTGAACAGCATAAAAACCTGTCGCAGAATTCCTATTACACAGGCATACCTCACTACTCCCGAGGAAGGATATTTCAGAATCCGCAAAAGGGGAGAGGGTGACAAGGCTGTATATATCAAAACTGTAAAAATCAAAATATCGGATATTAAGCGGATTGAAATTGAAAATTATATTTCAAAAGAACAATACGACTCGTACCTTGCTCAAAGGCAGTATGTTACAGGCGTCATCAGTAAAGACAGATATTGCATTGTCGATAACAACACATACTACGAACTTGATGTTTATCCGTTCTGGAATGACAGGGCAACAATAGAAATTGAATTGCTTAGTGAAGATCAGCGGTATCAACTTCCTAAGTTTGTAAAGCTTATAAGAGAGGTTTCGTCTGAACCCGATTATAGGAATCTTGCACTTGCTCAGAAATACGGAAAGCCGTAATTTGACGGATTTTGTCCGAAAAAAACTTTTTAAAAATTAAATATGAAAAAAATTCAAAAAAGTGTTGACAAATATGCCGTATATGGGTATAATATAAAGGCTGACTGAGGTCAGCAACTGATGCGCCAATAGCTCAGCTGGATAGAGCAACTGCCTTCTAAGCAGTAGGTCAGGGGTTCGAGTCCCTTTTGGCGCGCCACTTATGGTGGGATTAGCGTAGTTGG
>ERZ773178.3799-NODE-3799-length-12147-cov-11.207425_pt1 | contig 12147 bp, 15 predicted proteins | sample MGYA00580533_ERZ773178 | MGnify/ENA primary metagenome ERZ773178 (study PRJEB29015, sample SAMEA2737859) | human gut metagenome | biome: human gut; feature: human-associated habitat; material: faeces | place: China | collected 2012 ...
ACGTGAGTGGTGGACACGTAACGTTGTCACATGTCCACCACCGAAACACACTATTCACTTTACCGTGCTAAAGCTACGCGGACAATCACGTCGCACTAAAGTCAATGCGTGCAAAATACGTGTCCTCTGGGCGATAACGCAGAGGGGCCAAATTGTAAAAATCTGACAGAGGGGTTTTAACGATCACATTACCGTCTGTCCATTCTTCGATGGTCGCATGGATGATATACGGTGTGCCGTCAGTTTCCAAACCAACCACTCCGACATGCCCGATATTGTCAAAACCGGAAGTGTCATACACACCCTCTGACGACTGCGCGGGAGGTCTGCGGAAAATAGCGATGTCACCATCATGCAGCTGTGTGATGTCGCTGAAAACCTGTTTGTTGTCCCACCACCACCAACCCAGTGTGCTTGTGTTGGTGATGCGCTGATTAAGTCCGTTAGTCCAGGCACCAGCCGATTGTTTTACCAGCGCTTTGGTCACCGACGTCCACGGATACAGGGATTTGGGATTGACCACCAGGTCGTCAAAGTTAAAAGTGGCATCGGCTGTGTCATTGGTGTAGGGTGAATGGTCGTAGTCAATGCCCAATATGGCAAACATAGCAATGTTGTCGCATTCCACCAATCCGGCACCATCACCGTTATTAAGTTTATTGCTGGTGGTATACATGAAATTTAAGCCATATGCAAATTTTCGTCCACTTTCCCGCGCATGGAGAAAACTTAATGCACAGTCCAACGCACCGCGATTACCGGTCGCCCCGTCTACGATACCATTTTTCGGGGATTTGGCGGGGTGTGCCCTGCGGGCATTGACCATAATACGGGCGGCAACGTTAAGGGGATACGTGTAGTTGATGGGTGTACCAAGCACCAGTGATACGTGTGTTGTATCATAGTTGCAGCTATACACGCTAAAAAATCGTGAATCGGTATTTGCTACAATGATAGCCCGGTCTATGGGCATGTCCACGGGAAAGGTGAAACGGTCGCTGTAATAAAATTCAGCGGTGGAAAATTTATGCACGTTGTCAGCGGTCAGCGCACAATAGCGCGTACTTGCCATGTTCAAAATTTCGTCATTTTTGGCAATGTTTGTGCCATACATAAAGCCCAACCATCCGTAGCAACTGGCCTTGAATGGCACATACAACGCGCGTTTAAGTGTACCGTCATCCCGCCATTTTGTCAAAATATCGGTAACAGTGGCCGCAACTTCGTGCTGTTCGAAATAGTTGTCCACCCATTCTTTCAACGCCTTAAACGCCGTTTCCAGATCATTCATGCCAGCTGCAATTTCCTTAACCTTGTTAAGCAGCCAGTCAAGGTTAAGTTCGTGAAAATTGCTGTATGGGAATTGATTAAATGCCATAATTAAACCTCCTTTTAATATACCATCAGACAAAACCGCTGCTTAAACTCGCTGATAATGATATGCACCATATCATTTTTAGCGCGCAAATCTAATTCTGCACTAATCATTTGTTGGGCCATTGTCACGCCAATATTGCCGTGGATATGACCGCTGTGCTCGCTGCCGCTGTTGGTAGATTGTTCGCTTGACGATTGATCCTGCATCTGATCCGCCACGTTAAAACCGGCAACTTTATTCAGGTAGCCGCCTTCACTGGTGGCCTTGTCGTTCCAGTCCTCGTATCTGTCATAGTTTTCAATGGGGCTGTATTCCGCATTCAGTGCCGCGGCGATTCGATTCCACGCGGAAACCCTGCTTTTAGACCATGCCGTGATAGCGTTTTTCATGGTTTCCGCTGCCGGATACAGTAGTTCCAGTTCTGCAAGTTCTAACATCATTTCCGGCAATACGTCGTCTTCTGTAACTCCTGACGGCCACGACATACCGTTAAACAGTGAATGGTCGTAGTCATACAGGCCTTTAATTGACATTGTCGCTCGCATCGGCTGCACCTCCTCCGGGAATTGTGGGGATTTTTCGCCAGTCAACCGACAGATCAAGCCCAAACATGGTGTTTGCTTTTCGGCACGATTCTTGCAAAGATTCCAACCACAAAGAGCATTTACTGTACGTTTCAACATTGTTTGCGTTGACCTCGTCTGTAACCAGTCGTTCCCGTTTGTCGGTGTTGGCGTTGGGAATCCCGATATGAGTATCAAACATAGATTCGATTTTCCGCATATCGGATAGCAGTTTGTCTACAATGTAGTTTTGCCCGATATTTTGGAAAAACGCCTGCCATGCCGGACTGCCATCATCGTTAAACAGATTTTTGTCAATGACCGCTGCGGGATTGCCTGCCCCAATCTGGTCATATAGCTTTTTCAGGCTTTCCGCTGCTGTCTTATTACTGGCGGCGAACACATACGACATCTTACTGTTAAAAAGGTTGATGGAGATAGTCTCTGACACAATCGCCATCAATTCCGCATAGTCGCCCACCAGATCGAGGATCCCGCCATAGTCAGGCTGCAACTTGAACAGTGTACAGTCAACACCGATACGGGGCGAGAGATTACCAGACAACAGCGGATTGCTGATCTGTATATGGGTGGGCTGGTAGTAGATATCATAGCCGGACAGCGTACCGCCCTGCGGAATCACACCATATTTGTCCGTGTTGATAACCGCAATGTTGCCCCAGCAGTACAACACATACAGAAAGTAATCCCTGCTCCATGTCTCCGGCAGTCGCCATTCGAACACCGACATAGCTTTTTGCAGCAGATAACGCTTGTAGTAGTACACAAGATTTGTGTTTTGGCTGTGCACGGTGCCAGGTGAATTATGACTTGCCAAAATGTTCTGTTCGTCATAGGAAAACGGCGGTTTCATTTTGCTTACACCTCCTATTCATAGAAAAACCCGGAACGCATATGATTTTGAATCTGGGCGGTTTCCGTGCTGGTGCAAGGGATATCAATATCGGGGTCAGAGATCATCATAAACCCCGCCAGACTATCAAGCTGCACACGCTTACAATACGGTCTGCCCCGGTCTGGTAAATCCTCGTCCGCAATCATCTGGAATGCGGCAATCAGCATACCGCTGATTGTGCAATCATTCAGGCCACCCAGCCCGCCGGACGTTGAAACTTTATCACCGAAAGAAATATTACCCAGTTTAGGAATACCGCCCAGAATACCGCTGACACCCTGCACAGCCCCTACAAGCGCATCACCCAGCATAGCGCCAAAACCGCCAGCGCTGCGGAGGGTATTTGCACCCATGCCCAAAATATTGGACTGTAACTGTGCAATAGGCATTGATACGCCTACCTGATAGTCTACAACTTGCGTTGCCGTGCCTGCGGAATTTGGGGTGATTAGACAAGTCGCTTTGCCGGTTGTCAGGTCAACGTTGACTTCGATATTGATTGATGTTGCGTCAATCATGTCGTACCCCTGAATATCCAGCATGCCAAAGCAAGGCAGACGTAAAGTGTAATGTGCGGTATCCACAGCATTCAGCCATTTTCCACGGGCTTGCTGTGGGTGTTTCGGCAGATTGACGGACGCGCCATAACTGACATATGTATTGCTACCCAGCTTATATCCGCTGCTGCCGGTAATCGTCCACCATCCCATTTCCACCTCCACCGTTCCGGATTGAGCCACAGAAAAAGGGAACCACATTATGGTGGTGAAATATTGTATTGGATTAAAACTTGCTTTAAGCTGCTCGTCTTGGAATCCGTAGTTATAGTTAAAAACTGTCGCCATCAAATCTTGGTATTGTGCATACGTAAATCCCCAATAGTTGATTATGCCACCTTGCCCAACAATTCCAACCACATAGCTACCGCTGGCTGCACTGCCTGTAATTTTCCACGTTGACTGATCTGCGTTTGCCAGTGTAAACGGGATTTTCGTCACCGTAAAGTCAGCAGTCCTGTTATAGGTCATGTCCGGTATTGTGCCGGTAAAATCGGACGCGCTGCGCTCCACATAAAGCGTTTGCGCTCCGATTTCCGCTTTCCAACTGGCCAATACGTCAATGGTCATGACAGCGTACCACAGGCCATTTTGAAACGTCCAGTTGGTGATAAAATAATAGCGGTCAAAAGCTGCTATATGCGCATAGTTGTATTGTGCGGGGTACGTCCCCGCCCCGATATTAAGAGGTAATACCGGGGCGAGGACATCTAATGTATCGTTGGAAACGCACTGGTACACAGCATCAGCAGCTTTTTCGGGAATCATTGTGCTGTTGGTTTTTTTAGAGATTTTCCACAGTTCGACCGGAAAAGCCACGATTACACCGCCTTTCTTAATCCAGCAGCAAAATAAGGCCCTTTTCCGTCATGTCCTGCATAGTGCGGAAATTGACATGATCGAAGTCGTTCCAGTAGCCGCCCTTTGCGTTGAACGGTGTGAGCTGGTTCCACGCGTTGACCTGCGCATAACCCAGCGCATCCTCATCGAACATGATGCCGAAAATACCGGCCTGCTCAATGCCTGCGCTGCTTCCGTCTCCTACCTTTGTCTTTACCGTTCCGTCCGTGCCGGTATAGACGGGATTGACGGAAATACTGTCTGGCTTCTCGATGGACTGCCAGAACGTGACAGATTCATAGTCAGTGTATCGGATCAGGTCATCATGGAACGTTTCAGACGCCACCATAGCTTTGACCATCTCCATGGCAGGCGCGTACATGTACAGCTTGAGACGATCCGGCGGGGTATGACGCATGACAGGCTTTGCGTTGATAACCGTCTGGAACATCTGGGATCGCTCGCGCATAAGCTCCATCAGACTGCGGATACGGGCATACACCCAGCGCATAAAAGGTGTAAAGTTGTCCGGCATGTATACGGTCTGCGCGGTCAACTGCTGATTGGTCAGGGCGTTATACTCCGTCAGCAAATGTACAATGCGGCTTTCCTGTGCTTCGGCCAGCAGCGAACCGACATAGTTGGCCAGCAGACCGCGCCCCACGGTTTCCCGATACTGTACCAGCTTGTCGGCGCGATTCTGACCCACCATCGAGACAAAGCGCATGAACTCCTCCGGGCCGGTAAACGCAGTATCGAGGTTGTCGCGGAAGATCGTATAGCTGTTTTCGTACACGGATTGACCGTAGAAATTGGTCTGCAAAACATCGGGCTTATTCAGGGTGTACATATCCACGCTCTTACCGTCACCGCTGGCGGGGGTCTGATCTGCGTTGTAGCCCACAGGCCACGTAAAGCGTGCGTCATCCTCCACCGGCTTATCAGCCACGGACATTTTCCGGGTAGCATTACCCCAGCGCTGCATATCCATTTCCAGACCTTTGAAACGACTGGTATAGGGCCGCTGGGAAAAAATGGTTCTGCCCCACATCTGGGACAGTGCGTTGATGATAGGATCAACGCCCGTTTTTAGTGCCGTGGTCGCCACACTGACAAATTCCGTGGAGTTAGTGGGCGTAATAACCGTCTGGCCGGTCGCCTGCTTTACAAGGCTCGTCAGGATTGTACCGGCCTGATTTATCACCATGTCATTTACAGTTGCCATTGTTATTCCTCCTTTTTAATAGGTTTCGGGGCGATGATATTTGCCAAAATCTGATCTGCCGTCATAGGCTGCTTCGGCTGCTGGCTGGTCTGCACATTGCCGGTCTGGATTGCATTTTTAATACCCAGCAGCTCACCCATCATAGCTTGATAGTCAAACGGGGCAGCGGGTGCAGCAGGTGTCGCAGGTGCAGCAGGTGTCGCAGGTGCAGCAGGCGCGGCAGGTGTCGCAGGTGCAGCAGGTGCAGCAGGCGCGGCAGACGCGGCAGGTGTCGCAGGTGTAGCAGGCGCGGGCATCTGCTCCAGCATAGCCAGCTGTCCGATTTGGTCGGCGCTATAACCGGCATGAGCAAGCGCCAAAATGTCCTTGTATGTCATGTTCTCACCTCCTTAATAAAAGCATTCGGGTAGTCCTGTTTCACAGTCGCCAGCATTTTTTCCGCGTTTTCCAGCTTCTCAAATGCCCCGACCTGCACGTGATACATGATTGTTACATGTGCAACATACGGCATTTTGAAGTGCTCGCAGATGCCCTTTGCCAGCGCTTCGGCGATCTGGTCAACGTGGTTGACAATCCATTCGGCATCGTCAATGTTGTCATGAAAACCAATTTCCGGCAGAATTGCCGGTGCAAACGGGTATTTGAGCTCGTACAGGCTGTCAGTTTCCACGATTTTAGATTTGGTAGACCCATCATACACCGTATCAAGTGCGGCCATGATGCACTTTCCAAATTTCCGGCTTTTGTCGGACGGGTAACAATGCACCCGGATTCCCTGTACAGACCCGTCAAAAGCGTTGGTGTGGAGAGCAATATAGCCGTCTACATGTGCCATATTTGCTTTCCTGACACGATCTGACAGATAGCCGCTGGGCAGATACACAACATCCACACCGCAGCGCAGAAGATGCTCCACCAGCTTATCCGCTACACAGTGCATCTGGTAGCCCTCGTTGGTGTCCCCGTATGCGTACAAGTTTCTGTACTGATCGGACGGGCTGAGGGCGATCTTAATTTTTTTAGATGTGGCCATCATCGCCCATCCTTTCGCATAGACGTGTCATAACAACAGTGTTGTTATTCAGGGCCTCCGAAAACTTGTCCATTTCTGTCTTGTGCTGCTCGTCGGACTTGACCATGCGCCAGAACAGCGCACCGCAGCAGACGATAGGAAACCCCAGGGTACTGACCAACTGAATGATTGCGTTAGTGTCCATAATATATCCTCCTTATAAAATAGGTCTGGTGGTAATGGCAGCTCGTGCGCTGCACCCGCGCATGGCCGCCCTTCCGGGGCTGTGCATGGCCGCTGCCACTACCTCCTTTATTGTATACCAGCCATGCACATTTGTCAATTTTTTTCACAAATCCATGTACTTTTTGAATAGCAGTTCAGACAAAAAATCTTCAAAAAATACCTGCTTGTAAAAATAGGCCGACACAAGCCAACTATACCGTATGCGAAAACGCGATAGATCAATAGACCCGCTGCTGTATTCCTCCGGTGATCCTGACTTATGGCTCGAGACATATAGCCATTTTTCCGATTTGTGGCGGTAAATAGTAATTTCGCCCACGCTGGAAATTGGCCGCAGCTCTTTCAACACCGCCGTTCTTGGATTTGTGCATTCTTCCGAAAAGTCGTTGTCAACGGCCATAGCCGCAAAACCTGTACCGGCTGTCAACTTATACAGCGCTGTTTCCTTTTTTTTCTTTTCCGAAATAGGGGAGCGCTGCAAGATTGCCAGAAACAGACCGCGTTCCGCGTCTTTATAAATCTCCGTTTTTGATTTATACATTTTGACAGCCCTGCCGACAATACCCAATTCCAGAAAAATAGGATTGCCCATCAAGTTAGCATTGGATAGCAGTACACATTGTACAGGAGGTCCGCCGGACAGCTCACGGTTACGGTTGACCGTCTCCACAGCATTAAAAAATGCTGCTGCTTCGTCTTTTATCGGCCTGCGGTGCCGTTCCGGGATGAACTCGTCGAAAATGATTGCCTGTACGTCTGACGCATCAATACCACGGACATCTGCAAAGGTAGACAAAGCCATGCTATAACCTATAAGCTGCTGTCTCTCCTCATCAATAAAACCGTAGCAGTCTTTACCCATCTTTTTTGTTAATGTGTTGTAGCCGTGGTATTCATCCAGCTTCTTGAACGGCGACAACTCCGGTATGCCCGTTGTTCGCGTCTCATCAGGGCGGCGGCGCAGGTAGATAAACCGCTTACCGGTATCAACCGCCGATTGCCGGAAATATTCCAGCACACCGAAAGTCTTACCGGTGCCGCGGCCACCCACCATTATTACAAATGGCAGGTGACCGGACAGCACCCACGGGATATCTACATAGCCGCTATGCAGATACAGTCCCATTGTTACTCCTTAAAAGGTAAGTCGTCTTCGTCCTCGTCTTCGTCCACGTCTTCGTCCACGTCTTCGTCCTCGTCACAGGCTTCCAGCACCGCAGCGATGATCTCTGCGGTATCGTCTTCGGACAGGGGCGCCCAGCAGTGATTATACCACTTGCCGCCTTTCTCGGCAGGCTTCTTGGACGGGAACCCGATAAACCGGCCGTTTTCGCCCTCGATCAGCTTACAGCCGTAAATGCTGATACCGTTAAGGATCATGTCAAAAAAATACATATCCTCATACGGCGTGGCGCGAATAATGGACATGCTGGAAACCCGAATCGGCTTGATCTTCTTGGTGCTCTTGGTGCTCTTGGTGCTCTTGGTGCTCTTGGTGCTCTTGGTGCTCTTTTTCATGATAATAATCCCTTTCTAAACACAATAAATTCTGTCAGGTTTTTCCAGCACTCTTAAATAGTCGGCAGTCAGACCAACGGTATATGTGCTGTCTTTGATGCAGATGTTAGGCCCTATTTCCAAATCATGGCCGTCTATCTGTATCGTGCTGCATGGGGTATCGTCATTATAAATGCTTTCGGTTCCACCTCCTTTTATAAAAACCATGCCCTCCTTAAAGGCTTCAAGTCCTCCGGCGGCTTTTAACTCGTCAGCTCCTTTCCTTTTCTCAACGCCGGAAATTGTTATATGCAAATTCCCGTTTTGGGTATATGCGTACTTTTTTGCACCGAGGGTCTTAAACTCATCATATGACCCCTCGTACTCAAAAACGCCCATGTAATGACGTTCACCGGCTGGATCATCAGCATAAGCGCTTGACCTTGTAGACGATTTTATACGCTTTGTATTGTATGCTGTCCAGTCGACATCTCCGACATACTTAACGCTATCGGTATCACAATATATAGCACCATCACCGGCCAGCTCCAAACCCTCTTGCAAGCGCAGCCGTGCCCATGCTGTTATCCAAACGCCCCACGCATAACACAGATACGCTCTTTTACTGTTTTTGTCCAGCAGCTCTGTAATAGGCTTATCGTCTATTAAAAAATTCTGACCGTCAAAAATGATACCCTGTTTACATTGATCTTGTGCCATGCAGCCATAGATGCTGTTTAGCAAAGCTTTTTTCTTGCCATATAGCATGGCTTCATAGCTGCCCTCTGGTGCGCCTTTCAACGTTGTCTTGTCGCGGTAATACTCGATGCATGTCGTAACCAACGGATTAGGCAGGTATCCATATCTGCTGTAATACAGGTCTGTCACCTCCACCATATCCCATGTGTACTGCTTCTTGACAATTTTCCAGTCAACGTCCGTCAAAGTTGTTTCCAGATAGTCAGCACTTAAAATTCTACCGTTATCCGCATAGGGATTCATGATCTGACGACACTTTGACCGCGATATGTACGGAAAACCCCAGTACGGATCGCGCAGCCGGAAACCGGTAAATTTTGCCCGGAACAAAAACGCACGTTTGGCCTTTATCAGATTCGAGATTGTCAATCCACCTGCCGGGCGAAACTCTGTCAACGGAAATTTGCAATTCACCAACACGTCAGGGTATGACGATGACCTGTCCGCGCTTTTCACATTGGGTATGATCTTCCCGGTGTAAAATCTATTTGCATGTGTGTCACCACCCCGGAACGCTTCTTTTAAAAGCTGGTACACTTCCAAAGTCGGCTGTGCTTCTAATACACGCTTTGTCCCACAGACCCGCATAGCCCGCTTCACGTCTCGCCGTACATAGCCTGTTGAGGTCAGCGGCATTGTAGCAAGATTGTCGCCGTCCATTTCCATTTCCGCTTTATAGGCTTCCACAAGGCCAATAACATCATTATAGCAGTATTCCAACTCACGATCTGTAAGCGGTGTCCACGGATAGCGTATAACCTTGTAGTCAAACTCATCACCAGATAGCTTCTGGTGTTCCACGTTAAACTTTTTGGTGTATGCGGCCAACGACATGTTGGAATGTATATAGGTGCAGCGATATTCCAACGCTTTATCATACATAGTGCATTTACACACTTTGCGGCGGTCTAATGCAAATACGTCATCAGCAGTAAAGTCATAGATCGTACGAAGAAATTGAAACTCATATGAGAGATTATGCACCAAAACAACTAATGTATATTCATCTCCTATGATCCGTGCCAACCGTTCTATAAACATGCGCAGCTCCCGCCACGTTCGGCCTATAAGTATACCAATACCATCAAAATGCCATTGCCAGATATACATAATAGCTTGATCCTGTTCCGGCAGCTTGCTTGTTTCAATGTCAAAAGCGGTAACGATATCCAAATACCGCTTTTCACTCCGGCTGGCTGGATTGCCTGATTTTCGCTTTTCCGGCTTTATTTTGGCAAATTCCGAAAAGGGGAAAAGTTGCGGTGTCGTAAATCATCACCATTCCCCCTTTCCGAATTTGTAGAAAATCAAACAAGTACCAAGAATCGCAAGAAAAAACCACATAGCATCAGCCCCTTTCTTTCATAAAAACACGGAACTTTTGTTCAACATCTGCTTTTCTTGCCTGTGCATCTGCGGTATTCATATACCGGCGATTCCTGACTTTCTGATATACAAAACCGATAGAATCTTTCATTACCTCCAGAAAATCCACCCATGCCGAATAATTGGCGGCATTTACGAAACCGTATCCATACTGATTCTGCCATGTGTTGACCTGTTCCGCCCTGATCTCTTTAAGGCCGCTGACCGACGACCCCTTTGCAGACAAAAATCTGGAAATGTCCACAAGGGCCATAGCCAATTCACGCTTGTCTTTGATGCTCTTGGTCTGCGGAAACCGCCCCACAGCATTGCGGTATGTTACACCACCGGCAAACTCGCTTTTACCTAAACGCTGTATTGACTTCTGGGCAACTGCCCGTAATCTGGCGTATTCTTGCCGCAGCTCTTTTTCGGATCGTTCGGCCAAAGCACCGGGATAGTAAGTGGATATTGACCACTTAAAATTACGGTACGGTTTATAGGGCATCGTTCACACCTCCCCACTGTTCGGCCATAGCCTTGGCAATTCCCGGAAAAGTTTTGCTTCTTGCCTTGGCCGTTCGTGGATCATTCCATCGCAAAATTTTTCCCGTCTCATCTCTTGCACAGTCAGCGTTAGCCCCCACGCTATACCCACCGGGCATAATCTCTCCAGCATCGACAATGTTTGTTGGCTGGAGACTGGGCAACCCCTTTAGCCATAGACAGGTCTTTTTCCTTGCGTGGTGTCCAAATTCATACGGCTGTATAATACAGTCAGGCTTTCTATAATATGTGGACATGCATCCGACAGGATTTTCGACTGCAATTTTAGGGACATCGGATTTTATAAAGGACATAAAAAAAATTGCCGCCTCTGCCCTCAACTGCCACCGAATAACCGCCTTTCTCCCATACCTTTCAATATTAAACCACCGATTCCCTGTAATAGTCAAGTATGTACATGGAGGATGTGCTATCAACAAATCCCAGCTGTTAACATCATGTGTCTGCCCGTCCATGGTGGTGACGACCCCACCCTCAATCGCCTTAAGGGCGTCTCCGCAAATATGCCATTCGGGGTGACCGCCGGAAGGTTCCTGGACGTCGCAAGAATATGCCTCATGCCCTAACGCACGGAATGCCTTGCACACCTCCTGACTTTCTTCACAAGCAACTAAAACTTTCATAACTCTACCTCCTGCATCCAAAACGCGCGACAGCAATCATCACAACTCTTAATTTTTCTTTCGGTGTCATTATCAACACACCTAACGCCAGGGTCTAAATAGTTAGGGCATACTGTCAGCAATCCCGCTGCATCTCTTGGGGCATTAGGATGTAGCTCCAAAAACACGCTCTGCAACGTCTTACGCTCCTCGACAAACTTCACAACGCTCATTTACTTTCCTCCTTAATATAATAGGCCACATAATGATAGTTGGTGGTATCAAAACGGGGATAACGTACTATGTATCCCGTGCCAAACCTTCCGGTATACTCCTCCACCACCTCGACCGCCTTACGACTGATGTAGCCACGGGCCGTTGCCATGTGGTGCAACTCACACCGCTGCCCGTTAATGATCCTGTATCGTTCCATTGTGTCATCTCCTGTAAAATTGTTTTATTAAGTATACCACACAATTTCATATAAAACAATAGTTTTTATATAAATAAGAAATTTATATGAAAATTGTGTGGTACATTAGATTAACTTATTGCCCGGTACCTGGTTCCCGGTACCAGGTGTCCACCGTTCACGCACACATGGTGTCCACCGTTCACGC
>ERZ773178.3808-NODE-3808-length-12130-cov-13.073458_pt1 | contig 12130 bp, 13 predicted proteins | sample MGYA00580533_ERZ773178 | MGnify/ENA primary metagenome ERZ773178 (study PRJEB29015, sample SAMEA2737859) | human gut metagenome | biome: human gut; feature: human-associated habitat; material: faeces | place: China | collected 2012 ...
CGAGGTTCCGTCAGCTCTGTCAGGGAAATTTTCTTGACATCATCTTCTCCTGCCCCTACGAGCTGCATGAGCTGACAGCGAACCGTTTTCTCTCCAAGCTCTTTTTCACCCTCAGTGATGAACAGAAGGAGGTGCTGTACTACCTGTTCGTCAAGCAATACAGCACTACAAGGCTTGCTGCCATCCGTGGGCAGTCCGACCGGAATATCCGAAAGCTGCGGATGACCATTCAGAAAAAGCTGCAAAAGCGGATGTACGAGCATCTGAGCGAAAAACAGGAGAAGGACTACAGCATTACTCTGCGAGAACGCGAGTTTATAGAGGAATATGAGGCGTTGCTGCAAACCATGGGCAAGGATGCCGTGATCCGCCGAGAGAACAAAACCAAGCCGAGAAAAAAGAAAGCCGCCCTTGACGATGCCAAGGACGGTTGATACAATAGTAATATGGTTAATATATAGATAGATTACGAATTGAGAGGAACAGCGCCATGAACAATCTGTTTGCGCAGTCCCATTCCCATTGGGTGCGGTATGACCGCTATGAGATCAAGACCGGCAAGGATGGGAAACGCTATATAACGCCGGAGAACACAGCAAAGCCCGATGTCTATAACCCGCTGAAGGAGTCCTCCGAGATGGTGCTGGAGGCACTGAATGTTGGGATGCTGATGATGAACCGCAGCCCGGAGGATGAGGTGGAAAAGGCAATTCTGGCTTTTGTGACCCATTACGGTCTGTTGGGGCTGATGACGGCGCTGCCCACCACGCCGTCCTTTATGGACTATGAGGCAGTCTATCTGCCGAAGAATCACTTCATCAAGGAAGAAAGCATGGCAACAGAGGACTACCTTGCCCTGTTCTATCCCTTTGACAAATTGGATGTAGTGAAAAAAGGCGTGGAATCCAGTTGGAATGTTTCCGGGGATAATATGATGATTGCCCTGACCATGACCTTCATGGATGAGCCGATGGCAAAGAACATGAGCTTCCAGCGGGAATATGCAGAACCGTATGATTGGGTGGCGCAGCAGTTCAAGGATTGGGCGTTCACGCTGACTACCTCTATTTTGTACTACAATGACTACGACAGCATTGACGAGGATACAAGAAATCTCTACCGCAAGGCCATGGCTGCCTTCGGCGGCATTGCGCCGAGCTATCATATTGAACTGCTGGAGAAACCGACGATCTATTGGGATTTCCATTCGCTGCTGCTGGGTATCCAGATGATGTTCAGCTTCATGCTGGTTGATGATGCGAAACCCCTGCGGCTGTGCAAGCACTGCCAGAAGGTATTCCTCGGCAGCCGGGCCAATTCCGCATTTTGCAGCGCCCGGTGCAAGAATCAGTATAATGTCTATAAGAGCAGAGGAAAAAATAAGGGACAGGACGGTGAGAATGATGATTGACCGCTGGATCGCAGAAGCGACCGAATGTGATTTCAAGGTCGCGCTGGAGGTAAAGAAGCCGAAAAGCTGGCTCAAAAGCGTCAGCGCCTTTGCAAATGGCATTGGCGGCACGCTGTTTTTCGGTATTGATAATGACAGAAATGTTGTCGGCTTAGCTGACGCACAGAACAATGCGGAGGCAATCAGCCGCTTGATCAAAGAGCGTATCACGCCTTATCCGAGTTTTATCCTCGCACCAGAACAGGAGGACGGCAAGGATATTCTTGTGCTGTCTGTGTCAGCAGGGCGCTCCACACCGTATTACTACAAAGCGGACGGCATTATGGAGGCGTATATCCGCATTGGCAATGAAAGCGTGATTGCCCCGTCCTATGTGCTGAATCAGCTGATTCTCAAAGGGATGCACCGCACCTATGACGAACTGGTTTCCGAGTATGATTTCAAGGATTACGCTTTTTCCAAGCTGCGCGAACGGTATAAGGCTTGGACGGGCAACAGCATGGAAGAAAAGCTGTTCGATTCCTTCGATATGCGGGACGAACACGGCAAGCTGACCAATGCAGGCGCTTTGCTTGCAGATGATTCTCCCATCAGGCATTCCCGCCTGTTCTGCACACGCTGGAACGGCCTTGATAAAAGCGGCGGCATGGTGGATGCACTTGACAGCGCAGAATTCTCCGGCAGCCTGATCATTCTGCTCAATGAGGGCGTCAGCTTTGTCAAGCGGAATATGAAAACGCGCTGGAAGAAAACCGCCGATTCCCGTGTTGAGATGCCAGACTACTGCGAACGAAGCGTTTTTGAGGCGCTTGTCAATGCGCTGATCCATCGGGATTATCTGATTTTGGGCAGCGAAGTCCACATCGACATTTACGATGACCGCCTTACCATATATTCTCCCGGCGGTATGGCAGACGGCACACGGATACAGGAGCGTGATCTGTCCAGCATTTCCTCCACGCGCCGCAACCCTGTCCTTGCAGATATTTTCGGACGGCTGGGCTATATGGAGCGGCAAGGCAGCGGCTTTAAGAAAATCACGGAAACCTACCGCGCCGCTCACAATTACCGTGACGAACTGGAGCCAAAATTCTATTCCGATGCCAGTTCGTTCCAAGTTACGCTCTATAATCTGAATTATGGAGCGGCGGCAAACACAACCAAGATTACGATTGAAGATGAAAATGTTGCGATTGAGGTTGCGATTGACCGGCTGAACGCAAGCCAAGGTACGATTGCAAAGGCGAAAGCGGTATTTGCAAATATGGGCGTCGATGGTGTCTTTGGCCGATCCGATATAGCTGCTATCACAAAGGATTCTGTTACTGCCGCAGGGAATCTCATTACAAAACTGAAAAATGCGGATTTGATTGAGCCTGTCAGTGGCTTTGGAAAGGGCAAGTATAAGTTTATACCGCCTAAAGAATAAAGATAATGCCCGTTATCGGCCATGCTGCCAATAACGGGCATTTGTCATTCATATACAAGCTCGGTCAGAACGATTTCCTCCGCACGGCTGCGGATGTTGTTCATGCGGCACACCCATTCCATCTGGTCAGCGGCTTTGAGTGCTTCGGTCACACCTTCCCGCTTCGCCATTGCAGAAACGATGATTTCCATACGCTCATTGCAGGCTTGGTCGATCTCGGCAAGGTGACGATGCAGCGTTCCGCTTGTGAGCAAATTTGCGTAAAGAACAGGACGATGCTCCTTCAGATAGCTGCGGCGCATACACCCATACTTGCCGATTTGGTATTCCGGTTCTTCCGGCAGCGAGAGATTGGGAATAAGATAATCTCCCTCTTGTCGGTAAGTGACACCCATTTCCTCAAATAGAGATTTCATAAGAATCAGCTCCTTTTTGTGTTGATTTTCAGCGGTTAATAGGTTTTTCTACTCCTTTCCTATAACTGCTGTTCCATTCACCACAAATGAGCCGCAGTCATATGTATTAGGTGGGAGAAACCACCCTCTACATAGTAACTCTTGCTGGCAGATCCTCACCAATTCACCAGAGGGCAACGGTGCGTAATGCCACACTAACTCCGCGAACTGAAATTGCATTTCACCTAGCTTTGTGTTTGGCATAAATTCCTCCATTGGGTTAGCTTTCATAGACTGCACTGATAATCTAACAATCTAGCAAGATTAGAACGTTTTGTCAAGAATTATTCCGCGATCCGAGGTGCGGAAGTACAAATGTCGTTTATTCAATCATTTCGCAGCAAATCAGAGCCAGCGAATCATTGGGACCAACAGATAGGGCATGGACATCCGATGGCGAAGGTGGCGAAATGCCCCGCTCCTTCATTTCACATAGCGTCAAGCGAAGAACATCATGTGCCCTCTCTGTACCTTCTTCCGGAGTCAGAGCCGAAGCATAGGACCGACTGTAAACTCTTTTCCGAATTTCTTAGAGGAGACATCGCGAGCAGGGCACAAGATTCTCTTGTGCCCTGCTCATTCTTATTAAAATAATTCGCTGTGACTAGAATAACGATTCGAATTTTTAATCGGTCAGGAAGGAAGTGGGTACGATAAAAATATTGTTTAAACCGTCACGTTTGGGATGAGAAATTTTCGTTGCATCATAATTGAAGCTATCAAGGTTTACTTGTACAATGTTTCCATACTCATAGCTTTCTTGAGTTTGCTTTCTATCTGAATATCTAAGGAAAACATAAGCGCTGTCCTCAAGGAAATACGCAAAATTAACATAAGCGCCGTTCTCTCTTAGTGAATTATCGAAGGACATGACGGAGGTAGCTTCTCTAGAATCAAAGTTAATTTGATATATGCCGAGATCGCCAATTGCGTACATAAGATCGTCGTAAACAAACAGCGATGATAGCTGATCTGAAACGATTATTTCGCTACGAACCTCAAATGTTTCCTGATCAAGGCTAACAATCGTATTTTTGTTGCTATTTATATTCTCGGCGATGCAGACTAAACTGCTTTCATGCTCAAGAATATCCCAAAAACAGTTGTATTGTTCATATTTATATGATGTGGCAGTTTCAAGGAAGTAATCATATATTTCCGCGCACCAAGGGTGATTATTCGCATCATTGCTTATATAGATTCCTGCTACTAGGATATGTTCTCCGACTTCAATAACTGAATGAGCAAATATTTCGAGGGTGAGTTCTTGGAGAATTTGGCCCTCTAAACTCTGTAGGACCAAAAGATTCAAGTAACCATCGTCAGAGAAATTCCCGTTCATTATCCCCAGCAACGAGTCATCGTTCGACTTAACTGCTGTAAGTCCAGAATAAGAAGAATTGTTAAGGAAAAGAAAATTTCCGACAATATCGGCGCTACCCTTATTGAGAATCAACGTATTGTTTTTGCGCTCACCGGAAATGATAATCCTATTTTGTGAAACATCAAAGCAAATCAGGTCCTGCATTTTCAGCGCCTGGGACGCTCCTAGAATACTGCCGTTTTCGTTTACGTAGTAAAATCCGCCATTTGGTTGAGCTGTATCTGAATATATTACTATATAGTGCGCGTCTTCAGGGATAGACAGAGTGGTATTTTGACTTTTCCTGCAGCCAAAGAAGATACACGTTTGGAGAAGGACCATCGCAACAATAATGATTTTTTTGCACATCTCTATGTCTCCTTATTTTTTCGCTAGGGGGAAATAGAATTTCCCCCTAGCGCGATTAGGGTCAGGTGATATGTTTTACAACATATGTATTGGTGGAGTTTACAAGATCTGCGGGAGCGATAATTCCATTTGGCGTAGACCCTGTTTCGGTATCAATGCCAGCGTCCAGCCAAGCCTGCCAAACGAGCTGACTACAATAGTAGCTTGATGTAGTTGTTTTGTTGAAGAAATTCCAGTTATACGGAAGGCCGACCTTGCCCGCTGCAAAAGAAGCAGCCTGCCTATACTGAGCGTTAGACGCATTATAGGGCCTTACAAGCAGCGCACCCGATCTTGTTCCCCAGGTGTTGCTGTATATCTGCACACCGTCAGCGTTAATGGGACTGAAAGACTTTGCATACGATTCGATAGTATAACTAGTCTGACTAGAAACAATCGCTGCGTGTCCGGCAAATCCAGAACTGCCGGAGTCAATGTTAAGGCTTACCAAAATGTCTCCGTAAGTTCCCAGTGCACTGCTGTATGTTGCAACTTCAGAAGCTTTGACATCCGTCAGCGCCTCATTGCGGCCTTCTTCGAGGAGGCCCCCAAGGTTGCGGTTAATTTCCGCAATCAAAGCCTTGTCCTGGGCATATGCCTCTTGGCACCTATTGTAGTAGTCAGGAAAGAGCTCTTGCAATCCTTCGAGAGAGTAATCTTCGCTTGAGCAGTATTCGTCAATGCTCATGTATTGCGTCTGATCGCTTTCTGCGGCAAAGGCGATGGAAGAAAGTGATAGCGTAAGGGCAAGCGCGCAAATCAGAGAGATAAATTTTTTCATTGTTGCATTGTCCTTTCAAAGTACTTAACGTTTTTATAAAAGATGAGGAAAAATAATCGCGGGGATATCCCCGCGATGCTTGCATATGCAAGCATCGCGTATTTAACGATTGGTTCGACTATAAGTTGCTGGGGTTTGGTTTACCCCATTGATGGAGTATTCAATGACGAGTGTGTAGGTTTTATTCTTCTGGACATCTGCTGTTCCGTTAAGCTTGAGTGTCCACAGGCCATTGCCGTTCCAGCTATCAATCAAGGTTGTTCCTTGCCATAGTTCCATCGTTGCAACGATTTTGTCTGTAGCTTTATTCGCCGTAATACGGACGTTGCAATCAGCCTCCGTCCCGTTGAAGGTTATATTCGGAACAACCATTGTGGCTCTGGGCGATACGGCATAAGCGGGAACAGTCAGAATGATGATCATTATGACCAACAAGCAAAGAGAAATCCGTTTCAATGTAATCACCCCCTTTCTCATACATCTAGTACGATGAAAGAGGGTGATTTTGGACAAGATAAGGAAAACTTTTTGTTTATTTGACGGGAACGACACTTTCTGCAATACGAATCAGCGTAGCCTCGTCCACAAAACCCGACAAATAGAACGCTGTATCTTCTGCGTCTGACCACATAATTGCATTGGCATAGTCTGAGTCAGTCGATATAAATAGATCCGCTGCGTTATCATTGACCCGAACTTGTGTAGTCACCATATTATTTCTATCTACCAACCATTTTGTTTCATCTGGGCCGTGAATATAGCTGAAATTCATCATTTGCCCAGTTTCGTTTGTATAAGCTACAAATATGGTATCTTCCGACCTGTCGCAGTACGACTCTGTGTATCCATCCGGAAGCCATGCGGGGCGATAATCCGTTTGTGTCGTTGTGTTTTGACTTTCGCCTCCGAAAATATAGACTATGTAGGTAGTGTATATTTCCTTCACCCAGCCTATGACCGCAGCTCTTGCTTCAGCGTTGGCGGTGACCCATGTTCCGCTGATAATAAGGATGGCTAGGGCGATGGAAGCCACTCGATGCATGGTTTTGTAGAAAACCGGATGATCGGCCCTGCGCTTTAGTCGTTGGATTTTCCTTTCGAATTTGGGAGGAAATGAATACTGGTTTTCTGGACAATAATCTCTTTCATAATAATCTGTATAGGCTTCGCTGGCTTTATGAGCAGCTGCTCGAAGCATGTTATCTGTAATCATAAATTACCGCCCCCTTCCTTGTAAAGTTCCTCTAGTTTTTTCTTCGCTCGCTGATCAATTTTTTGCGCCCACGCGAGGGAGATATTGAGCATCTTTGCAATTTCTTTCAGAGAATAACCGTGCTCGTACTTCAGTAGTATTACTGTCCGCTGCTGATAGGGTAGTTTCAGGATGCATTCCATTAGTAAATTTACACCCTCCGGCTCACGGGAAGAGCTGTAGTCCAGATCTTCGTTGAGTGGAGAGATGGGATACCGTCCTCTTAACCTGAACACATCGGCAACACGGTTGTTAACCATAGTTACGAGGTACTGCTTCGTTTTTGGACTCACGGGTTTAATAATTTTGATATTTTCTGCGATTTTCATGAAAACATGCTGCACAACATCCTGCGCATCATGTTCATTCTTCATATGTCCAAATGCAATGTGGTACGCAAGACCACAATATGCGTTATAAATTGCTGTGAACTTAGATTCATCCGCGGGTGTCTCGATGGTTTGCAAATAAATCAGCACGGATCAATCACCACCTCTGCGTATAGTGTAATTCTATCATAGCGAAAAAGAAACGAATCGTCCAGATTTTTTCTTGAGGATTGTGAGTAAACACAAAAAGAATATCAAAAGCAGTCCGTCAAAGAACCATAGCATTTAACAAGCAAAAGCAGGGATCTTTGACAGACTGAAGCGGGCGCATCTTTACAAGATGTGCCCGCTTTCGCCATACGGTGCCTGCGTTGTGTAGTGGCAGGTTATTCCTTTGAGTTGCGGCCTTTCAACATTTTTTCTGGGATCATGGATGCGCTGATAAGATCCGCAGGATCGACATTCAAAGCATCTGCAATATCAAAAAACACATCCAGTGTGAAGTTATGTGCTGTGCCGGGTGCCTCAATCACGCTTAAAAGTGAACGGCTGATACCTGCCTTCTCTGCCAGCTTTTCCTGTGACATACCGCACAGCTTGCGGAGCGCGACAATGGCAATGCCGATTTGGACAAAACGATCGTGGTTTTTAAACGAAACAGTTTTACTCATACGGTAGTCCTTTGGCCTTTCGTGGTATGAATAAAGTATACTGTTTCTGCGCCGCACTTTCTGTCTGAAATAGAAAGCGTTTGACATAATATGGTGGCAATAATATAATATATAGCAAACGAACGCTTACCGACTAAGACAAAATACATTCGGTAAGGTAGGAGACGATATAAATGGCAGGTCAACCGTTCCGTTGTGCAGTTCTAGGACAATCACCTATGAGATATCCGTGGGGGTTTGATGAAGAAGATAGTGGCTGCCGGAAAATGAAAATCGAACTGGCGCAGCAGGTTATGGTGCTACGTCAGGGAGGTGTATCGCAATTCTTGACCGCCTGCGACTGTGGTGTGGGGCTGTACGCCGGTGAAATAGTCAATGGTCTGCGGACGACCGACCATGACCTGATGCTCTTTTGCTATACGCCCCACGAGGAGCAATCGACTAAGTGGGCGCCTTATTTACGAGAGCGGTATTTTGATATGCTGATTAGCTGTACTGGTATGACCGCTGTCTGTTCACCGGGGGAACGTGACACGCAGCTCAACGCCTATCAGAGAATAATTGACCTGGCAAACATTGTGCTGTGCGTATATGATCTTGATGGCCCTGCTGTGGGAGATGCCGAGGATCTGGCGTTGGCTTATGCTGTGGGCGTGGCACATAAAGCGGTTTTTGTGCTACATCCCACAAAGCTGACCACATTACAGATTGACGAGCATTTTCGACCGCTGTCGCCATAATTACGCAAGGAAGCTGTGATATTATCATGTTATAGAGAATAGTATCAGTGTTTTCTTATAAAAACAAGAATGCCGCAGGCACAAGTGCCTACGGCTGCATGAAGCAAAAATATGTTTTCGTAAATCAAATGCAATTCACGATAGTATGACTACCCTAACTCCGCTTATTACTATACCTTGAATCGTAAAGGAAGTCAACGGAAAAAGCAGAAAAATTGTGAAAAAGCAAAAAATTTCTGCGATGCTGCAAAGCCGAATGCCAGTAGTTTCCACAATCTGGAAACTACTGGTCAAAAACAATGCGTAATCCTATTATTTACCGTCAAAATTATCGTCAGGAGGGAAGCGTATGCCACGTCGCGGGGAAAACATCTACAAGCGCAAGGATGGCCGGTGGGAAGGCCGCTATATTCGCGGTCGGACACCTGCTGGTAAGGCGGAGTACGGCTATGTATATGCCAAAAGTTATGCAGCTTGCCGCGAGAAACGGCGAAAAATGGAAGAAGCTATCCCGCAGAAACCCATACTAACAGGTGAAATGTCCGTGGCTCAGGCGGTCGAGTTCTTCCTGTCAGACCGGCGCGGCGAACTGAAGGCTTCAACGATTGGGCGTTACGAGTATATGGCAAACCACTATGTCATTCCGGATCTGGGATCAATTTTGCTCCGCGACTTGACGGCGGAAAAACTTTCTGCATATTTTAAGAGCCTACAGGACAAAGGTCTATCCAGCAAAACCGCGAGGGATATTGGTGTGCTGCTAAAGACAATTTTCAAGGTGGCGAAAAAGAAATGCCATTGTGATTGCCCCGGCAGGGATGTGGAGCTACCCGCATATCACGGCAAAAAGATCGAAGTATTCTCCGATCACGAGATAGCCTTGCTGGCGCAGAAGATCCTGGAGACTCCGGACATCACGGGGCTATGTATCCTTCTGGTGCTGAACACAGGGCTGCGGCTTGGTGAGATCTGCGCCCTGCGCAAAAGCGACATTGACTACCGTTCCGGCTTTCTGCGAATCGAGCGCTCGGCTGCCCGTGTACGGGACGCCTCCGGGACACATCTGGTGGTGCAATCCCCGAAAAGCGGCAGTTCTGTGCGTCTTGTAGCCATTCCCAATGATATGCTGGAATTGCTGAAAATGACCACCCATAGCATTCAGAGAGACACTTATCTGCTGACCAACACGGACACGCCGCTGGAGCCGCGGACAATGCAATACCGATACCGGAAGCTGTTGGAGCGCTGTGGTGTCCGCTACCGTAACTTCCATGCCATGCGGCATACCTACGCGACCCGATGTATGGAAAATGGCGTGGACATCAAGAGTCTCAGTGAACTCTTGGGCCACGCCGACATCCGGACGACCTTGCAGACGTATATTCACTCGTCGCTGGCGCACAAAAAGCAGGCTGTTCAAAGTATATGCTTCCTGCCCATTGAAAGTACGTGCGGCGGTTTAATTCCGTCAAAAATCCCGTCAGGAAAATTGAAAAATGCTGTGCTGCCAAGGGAAACGAGCGCATGTTTCGTGAATTGCATTTGATTTACGAAATGCAAGGATCGTTTATCCGCATCTTTAGTATGCACACACCGTAACAATATAATCCATTTTTATCAGACAAGTAAATATGATTCAATGACGCCGTGTGGCTGTGCGTCGTAAAGACTTCTTTTCTCGGTGAAGTCAGGCAGCAGCCTAAAAGGAACTTGGGTGAAAAACCCACCGCGGTCGGCACTGTGAGCACTAAGGAAACGGTCGAAGCAGCATGAGCTGTTGGGTAATGCCGCCATTGGGACGTGAGTCCTGAGAAGGTAGATCGTGTACGGGAGGCGAAAGCCTTGTGGTGCAAGGCAGGAGAATTGCACGGTCGAGAATCTGTGGAGTACACAGCGGCGCTCTCTCGTTGTGACGAGGGCAGGAGTGCGCGCTGACACAGGTTGTCAGTGCTTTTTCTTGCCAAAACGTCGCTGGTCATCTCTCAAGTGAGGGGGATGTCCGGCGCTTTTTCATGATAAGGAGGAGTGTAGCTATGTCCAGCCGAAATGGCGCCCCTATCGACTTTCAAGCGTGGGCACAAAATCAGATCGTTAAGCGAACCGAAGCGGCATTAAAAGAGCGTGATGCAGCGTTTGCCGAACGGCATGCGGAAACTCCGCTGCCACAGTTGGCGCGATACCTGCACCGCTGTTCCCTCTCACTGGGCCACAGCCCGTCTCCAAACGAAGTAGATGGCGGAAGTTTCATCGAGGAGCGTTTCGGGAGTTGGGAAGCAGCAATGCGATTGGCGAAATTGCCATTGCCGACGTCCATGCGTAAGCTCAAAGATACCGCACGATACAAACAGGAAAAGGTAAGGCAAGAGCCGCTTTTCCGCGAGGAGCGAAAAAAGAAGAAACAGCTCAAACGCGAACGTGCAGATCAGCGAAAGCACGAAATGGCTGTTAAGAAGCGTGCGGAAAAAGCGGCCAAAGCAGAGTGGGAAGCCAAGAAAAAAGCGGAAGCCGAAGCAAAAGCTGCTGCCTTGGAAGCTTCGCTTGCCGAGAATGTGGCAGATACTGGAGTTGCAGAAAATGAGCCTGTGCCGACTCCGATTCAAGAAGTCGTATACGCTGAAGCTGCGGCAGAAGTGCTCTACACCGCTGATGCTATGGATAACGCATTCTGTCCTGCTACTGAACATGCCGCAGCCTGTACGGAAACATCCCCCAGTCAAGCCGAGACAGTCTGAACGGAGACTGTTCGCTTTCCATAAGGGGGCCGGGGTTTAAGCCGCCCCGCCCCCTCTTCCTCAAACAAAGCCAAACCGAGACGGCATACGCCGTAGTCTTTCCCATAGAGCGGGAGAGGTTTGCCGGCCTCTCCCGCATCCTCAAAAGTAACAGTCCTGATACGGGCTGAAGGAGTATAAAAATGAAGAAAAATCTTAGATATATCATTGCGTCGCTGCTGGCGCTCATGATGCTGCTGAGCCTGTGCTCCTGCGCGCAGACCGGAATTAACAGCACCAACGGTGGACTGGATCTGGACTATGTGGGTGAAGCCACCGATCAACCGGAAGAGGAGAAGCCGTGGTATTCCTGGATCACGGATGCCTTCAGCTTCGGCAAGAAGGACACATCGACTGCTACTACGCAAAGCAAGCCTGACAGTGTGGCTGACTTCTACTCTCAGGGATCTTCGGATGCGCCGGAAGGCAACAAGAGCAGCAAGACAGATCAGCCCGCTGCGGCCACGTCGGACGAGGAAAACACCAATACAACGCCCAATTCCGGCAGCAAAAAGGACGA
>ERZ773178.3852-NODE-3852-length-12007-cov-6.167838_pt1 | contig 12007 bp, 9 predicted proteins | sample MGYA00580533_ERZ773178 | MGnify/ENA primary metagenome ERZ773178 (study PRJEB29015, sample SAMEA2737859) | human gut metagenome | biome: human gut; feature: human-associated habitat; material: faeces | place: China | collected 2012 ...
AATCCATTAATACCTACTTTAATCATTTTGTTTAAACTTTTAAGGGTTTTATAATATTTGTTCAAATATCTCTCGGCCTGCGCACTTGTTTTATTTTCAAATGCGGTGCAAAATTACAAAAATGTTTTTATATTCGCATATTAAATTCACATTAAATATTGAAAAAAGATGGGAAAGAGCACATTTTTACAGGACTTTAAGGCGTTTGCTATGAAAGGTAACGTCATAGACATGGCTGTCGGTGTAGTTATTGGTGGTGCGTTTGGAAAAATCGTATCATCATTGGTTGCTAATGTTATTATGCCTCCGATTGGTTTACTGGTTGGCGGTGTGAACTTTACGGATTTGAAATGGGTGATGAAAGCGGCAGAGATCGGTGCTGACGGTAAGGAGATAGCTCCGGCCGTGACATTGGATTATGGTCAGTTTCTGCAAGCCACTTTTGATTTTCTGATTATTGCTTTTGCTATATTCTTATTTATACGGTTGATTACGAAACTGACAACTAAAAAACAGGCAGAAGTGCCAGCTACTCCTCCGGCTCCTCCTGCACCAACGAAGGAAGAAGTCTTGTTGACGGAGATACGCGATTTGCTGAAAGAAAAGAATAGTTGATTCTAATTAAAATAAAGGAGATTCCAAGTATAAACTTGTGAATCTCCTTTATTTTTCTCTTCATTATTAATATAGATTGCGTACTTTTTTCTACTTTTGCAACTCAATTTATTCAAAATCCAACCATTGATATGCAGGAAAAAATAATAATTCTTGATTTCGGTTCGCAGACAACACAGCTTATAGGCCGTCGTGTACGTGAATTGGATACGTATTGTGAAATTGTTCCTTATAACAAATTTCCTAAAGAAGACCCTACTATTAAAGGAGTCATTCTCTCCGGAAGTCCTTTCTCGGTTTACGATAAAGATGCTTTCAAAGTAGATTTGAGTGAAATTCGTGGTAAATATCCGATATTGGGTATTTGTTATGGTGCACAATTTATGTCATACACCAATGGCGGAAAAGTGGAACCAGCCGGAACACGCGAATATGGACGTGCTCACTTGACTTCTTTCTGCAAAGATAATGTGCTATTTAAAGGTGTACGTGATGGATCGCAGGTATGGATGAGTCATGGAGATACGATTACTGCTATTCCTGATAATTTCAAGAAAATAGCTTCAACAGATAAAGTAGAGATTGCTGCTTATCAGGTAGAAGGTGAGCAAGTGTGGGGTGTTCAATTCCATCCGGAAGTATTCCATAGTGAAGACGGAACTCAAATCCTGAAGAACTTTGTGGTAGATGTTTGTGGTTGCAAACAAGACTGGTCGCCGGCTTCTTTCATTGAAAGTACGGTTGCCGAGCTGAAAGCGCAGTTGGGGGATGATAAAGTCGTTCTCGGTTTGAGTGGCGGAGTTGATTCTTCAGTTGCAGCAGTGTTGTTAAACAAGGCTATCGGTAAGAATTTGACTTGTATCTTTGTAGATCACGGTATGCTACGTAAGAATGAGTTCAAGAATGTGATGAAGGATTACGAGTGTCTCGGTCTGAATGTGATTGGCGTTGATGCCAGCGCAAAGTTCTTCGCAGAACTGGCTGGTGTGGCTGAACCGGAAAGTAAGCGTAAGATTATAGGTAAGGGCTTCATCGATGTATTTGATGTGGAGGCTCACAAGATAAAAGACGTGAAATGGTTGGCGCAGGGTACTATTTATCCGGATTGTATTGAGTCATTGTCTATTACGGGTACAGTGATAAAGAGCCATCATAATGTAGGCGGTCTTCCTGAAAAGATGAATCTGAAGTTGTGTGAACCGCTTCGTTTGTTATTTAAGGATGAAGTGCGCCGGGTAGGTCGTGAGCTGGGTATGCCGGAGCATCTGATTACTCGTCATCCGTTCCCGGGACCGGGATTGGCAGTGCGTATTTTGGGAGATATTACTCCTGAAAAAGTACGTATTCTGCAGGATGCTGACGATATCTTCATCCAGGGATTGCGTGATTGGGGATTGTATGATAAGGTATGGCAGGCAGGAGTTATCTTGTTGCCGGTACAGTCTGTGGGCGTAATGGGAGATGAACGTACTTATGAAAGAGCGGTTGCTTTGCGTGCTGTGACATCTACAGATGCCATGACGGCTGATTGGGCACATTTACCTTATGAATTTATGGGTAAGGTATCGAATGATATTATTAATAAGGTGAAAGGAGTGAACCGTGTAACCTATGATATCAGTTCCAAGCCGCCAGCAACCATTGAATGGGAATAATAACATTATCCATCATAAAAATAGCCTCAACGGAAATTCCTGTTGAGGCTATTTTTATGATGGATAGTTCCTTTTTTCTGATTGGTCAGTCCGTATCTACTCGCTTACCAGCTTTTGTGCGTCCGGAATAAGAATCTCTTTCCGGCGTAACTCTAATAATCCTTTGTCTTGTAGCTCGTTGAGTGCTTTCGATGTATTTAACCGGGTATCATCTAAGTAACGGGCAAGGTCGTCCATTTTTACTTTGAATATCTTTTCTCCCTGCGCCTTTTCACAATGTAACAGGAAAAAGCGAATGATTTTCTCTCTTAAATCCTGTGTCGGCTCTTCCCATAAACGTGAGTAAAGATTTTGTGCCCGGTTACTTACGATGTTCATATAGTTCAGCCGGAATATTTCATATTTGAACAGATCGCTAAGTACGAATGCTTTGCTGATACTCACTGTATGTGCTTCCGTATGTGCTACATAAGCAGAAGTGTAATTGGTATTCATGCCAAACAACGACTGTGGTTCCAGCAGATAAGGTGCTTCCATCTGTTCGATGACGGTGTATATATTTTCTTTGGAACTTGTGACGATAGAAACCTCTCCTTTTAACAGGAAGCAGAGTTGTTTACACGGACTACCACTCTCTATGATAGTTTCTCCCACTTTATGCTTGATAAAGTGTAGCTTGACCTTATCCAGAATACTTGTGAAATCTTCATGACAAAGACCTTGAAATAAAGGCAATTGGAGCAAAGTGTCGAACATTGTTTCCATATGTTGTAATCTCTTGTTAATCGTACAAATTTACTCATAATACAATACTGCTGTCAACATCCGACCGTTCTTTTTGTTTTTTTTATTGTTTGAATGCATAAAAATAGAGTATATTTGCAGAAAAAAAGGAGGGAATTATGTTCGCAGGCTTCAATTGGCAGCAGATGATTAGTGCGTTTATCGTACTTTTTGCCGTGATAGACATTATCGGCTCTATACCTATTATAATTAACCTGAAAGAAAAAGGGAAAGATGTGAATGCAATGAAAGCTACTGTCATCTCTTTTGCTTTGCTGATCGGATTCTTCTATGCGGGAGATATGATGCTGAAACTCTTCCATGTAGATATTGAATCGTTTGCAGTAGCCGGTGCATTTGTCATTTTCCTTATGTCTTTGGAGATGATTCTGGATATTGAGATTTTCAAGAACCAGGGTCCTATCAAAGAAGCAACTTTGGTGCCGCTTGTCTTTCCTCTGTTGGCAGGTGCCGGAGCTTTCACAACTTTGCTTTCTCTCCGGGCAGAATATGCCAGTGTTAATATCATTATAGCTTTAGTCTTGAATATGATCTGGGTTTACTTTGTAGTGAGTATGACCGGTCGTGTAGAACGTTTCCTGGGAAAAGGAGGTATTTATATTATTCGTAAGTTCTTCGGTATCATCTTGTTGGCTATATCTGTAAGATTGTTTACGGCAAATATAACGTTATTGATTGAGGCATTGCATCAGTCTTGATTTTCTTATTAAATTGAAAGCTATTGTATCGGTTGTGCCATCGTGTTGGCACAACTGTGACATGTCTTTGTCACAATCGTGCCACTTTGATGTCACAAGTGTGCCAATGTGGTGGCACGAGTTGGCATTTATAACGTTTCTTTTTCTTCTTCTTCTGCTGCTGTTTCTTCTTCTGTATTTTCTTCCTCTTCCATTTCGTCCGCAAAAGGTTCCGGTCGTTGCGGTCCGTGATTTACGAAAACGAAAGCACAGAGTGTTCCCATAATTCCTCCGCTAAGATGTCCTTCCCACGACATATTGGTGGGGGAGAAATAAGGAAACATATGCCATATAATCCCTCCATATAAAAAGGTGACAAGTAAAGAGATGGCAATGAGTGGAATATATTTGCGGAGAATACCACTGAAAAAGAGAAAGAAAGCAATCCCATAAATCAGTCCGCTGGCACCGATGTGCCATCCTGGTTTTCCAATAAGAAAAGTAAGTAGCCCGCTTCCGAGCCAAATGAGAATAAAAATTTTATCGGCTATTCCCCGGTAAAAGTAAAAAAGACACCATGACAAGAAGAATAAAGGGATTGTATTTGTCAGTAAATGACTGAACCCGCTGTGTATCAGCGGGTGAGTTAAAATACCTACCAGACCTCGTTTCTCCATAGGATATACTCCCAAGCGAGAGAAGTCCCAGTCCATCCCGACTTCCAAAATCTTGAGTATATAGAGAATAAAAATAAGAAACAAAGGCTTTGCTGCAGCTAGCATGATACGCTGAATATCTTGCTTCATGACATTCTTTTCTTTAGATATTTTACGCAATACTACGAATATTTGCACAAAATCTGAAAATAAAAAGCCTTTTTATTTTTGTTTTTATCTATAATTTGTACATTTGGGCGTTATACCCGTTGTATATGATGCTACAGCCCATATATGCGGTATGTAACAATAAATAGATATATGATATAATGACCAATAAATTAACCTTTAATAATGCACAACTATGAGTTATTTACGATTTGACAAGACCCTCATGACGAATCTGGAAGAGTCTCTTCAAAGAGAAATCCTCCGGACGAACAAAGCAGGAGCTTATCATTGTACGACGATTGTTGATTGTAACACACGCAAATATCACGGCCTGTTGGTAATTCCAGTTCCCAATATCGACGATGAAAATCATGTGCTGCTATCTTCTCTTGATGAAACGGTAATTCAACATGGTGCTGAGTTTAACTTGGGGTTGCATAAATATCAGGGAAACAACTTTAGTCCGAATGGACATAAGTATATCCGTGAATTCGATTGTGAGCATATCCCGGCGACAACTTACCGTGTTGGAGGAGTAGTGTTACGCAAAGAAAAAATCTTTGTACATCATGAAAACAGAATCCTGATTCGTTATACTTTGTTGGACGCACATTCGGCGACGACTTTGCGCTTCCGACCGTTCCTCGCTTTCCGGAGCGTGCGAGAGTACACTCACGAGAATGCGCAGGCAAGCCGCGATTATCAGCTTGTGGAAAATGGTATCAAGACTTGTATGTATCCCGGTTATCCGGAACTGTTCATGCAGTTGAACAAGGCTTGTGAGTTCCATTTCCAGCCCGACTGGTATCGTGGATTCGAATATCCGAAAGAACAAGAGCGAGGCTACGACTTCAATGAAGACCTCTATGTTCCGGGATATTTTGAAGTGGATATAAAGAAAGGAGAAAGCATCGTTTTCTCTGCGGGTACTTCCGAAGTTACTCCGCGCAGACTGAAGCAGACGTTCGAAGCCGAAGTGGCTGACCGTACGCCTCGCGATAGCTTCTATCACTGTCTGAAAAACTCAGCCCATCAGTTCCACAACCAGCAGGAAGGAGAACATTATATCCTTGCCGGTTACCCGTGGTTCAAGTGCCGTGCCCGCGATATGTTTATATCCTTGCCGGGACTGACACTTGCGCTGGACGAGGTGGATCAGTTTGAAGATGTGATGAAGACAGCGGAAAAAGCGATTCGAAGCTTCATCAATGATGAGCCGGCAGGATACAAGATTTACGAGATGGAGCATCCGGATGTACTGCTTTGGGCCGTATGGGCTTTGCAACAGTATGCCAAGGAGACCTCTCGCGAACAATGCCGTCAGAAATATGGCGAACTGCTGAAAGATATCATCGAATTTATCCGTCAGCGGAAACATGAGAACCTCTTCCTGCATGAAAACGGTCTGCTTTATGCCAATGGCACCGATAAGGCGATTACGTGGATGAACTCCACCGTAAACGGACATCCGGTGATTCCCCGTACGGGATATATCGTAGAATTTAATGCTTTGTGGTATAATGCGCTTCGTTTCGTTGCCGATCTGGTTCGTGAAGATGGAAACGTTCTTTTGGCCGATGCGCTTGACGCACAGGCGGAAGTGACGGGAAAATCATTTATCGAAGTGTTCCGCAACGAATATGGATATTTACTTGACTATGTAGACGGAAATATGATGGACTGGAGCGTACGCCCCAACATGATATTCGCCGTAGCATTCGATTATTCTCCGTTGGACCGGGCACAAAAGAAGCAAGTGCTCGACATCGCAACTAAAGAGTTGCTCACCCCCAAGGGACTCCGTACCTTGAGTCCGAAGAGCGGGGGCTATAACCCTAACTATGTTGGTCCTCAGATACAGCGTGACTACGCTTACCACCAAGGCACAGCCTGGCCTTGGCTGATGGGATTCTATATGGAAGCCTATTTGCGAATTTATAAGATGAGTGGTCTGTCGTTCATTGAACGCCAGCTTATTGGTCTCGAAGATGAACTGACAATTCATTGTATCAGTTCGTTGCCTGAACTTTTCGATGGTAATCCGCCTTTTAAAGGACGCGGAGCTGTATCGTTTGCCATGAATGTCGCCGAAGTACTGCGTATTCTAAAGCTACTGTCTAAGTATTATTAAAAAGAGGAGGAACGAAAATGAAAGTTTTAATGTTTGGATGGGAGTTCCCCCCGCATATCTTAGGAGGGTTAGGGACTGCCAGTTATGGTCTGACAAAAGGAATGTCTCAGCAGGATGATCTGGAGATTACATTCTGTATTCCCAAACCATGGGGAGACGAAGATCAGAGCTTTTTAAGAATTATCGGCATGAACAGCACGCCGGTAGTGTGGAAAAATGTCGGTTGGGACTATGTGAAAGGACGCGTAGGCAGTTATATGGATCCGCAATTGTTCTATGACTTGCGCGATCATATCTATGCCGACTTCAACTATCTCAATACGAATGATCTGGGATGCATCGAGTTCTCCGGACGTTATCCGGACAACCTGCACGAAGAGATCAATAACTATTCGATCGTTGCCGGGGTGGTAGCACGTCAGCAGGAGTTTGATATCATTCATTCTCATGACTGGCTGACTTATCCGGCAGGGATACATGCCAAGCAAGTATCTGGTAAGCCATTGGTGATCCATGTGCATGCTACTGATTTCGACCGTAGTCGCGGCAATGTCAATCCGACAGTGTATGCCATTGAGAAGAATGGTATGGACAATGCCGACCACATCATGTGTGTGAGCGAACTGACCCGTCAGACTGTGATCCATAAGTATTTCCAGGACCCGAAGAAGGTGTCTACTGTGCATAATGCCGTTTCTCCTTTGTCACAAGAGATACAGGATATTGTTCCTCAAAAGAATCCGAGCGAAAAGGTCGTTACTTTCCTGGGACGTATTACCATGCAGAAAGGACCGGAATACTTTGTAGAAGCTGCAGCAATGGTATTGCACCGTACGCGCAATGTCCGTTTCGTAATGGCCGGTAGTGGTGATATGATGGATCAGATGATTCGTCTGGTAGCCGAACGCGGTATTGCGGACCGTTTCCATTTCCCCGGTTTTATGAAAGGAAAGCAGGTGTACGAAGTGCTGAAAGCCAGTGACGTATACATTATGCCTTCTGTATCTGAGCCATTCGGTATCTCTCCGTTGGAGGCCATGCAATGCAGTGTACCTTCCATTATATCCAAGCAATCCGGCTGTGCCGAAATTTTGGATAAATGTATTAAAACGGACTACTGGGATATTCACGCTATGGCGGATGCCATTTATTCTATCTGTACTTACCCGGCTATGTACGAGTACCTGAAAGAAGAGGGTAAGAAAGAAGTGGATGAGATTAAATGGGAGAACGTGGGATATAAAGTTCGCGGTATCTATGATGAGGTTATTAAAAATTATGGTAAACAATAAAATGATATAGACTATGAGAACGATCTGTCTTTATTTCGAAATACATCAGATTATACACTTGAAACGCTACCGTTTTTTCGATATCGGCACCGATCATTATTACTATGATGACTATGCAAATGAAACCGGTATGAATGAGGTTGCCGAACGATCTTATATACCTGCTCTCAGCACGTTGATCGAGATGGTGAAAAACTCGGGAGGAGCTTTCAAAGTGGCGCTTTCTATTTCCGGTGTGGCATTGGAGCAACTTGAAATTCATGCTCCGGCGGTGATTGACTTGCTGCATCAGTTGAATGATACCGGTTGTTGTGAGTTCCTTTGCGAACCTTATTCACACGGCTTGTCATCTTTGGCTAACGAAGACTGCTTCCGTGAAGAAGTGCTTCGCCAGCGTGATAAAATGAAACAGATGTTTGGCAAAGAACCGAAGGTGTTCCGCAATTCCAGCTTGATTTATTCGGATGAAATAGGTGGACTGGTAGCTTCTATGGGCTTTAAGGGAATGCTGACGGAAGGTGCAAAACATGTATTGGGATGGAAGAGCCCGCACTATGTATATCACTGTAATCAGGCTCCGAGCCTCAAATTGCTATTGAGAGACTTTAAACTTTCTGATGATATAGGATTGCGTTTCTCCAATTCGGAATGGCCGGAATATCCATTATTTGCTGATAAGTATATTAACTGGATTGATGCGTTGCCACAAGAAGAGCAAGTGATTAATATCTTTATGGAATTAAGTGCATTGGGTATGGCTCAGCCGCTTTCTTCCAATATCCTGGAATTCCTGAAAGCATTGCCCGAATGTGCTAAATCAAAGGGTATCACGTTCTCTACTCCAACAGAGATTGTATCTAAATTGAAATCTGTATCTCAACTGGATGTTCCTTATCCAATGTCATGGGTGGACGAAGAAAGAGATACAAGCAGTTGGCTGGGTAATATCCTGCAGCGTGAGGCTTTCAACAAGTTGTATAGCGTAGCAGAACGTGTTCACCTGTGTGACGACCGTCGTATCAAGCAGGACTGGGATTATCTGCAAGCCAGCAACAACTTCCGTTTCATGACTACCAAGAATACAGGTATCTGGCTGAATCGTGGCATCTATGACTCTCCTTACGATGCCTTCACTAACTACATGAATATCTTGGGCGACTTTATCAAACGAGTAGATTCACTGTATCCTGTTGATGTAGATAATGAAGAGCTTAACTCTCTGCTGACTACTATTAAGAATCAGGGTGAGGAGATAGCCGAACTGCAAAAGGAAGTAACCAAATGGCAGGCAAAAGCTGAAAAAGGAGCTGCAAAAGCTACCAAGAAAGTAGCTGCGAAAAAGGAACCGGTAGCTAAAGCTACTCGCAAGAAAGCTACTGCAAAGAAAGAAGAATAAGATAATAATAAATTAACTGGTTGTAACCGTGGGGAGATGGGAATCACCTCACGGTTGTTTTTTTATATTGCGATGTTATATTGGAATGTTATATAGGAATGGGATTGTCCGAAAAGGGCTTGTTTGCTATTAATTCCAGTGACAGGTACATATAAAAAACAGCGCGAATTACCGAAGTAACCCGCGCTGTTTATTTTATATATCTTTTTAGTTTGACTTAGTTGTTAATCCGAAGTCTGTAGAAATAACTTCAAGTTTCAACTTGTAATTCTCACCACCTGGATTTTCTCCAGCTTCTCCACCTTTCAGACGTACATAACCAGGTTTTAAGTCATGTTGTATTCTAATAATATTAGCCTGACCGGTTGTAGTGTTTGAAGAGTCATAAGTCACAAGTACAGGTATAAGTACTACCTTATTCCAATCTGGATTTTTTTGTAACCAGTCAGCTTCATTCCATTCACTACCCTTTGCTTTCTTAGCCTCTTCCTTTTCTGCAATGCAGGCATTTACCAATTTGGTGATGTTGCTGAATACATATTGATTTGTACTACTTGTATGTGAAGTTAGATAAGAAGATACACCATCGCTCAACTTATTGTCTTTAAAGAAGCTATCCTGGAATTTCTTGCGTACAAGCATTACAGTAGATGGTATAGACATACCAAACTTCTTGTCACTTGATTGATTGTAATTAGTGAATGTCAGTTTTACTGCATTTAAGGTATCGCCAGTTAATTCGTTCTCTATGTCAGAAATTGGTAATGTAGCTTCAGTGAATATACCTGCCGGACTTTTTAAATAAGTACAGGTTTTTTCATTTATTCTTTCATTAATGGCTTGTTCGTCATTACTTAATTGATTAGCCTGAATAATTTCTCTGGTAGAAGCAAATTGACGCCAAGTATAATAGGTTGAATCGTTAACTCCATCTTGCTTTTTTAATTTAATGCCTGTGATGGAATCTGTAGCATAACATTTGTATACTACTCTCATTTGTACTTGATCTACATAAAGTACTGTTCCGTCACCATAATCGCTTTTTACGTAAATCCCTGGAAAGGCTTTTCCAAATAACTGATTATTAAATTTTTTTCCAGCTGCTCTTGATGCTTCTAGAATATTTTTGCCCACTTCTTTAGCTCTGTCTTCTTTAAAAGCAACGTGAATATAGGGTACGTATGTACTTGAATTACGGTCTTCTTCAGATAGGGAGTAGTCTACGGCTGTATAAGCTTTTGTTCCTAAAAGATTCTGGCTATCATAGAATTCTTCAGGAATAATATTTGTATAATACGCATTATCTGTGTTTAGTGTTTCTTTATTATCTCCACCTAATTCATAAACACTCAATCTACAAGCAGTCAGTGAGTCACCGAAATAGTTATCATACAATAAGAAAAGTTCGGTAGTACGTATGTTGCCAATAGGATTACCTTGGTCATCCTTAATGATTTCAATCGTTTCGTCATCTTCATTAGTTATAACCATTTTTCCTGTAGCTGAGATAACTTTACCGCTAGCATCTTTCTTTTCTGTATATACTTCAGGAAAAGTTAAGCCATCCGGACAATTCAGTTGAGCAAGGAAGCCTGCCTGATAAGTACCGAATGTTTCATCAGTGAACTTTCCAACATATCCGATGTTGGTTTTGGCATAGATCTTTCCAGTAGGAATTGATTTAGTAGTTACATCAAACGTGGATAACTTTCCTTTGATATTTTGGTCATTGCCCGGGAACATTCCTAATCCCAGTCCGCCTGTATTATCATCGCATCCGAAAAATGTGATTGCCAATAAAGCTATCAAGGCATATTTTGCTTTCATGATTGTCGTATCTAGATTTTTATTCTTCTTCTTTATTTGTAGTGGTTTCCCATACCTGATCGTAGAATTCGTTGCAAGCGTTTGCGTAGTTTTCCGGATCCTGATAATCAAGTACCAGTTTGCCTGATTGGCGGGCGTACTCAATGATTGATTCGTCTACCTTTGCGCTGTTTTGTATGATTCCGTCAGAATAATCAACGGCAAGTTTACAAAGTGCCGCATAGTCTACCGGTTCCTTCAAACCAGCCAAATCCTTCTTGGTGATGCCTTTCAACATCAGTTTGGTTGCAAAGTCCTCACTGAGCGTATTCTTGAAATCATCTTCATATACCGAGAATACAACTTTGGCATCACGGAACGATGGTTCGTCCTTGTAGGCCTTCTTAATATAAAGAGGAGCCAATGCCGTCATCCATCCGTGACAGTGGATAACGTCGGGACACCAGCGAAGCTTCTTCACTGTTTCCAGCACACCGCGTGCATAAAAGATAGCACGACTGTCGTTGTCATCGTATTCCACACCATTTTCGTCCGCTGTCTGCAAGCGATTCTGGAAATAATCATCATTATCGATGAAATATACCTGCATACGTGCGGATTGGATAGAAGCTACTTTTATAATAAGGGGGTGGTCAGTATCATCGATAATCAGGTTCATACCGGAGAGGCGAATCACTTCGTGCAGTTGGTTCCTGCGCTCGTTAATGTTTCCCCATTTGGGCATAAAAGTTCTGATTTCACGGCCTTTTTCTTGTATCGCCTGTGGAAGGTTTCTACCTATAT
>ERZ773178.3865-NODE-3865-length-11955-cov-12.377143_pt1 | contig 11955 bp, 14 predicted proteins | sample MGYA00580533_ERZ773178 | MGnify/ENA primary metagenome ERZ773178 (study PRJEB29015, sample SAMEA2737859) | human gut metagenome | biome: human gut; feature: human-associated habitat; material: faeces | place: China | collected 2012 ...
AACTAAAAATAAATCAATTATAAACTCTTAACAGTCCCTTAACGGGACACTAGTGCCAGAAGATATAAAAGTCGATAAATTGACTGAAGGAGAGATCAAAACTATAGGCTGGTATCCCAATAGATATTTTAAACTCAAATATTTAGGAAATTATCAATTCGAAGTTATTGAATGTATGGGGATGAATAAAAGTAGAGGCGAAAAAATTACAGCCAAGCGTTTCGGTTTACGTGTAATACTTTCTATTAATGATGTATACAATTATACTACAAAACAATATGAAGTACAAATTGGGTATCCAGAACGGTTAGATGTATGCGCCATTAACAATGACAATTTATCTGATGAGGAATTGCGAAACATGGGGTTCATCGCGTTTTGACAAGCGATCTTTTTTGTCAGTTGACATTCTAATTATCACAACAATAGAAGCCAAAGATTGAATCTTTGGCTTCTATAAACCTTGCACAGTTGGCACTCTCTTACACAAAAATCACTCGGCAGCAAGGCATTGCCGAAACTTTTGATTATTTTTGCGTTAGATTGGGAATGACTCCTTTCCAAGACATATAGAAAAGAAAGAAGCGTTATGCTTATCTTGTACTTGAAAACGTAGGAAATTTTCAAATTGGATACAAGGATAGCATAGTGGTTCTCACGCTATAGCGTGGGCTGCTATGTTATATCCGTATCCAAGGTTTCCTACGACTTTCAAGTAAGAGTGTGGCATACAGTTCCACTGTAATTATTTCAAAAACTTTCTACGAGTAGCAGTTCTGCCCCCACTCCCAAGTCAGAACGTGTTCCGAGTTTACAAGGGTACAAAAGACAAATCACCTATGGTTTACAATTCTGCAGTGAAAATAAGCTCGAACAACAGTATCGTTAGGTTAACAATCAAATATATCATGTCTCGATTTGATGCATTTTCTTTTTTTTAATTTGTTCATTTGCCCCTCTCATAAAAATGATATCTTGATGAGTTGGCATATAGTTGTATTTGATTAATGTATCTGGCTGATATTGTGTGCTTCACAACACTTAGAGACATGTAGACAGTTGTTATATTGTTTCTAACAGTGGTCTATAGCTCGATATATGGCTTGCCGCCTAGTTTTCATACATTCTGTTCTGATATAAATTGGACTATCCGTTCTGTTTCACTCGGATCTATCAATGCACCTTGTACTCGAGTTATCTTCCCTGCAACTGACACCAACATGTCACCGCTACCGATGAGTTGTTCGGCGCCCGGACTGTCGATAATCGTCCGCGAATCAATCCTAGACACTACACGGAAGGCAATGTAGGCCGGGAAGTTTGCCTTGATTAGGCCCGTAATAACCTTCCCATTGGGTCGCTGTGTGGCGATAATTAGGTGTATACCTGCGGCATGTCCAATCTGGGCCAGACGCGCCACGAGATTCTCGATCTTGCGGACGGACATGATGAGGTCGGCAAACTCGTCGATCACCACCACAATGTAAGGCAGATAGCGGTGTCCGTGCCGGGAGTCGAGCCGCTGTGAAGTGAATTTTTCGTTGTATTCGACGATATTGCGCACACCAGCTTCCTTTTTGAGTTCCAAACGGTTGTCCATCTCCAGACAGAGAATGTTGAGCATATCGACTGCCTTATAAGGGTCAGTGATGATGGCCTCCTCCGACTCCATCTTGGCCAGGAAGTGGCGCTCTATCTTCCCATACGGTGTAAACTCGATTCTCTTAGGATCGATCATCACGAATTTCAGCTCTCCAGGATGTTTGCTGTAGAATAATGAGGTGATCATGGCATGCAGAGCCACAGTCTTCCCCTGACCGGTAGCTCCAGCTATAAGCAGATGCGATATTTCGGTCAAATCCAAGATAAACGGTGCATTCTCCACGGTTTGTCCGATTGCCAGTGGAAGCTCCGCTTTGTTTTCCCGGAATGTCTTGGATTGAATCAGCGAATACATGGATACGGTTCCTCGATTTGTATTTGGAATCTCGATAATAATAGCAGGGCGGAAAGGATCTATTTCCGCTATACGTCCACGCAGCACACCAAGCGGCAAGGCAAGTTCTGCTTCAAGACGTTTGATTTTAGAAAACTTATACCCGGGAAGAAGCGTTACCTCATAACGTGTTATGGCCGTACCGATTATAGTTTCGATCCGGGCAATTTTTATTCCTAATTGTTCCAGCGCTTGTTTGAGCCTGTTTTCATTTTCTGCGATTTCCGCGATCGATATCTTTTCTTTTCCATCGTTTCGTTTTTCCAAAAGCTCAACAGAAGGAAATCGGTAATTGGAAACATGTCCGTTTTCGGTTGTCATCATGCTTAAAGTTTTCATTATGATCAAGATTAAAGCGTTTGTTTCTATATTATACTATGCAGGTAGGTCATTATGTAGCAAATCACCGAGTGTCATATCCCGTTGAAACGATTGGTTATGTGACAAAAATAGGATGTACATGTAAAAAATAATGACACACCCTGTTCCCGACCTGATTTAATAAAAGGCACTATACAATTCAATTATGCCCACCATTCTCTCAACTTATATAAACGTATTTTATAGTAAAGACGTTCCATTTTTCGAATGTAAATATCACGTCCATAAATTTCTCTCCTGTCTTTTTCGGATTCATCACAATCTGATGAGCAAACATCCAGATAATTATTCAGCAAGGACGGTCTCACAATATCCTTTACATTACGAATATTCATCTGCTGAAGTTGATTTTCAGAGAAATGTATTCCATTCTCTTTGATGTGCTGCAACAGGAAAATGCAGATGTCAATCCATCTATTAAAGCCGAAATGTCCATTTTTGTCAGCAATTGATGAGTGAGAGAAATATGCTCTCATACAGCGCAGTTTGCGGTATTCTAATTCATAAAGAAAGCACCAGTCATATTGAGGAGCTGTCTTTGCTACCTCAACCAACTCGTCAACTAACGGCTGCAATTCCTCTTTAGCCCATGCGTTGAAACGTTTCTTATAATACCACATGGCACGTTCATATGATGCTGTATCCATGATAAACCGTTTTATTTCATCTTCTTTTAAACGGATTTTTCCTTTGAACGTATAAACAAAAGGATCTTCAGCCTCCCATAAGGCATACACCGTAACCCACTGTTCGAATTCCTCGTCAGACTTAAGTTCCTTGGGAATACGCATTCCTTTTATACGAAGTTCATACTTTTCTTTCTCAGACAGATGTGACACATCTGCCAACGGATATTGATAATTGTCTTCTTCTAATCCAACTAAAGCCTTAGACTCATCCATTTGCTATCGTATTATTTTGATTATACATAAAAACCTTATAAGGTATACCCTTAGTTTGAGCCAGTTCTATAATATGCAGCGTCCCTTTTGACTTACCATCCCAAAAAGCCACTAAATGCGTGGCTATTTCCATCATATCCTCATTTCTGAGAAAACCTGCCATACGATGGTGTAGTTTCCAATTAGCAGGGAAAAGAATTTTTGTCAATTCGAACTCGTCGGCAAAACGGATTGCAAGTGTGTCTGCACCATCAGCCATACCCGAAATGATTTTTATTTCAGCATCCCCACAAAAATCTTCTCTCCAGAGTAACTGTCCAAGACTATTCTTCATAAGCTCGTAATCAGAGAAGTCTCGTCCTCCGGCTACTATTACTTTGGCTGCATCCCTATAACTTTTGCGATACAAATCTTTCATTACTTCTGCCATTGATTTTCCATCGTTCTCCATCTGCATAATTTTGAGGATCAAAGTATACTCTCTATCAGGGATTGGTGTTTTATTGAAAAATGTTTATATACTGTTTGATGTCCCGTGGTCGATTGAGCATCCGCAGGCTCTCCATCATCAGCCCGCTACGACGATTGTCATCTACTACCCAGTCAGTAGTATGAGACGCATAGGCTGTTAAGCGATTGAAGAGTTCCCACATTTTCATATCACTATGTGACATTGCAAGTGCAAAATGCTCCAGATTGTATCCTGCAGCAGCATAAGAGGATAATAACTGATGATAGGGAGCTATTTCTTCGGCTACGGATTCATCTACGCCGTAGCGTTTCAGCAGACGATTCGCCATCTGCACCTCACCCACCGAAGCGTCGGTTTGCATGGCTAGCAATGCGTTGTTCTTGACTTTTTCGAGATTCGTTTTGGTAAATCCGTCATATTGTGGCAATGATAACATGTTGCGCATAGAAGAGACGTCGAGTTGGTTTGTCCGTGCGGTTTTGTCATTAACCCGTGCCATCTGTCCGTTTGTGCAAATCATGCGCATGTAGTAGTTCCCAGCCTCCACTTCGCCCAGGTTCCAGCGGAACCATACACCGTTGGAAATAAACTCATCACCGGGAGCAAATTCATCGTAAACGGCATGTTGGGGCTGTAAACTTACCGTGACGCCTCCAGCTCCGAACTCCGAGGTATAGAACTGCTCGGGAGCATAGCCGTTTTCATTCATGAACATCTCCAGAAAATCAAAAAATGAGGTAACCGGAATGGCCTCTTTCTTGATGGGGGTTGCCCCGACAACCGTCCTCGTATCGGGGTTGGCAAGCAACGCTATTTTCCCGGCTCTCTCAATGCTGTTCGACAGAGCCAGGTAGTTGCGCAAATCGCGAATGCCTGTTGTGCCGAATGTCTCTGAAACGGCATTTGTCTGACGTTTTGATAGGCCGATAAACGAATCCAGCAACCTGCATACCTCCGGTTCAACGGATAGTTCCAAACCGTTGACCATGTAAGTACGCTCACCTGTTGAAATGAGTTCTTGTGGCGTTACAGTGCAGAAAGGTAACTGCGCTGAAATGAACAAATCTCGTCGTTCTAAATAAGTCTGATTATCCATTGTGTTGTCTATTAAGAGTGTTGAACAATTGGTCAAAGCGATCGGCAAAATTGTGCAGTTCGTTCCGAATATTGTGCTGCAGTCGCTTGATGGCCTGTTCCTGCTCGTAACGCTCCTCGTCGAAGAATACGTCTCCGGTGGTGCTCAGGTTGTAGTAGAGTTTTACCCCCACATCTCCGCGACGATGCTTCGAGAATGTGACGTACCGGTCGGAATAGATGTTCTTCGGATTGTCCAGACGCAGCTCCATCATTGCCGTAATCATATGTTTCAGACGGTTCGAGCCGATGAAGGCACCCGATTTCGTCACCTGCTGGATGGTTAGAAACGTCGTGTTGACATCGCGTTGGTTCTGTGCCTTGTTCTGCTGTTTGATGAGCGACAGCAGCATGCTCTCGGCCCGCTTGTTCGTGACGTTCTCCTCCTCCTTGACAATGCCCTGCAGTTCGTAGAACGAATCGATGGCAACAACATCCCAACCCTCGTCCAACGTATCGGAGACGAGTTGCCAGGTATGGGCATCTTCATCGAATCCGCACTCTACGAAGAGAATATCCAGATCGCTGAACTTCGGGAAGCGCTCGACATAGACTGCCAGGTCAATCTCGTTCATTTCGGCACTGATGAAGAGAATCCGTGCCGTGGGTTGCGCGGCATGGATGTTGGCGAGCATATCGAGAATGATGGTGGTCTTGCCAACGCCGGGGTCTCCGATAATCATGTAGTTCACCCCTTTGGGCAGCCCCTGGTAGCTGCACAACAGATTGTCGAGCACGGTCCGGGTGCGGAAATTGACGAAGAGACTCTTGTCAAACCGCATGTCGCGCATTTTTACGATCCGATTCATTGTCTTTGCAGTTTGTCGTTGAGACAAAAGTAGAGAACAGTACGGCCGAATCGCAGCTTATGTTCCCGGGTGATAGGGGAAAATTGCAGTCCGTGACGAAGCGGGGCAGATGAGTTTATCGGATGCGGTCCGGACAATAGCTCTTACGGAGGCAGGACGGACAATGGGCACCCGTCCAAACCGAGTCAAAATGGTCGGCTGCGGCATCAACCAACCCCGGTTCATCGGTCAGAATGCCCGCTTCAAAGTTGCGTTTGCCATCGCTTTTCATGCCGATGCCGGCACCTGTCAGGTTGGCCGAGCCGATGTAAGCCACCTCACAGTCGAAAATCATCATTTTGAAATGAATCCTTGGACATAACTTGCGTTTTAATCCACCCCACAAGGCGGGGTATCGATCGAAATCCGCCCTGAAATTAGGCCCAGGTTCCTTGGCATGCATTAATCGAACTTCTACACCTCGCCGTACCAAGATATCCAAGACTGCAAGGAAGGGTTTGCTGCCTGCTCCGACCTTTACGTACAGATCCTTGATGTCGGCCGTGCCTATCCACAGCGAGTGCCTTATGCGGGCCACGCGACTCAAAACTTCATTATAGTGAGCTGTATCGGCAATATAACGAATCATTGTTTGCGTCCAACTGTTTTATGGGCCTCCACCAGATTGAGGCCGATTCGCTTCATTTCCTCACGCAGCCATTGCGGTTGCAATACCTCAATCTGGCTGTCTGTGTTAGCTGCATGCTTCAGCAACTCCTGCTGGAAATCGAGTGTCGGACGCAGGTAGAATTCGAATATGGAAGAATCGTCCGTAATTTCGGTCTCCTGCTGCGAGGCGTGCAGGGGCAACGTGCGGATGTATTGTCGCTGAATACCCGATACGCGAACCTGTATCTGCTCGGGTTTGTAATTCTCATCGACAGCAATGCCGAACGAATCGGCAAAATAGGCCTGCGGGTCGAAATCCTTGGGCAAAACAAACAGATGCTCCGACGTGCGGAGTTCCCGGATGCGGTCCAGTGCATAGATGCGCAGCCGGTCATCGCTCGTGCTGCATGCTACGACATACCACCGCTGGCGGAATACCTTGACGCAATACGGTGCCACCTCGAATGTGTGGGGCGCATCGTTCCAGAAACTTTGGTAGGACATCTCCAGCGTGTGGCTGTCGCGCATCGCCTCGATGATCTGTGTAAGAAAACGCTGCCCGGAGGGAATCTCCTCGAAAAGAATGCGCCGCTTGAGGTGGTGGCTCTCGTGGATGAGGTGATTTACAGCAAAAGTGTTCAGCAGCCACGTCCGCACGCCGCCCCGCTCCATGTCCTCGGCGTGTTCGATGTAGTAGAGGTATCCGCCACGCCGGTCGCATTCGATGTTGATGTCGAACATCTGCTGGATGGCGTTCTTGTGGTTGTGGAAGGTCTTCAGGGGAAGTTCCTCGCCGGTCTCGTTAAGCGACGAACGCTGCCAGCGCTCGTTGATCTCTTCGAACGATATACGCCCGGTGCGGTAAATCGTATCGACCAGCCATACATAACGGTTAAACAACATGGCGGCATTGCTTTTCGACGAGGAGCGCGTCTTTCTACTCATAGTCATGATTGTATGGTTCGTTTTATTTATCAGGGCTCTTGAACAGTTTGTCTATAGACAAAGATAAACATAATGTAATGCCAAATCATGACATAAGTTAAAATCTCTCCGGAAAACTTTCCTATAAAGTTACAATATTTTCTTTGTGTCGTATATCTGAAAAAGAAGGCGGAAAAATCAGAACTTGAACTTATCAGAAATAGTGGTAGTTTGTCTGATATTAAAATTGATCTGAAAATATATACCGATAAAGTTATCATGATCAAATAATTCAGAACAAAATAATTGCAATGAAAAAATCGGGTTAGAATAAAATTATAATCGTAGTCGGTGTCCTGGTAGTTGTGGCCTGTTTTTTTGGGCAGTATATCTCCGGTTGTTCACGAACAGGGAACTTTGGCATGGATTATTTGTAGCTATACTTGGTGTTATTATAACGGACGTAATTACATTGTTGCTTCTCAAGGGGCAAAGCAGCAAATGATGTAGAAAAAAATGCTCGGCTAAAATTTTTAAAGAGAAGCTTCGCATATATTCAGGAATATCTTGCTATTCTTTGCAAAGCTTGAGACCCAAAATAGGAATACACCAGACGAGATTAACTAACGCCTAAAAAGACAGACATCGTATCTTGACAGTCTCTTTTCTTTGACATTAAGCAATTTCCCCAGACATCCAAATGGCCATTCAAAGGCAAGTACTCTCAGGCATTATAGAATTTGATGTTACGATAGGTTGCGATTGGTGTAAAGTCTGTATAGTTAGGACCGGATTGTTGTCTGTCTGCGACATTTTTTTTGGCATTTCCCTGGAAAAACTCATTGACAGCATTCAGTAATGTAGACCTTTTCGAGTTCAAATGGAAATACATGATAGCCCTGTTCCCGGATATTTCTCGCGCTGTTTTGGGTAACGCTGTCATCCCTTGGTTTTGTCATAAGTCGCTTCTGATAAAATTTGAATATTTTCACTTGCGTCATCATGCGGCATAAGTGAGAATTATTTTTGATGTATGAATAATTATGGCTTGCAATGATTGAATTTGAGGATAGAAGCCGATATGACAGTTTTTGGGAAAATCAGAAATCTGAAACTTTGAAATTGTTTTGGACGTTCATAGGACAATATGAACTGTCTGATGTGGCAAGGCTGGAATTATGGGATTCACAGTTGAATATTTATAACTACAGATTGCCCGGATCAGCGGGAGATGATTTTGATTTGACTTTTACTTTTAAAGTCAATGGAGGTAATGACATGATTGAGTTTCGCTTTTGCGGATACTGTGATGCAGATATTCCGGAAGATTGGGATTTAAAAGTGTCGGTAATATTGAAATTCCCTTCTATCAAAAGAAGTGTCAGGATAAAAAATAACGAAAAGCATTTGGATCTGCATGACGTGATGAATAAGTATGATACACTTTGCCGGCTTGTTGATAGTGGTTGTTGTAATAAGTAGATTCCTGTTTGTATGATGGTATTGCGGCCCATAGAGAAATAGCAGATGGCGTTTTGCAATAGCGGTCACAGAAACAATGATAATTATTCTTTGTTGCGTCATGATTTGGCTCTTACTCATCTGATCTTTGGAGACAAAAGTAAATCTCATGGAACAAGGTACTCTTTTTCGTCCACGTCAGGAACGAATCAGGCAATTATTGACGCAACTGGCTGCCGGTATTTACGAACGGGACTATGCATTGGCTATGGCTTTTCTTTCGTCGATTGCGGGGGAAAGCATCTTCCTGCTCGGGCTGCCCGGAGTAGGCAAAAGTCTCATCGCCAGACGGCTGAAGCTGGCTTTTCGTGATGCGCGGTCCTTCGAATATCTGATGAGCCGTTTCAGTACGCCCGATGAAATCTTCGGGCCGGTATCGATCTCAAAACTCAAAGATGAAGATACTTATGAACGGTTGGTCGAGGGTTATTTGCCGACGGCCGATGTGGTCTTCCTCGATGAGATATGGAAGGCCGGGCCACCGATCCAGAACGCATTACTGACCGAAAAACTTTTCCGAAATGGCGACCATGAACTTCGTCTGCCGCTAAAGGGGATTATCGCAGCCTCAAATGAACATCCGGTCCAAAGCGAAGGTTTGAAAGCCTTGTGGGATCGATATTTCATTCGGATTGTGGTGCCGCCATTGATGTCAGAAAAAGCCTTTTATAAAATAATTCTGGGGATTGGAAACACAGGAATAGACCTGTCTGAAACCTTGCAAATTACAGCTGAAGAATATGCCGAATGGCAAATACAGATTGATTGGATTACGGTAAATATGTTTTTTGAGATAGAACCGTCATGATGGAATCACATGAATGATTTTGCGGCAATAGATTTCGAAACGGCCAACAGCCACCGCAAAAGCGTGTGCAGTGTTGGGATTGTGATAGTAAAAAAACAGAAGGTATCGGATACGTTTTATGAGTTGATACGCCCGGCTCCGAATTATTATTGCGATTGGGCCACGGAAATTCATGGTTTGACTTATCATGATACGGCTCACGCTGATCCCTTTCCTGTGGTATGGCAGAAAATAGCCCCGGCCCTTACGAATTTGCCCTTGGTGGCACACAACAGTTCGTTCGACGAGGGTTGCCTGCGGAGTGTTTTTGAATATTACGGAATGTCGTATCCCGACTATGAGTTTTTATGTACGTGCCGACAATCGCGCAAAGTATTTCCGGAACTACCTGACCATCGACTGGATACGGTTGCCGGACACATCGGGTTCGATCTGAAGAATCACCATCACGCCCTGGCCGATGCATTGGCTTGTGCCGAGATAGCGAAAATAATCCTGTGCAATAGCGAGATTATGAAAATATCAGGATAATAATAAATGCCATTTGACAGAAAAACGTTATATTATTTAATCCATTTCATTTTTAGACCCATGGCAAACTTCTATTGTGAATACTGTGGACAAAAGTTTTCCTCAGTATCGTCCCTGACAGCTAACTCTTGTGCGCGGCATCCTAACGGCCCATTAAAAGGCAGGCATAAACTCTATGAAGGAAGTGAAAAGAACAAATATACCTGTAAATACTGTGGACAATCGTTCAATAGTATTTCTTCGATGACTGCAGCCAATTGTCCACGACACCCTAATGGCTCTTTAAAGGGCAAGCATGCTCCGGCTTTGTAACCGTGTTATAATCAAAGAAGAATCCGGCTTATTCAGCCGGATTCTTTCTATTATCGATTCAGAAAAGTCAGAGATTGATTTTGTCAATCCAATGGTTTACCCTCGCAGCGACATCTTCCGCCGTCACAGAGTGAATTTCCTCCAGAATTACATAGCCATTTTCTTGCTTTTCCTTATCCTCACATCCAATCCGTTTCAATGTATTTCGCATTTTTTGCATGTCATTCTGACGATTGGCGAATTGAATAAGCACAATTCCACGCTTGTCTTTTTCGATAATATCCATATAGGGAATACCTTCCTCCTCATTCTCGTATTCACAAGCCAGCATATCCCAATACCAAATGAATATTTTCCAGTTTTCGTATCTCTTTACCTTATCTTTCCAGGTCACAGTACGATGATGGCGACTTTCGATATCTATCAACAAATTCGTATAATCAGTGATATACTGTTGAAGATTCTTGTTGGACCTAAAGGTCTCCTCAAAGTGTCTTTCCGGAATATCATAATAGGGTTCAGCAAGGTATTGCCACCATTGTCCATAGTTTCTACGCCCTCCCTTTTCCCATTTCAAAGGTTTCGAAAAGTCGGAGTCGTTGCGATATGAAGCCTGAATATAATAATGTCCATGCCAGAATCCAACATTGATGATTCCAGTATTTCCAGTTCTGTTTACAAGCCTAAAGCCGTCGTACCGGTCAGAGAGGCCTTCAAGATTCCACCCTTGCTCGTTCCATTTCTGCAAAGCATCGTCCCATTGACTGATTTCATGATTTTGCAGGGTAGACTCCGCCTGCTGAGCAATCTCCTCTCCCTCATTGTCATCATCGCTTTTGGCATTCCGGTAAGCGCCCGAGAAATTTACTAGCGTGGCCATCGTATCATCGCGTTTGAATTTGAAGTTATCGCCATACAAATCCTTTCTGAAGGCTTCGACAATGCAAAAAAGACTGTTCAATAACGGATCCGGCGAATCGCTCATGGACAAATTAGGGTTTATCCGTTTGGGGCCTTCATTGCTTTCATCCGGGCAGCAATACTTTATAAGGTCGCGTACAGCCTCGCTTATTTTTACTATATATGCGGGATTACAATGCATCGCGACATAGGATGTCTGAAATTCCAAACGGATTTTTTCCTCATCGGTCAGTTTCCGGTCCTTGATTACATCGCACAACGTGGAAAGATACTCTTGATAGATTTTGAGCTTTTCTCCGAATATCCTGGACGCTCTTTCCCTTTCCACATCATTGTCACTCTGTCCTCGAAGCAGAATCATCGTGATGATTGCGGTTATAATTACTCCAAGAACAGCGGCAAACATCTCATACCAGAGTTCCTTTTCGGTAAACAGACGCAGGTAAATGGCAAAGGAACAAGCTAAAACGACCAAGACGGCGGTTATGGTTATGATTTTATATTGTGTTAATTGCCCTTTTTTCATAAATGACTAGGTTAATTGATTGCAGCACATTAAATGTACCGCCCATATCACTTTCAAATGTACCGGTCAT
>ERZ773178.3871-NODE-3871-length-11927-cov-4.601499_pt1 | contig 11927 bp, 8 predicted proteins | sample MGYA00580533_ERZ773178 | MGnify/ENA primary metagenome ERZ773178 (study PRJEB29015, sample SAMEA2737859) | human gut metagenome | biome: human gut; feature: human-associated habitat; material: faeces | place: China | collected 2012 ...
TTTAAATTGTTTTAAAATTTTCCTTTTTTTGCTTGCAAAATGTTTTTCCATCTGTTAGAATATGAACTGTTGAAAAAAAGCGTCAAGGAGGTGCTATCATGGCTAAATGCGCAATTTGTGAAAAAGGTGCTCATTTCGGAAATAATGTGAGTCATTCCCATAGAAGATCCAATAAGATGTGGAAATCAAACGTAAAATCCGTTAAGGTTAAAACTGAGAACGGAGCTGAACGAAATGTCCGATGATGAGCTTTACAATAATATTGACAAGTATTCGGTGTATGCCCGCGTGCAGCCCGAACACAAGGTGCGCATTGTCAAGGCATGGCAGCGGAGAGGCAAAGTTACCGCAATGACCGGCGACGGCGTGAACGATGCAGCTTCCATCAAAACAGCCGATATCGGCGTGGGCATGGGCATCACGGGCACGGATGTTACAAAAAATGTTGCCGATATGGTGCTTGCGGACGACAATTTTGCAACCATCGTTTCCGCCGTTGAAGAGGGCAGGCGCATTTACGACAACATCCGCAAGGCGATTCAGTTCCTGCTTGCTTCCAATGCGAGTGAGGTGCTGAGCATCTTTACGGCAACGCTTTTGGGCTTCACGATACTTGAACCCGTGCATCTGCTTTGGATAAACCTTATCACGGACTGCTTCCCTGCGCTTTCGCTTGCAATGGAACGTGAGGATGATGACATTATGCGGCGTCCTCCCCGCAATCCGAAAGAAGGCATATTCGCAAACGGCATGGGGTTTGAAGTTGCCTATCAGGGCGTTATGCTGGCTGCAATAACCGTTGCGGCATACTGCATCGGGCATTTCCGTGACCTCGGCACATGGAACGTTATCGGCAGCGCGGCAAGTCCGCACGGCATGACCATGGCGTTTTTAACGATGAATCTTGCGGAGATTTTCCACAGCTTCAACATGCGTACCCAACACGGCAGCATCTTTGCCAAAAAGGGACAGAACATGTGGCTTTGGGGCTCGTTTGCGCTTGCGCTGCTGCTCACGAGTGCGGTTGTTTTCATCGATCCGATAGCGGAAGTGTTCAGCCTTGCAACGGACTTCGGCTTTGATGAATTCGTTATCGCGTTCGCACTTGCATTGTCAACAATCGTAATTGTTGAGATCGTAAAGTGCTTCCAGCGCATGTATTATAAAAACAAAAGATAAACATAAATACGGAGCGCACTCCGCATGACGGAGGTGCGCAGAACGAAGAGCCCGATCCGCACGGATGGGGCTCTTTCTGATTGACGGCATGAGCGGCACGGCACCTCCGCTTTAGCATACACCGCCGTTCGGTGCAATACCGTAGTAATGACACAAAATTACAGTATTGACGAAAACCGGGCGGGAGTCGCTCCGCCGCGAAACCGTTCGGAGGTGCAGCAAACGAACTTTTTTTGAAAAAAGACGAAAAAATGTTGTGCATATAATATCAAAAAAGAAAGATATATTCCTGAAAAATTAAGCCGATAAAGGTTTTTTTGAAAAAAGCAGGAATAAAAAAAGTTTTAGAAAAACACTTGCGATAAGGCGGTTAAGATGATATAATAAATGCGTCAGACTAAAGTGCACGGGCATATACTACCTCGAATCACGGGGTTCTTAATTGCGGCGCACGTATCTGCATCATTTAATTCGGTTTTTGCGCCTTGTGCGTGAAAATAAAAAAATTTAGGAAGGACGACATCCGATGAAAAACCTAAAAAGAGTACTGTGTGCTCTTCTCGCACTCGTCATGGTTCTCGGCTTTGTAGGCTGCAAGAACGACGGCGATGACAAGACCACACCCGCACCCAGCAACACCAACAAGCCGGCAGAGTCCGAGGTTCCCGCAACCACGGTTCCCACCACTCCGCTCCCCACCGGCGACTACAATGCAATGTCTGCTGCTATCTATGATGCACAGCTCGGCGCATTCAACACCCTTTACCAGGCTGCAAAAGAAGAGCAAAACGTTTCCAAGCGGTATGCTCTTATGGCACAGGCTGAGGCAAAGCTTCTTGAAGCTGCTGTTCTCATCCCCGGCACCACCAGCGGCGGCAACTACGGTCTGAGCCGTGTTGCAAAGCGTTCCGCTTCCACCGTTCTCTGGGGCAATGACTCCGACCGTTTCCACAATGTTCTCGTAACCACCGAGCTCATCTCCGCAGAGGATCAGACTCACCTCAAGGCAATGTGGAATGAGGTTCGCGGAACCGGCACCTACTCCCAGAAGGCAACCGATTACCTGAAGGAAAAGGGCTACACCCTTAAGGACACCTACAACATGGGTTACGGCAGCGACCCCCAGACCTGGGACGCTCTCGCAACCTCCCGTTCCGCAGACTCCGAAGCTATCGTTAACACCTACGACGGTCTCGTAGAATACGATAACGAGAACGAAATCAAGCCCGCTCTCGCAGAGTCCTGGGAAGTTTCCGAAGACGGCAAAACCTACACCTTCCACATCCGTCAGGGTGCAAAGTGGGTTGACGCACAGGGTCGTGAAGTTGCAGACGTTAAGGCAGACGACTTTGTTGCAGGTATGCAGCATATGCTCGATGCAGGCGGCGGTCTCGAATACCTCGTTGAAAACATCATCGTTAACGCTCTCGAATACAACACCGGCGACGTTACCGATTTTGCAGAAGTAGGCGTTAAAGCAACCGATGAGCACACCGTTGTTTACACCCTCTGCCAGCCCACCAGCTACTTCATCACCATGCTTGGCTACAACGTATTCGCTCCCATGAGCCGTACCTACTTTGAGTCCAAGGGCGGCGTATTCGGCAAGGACGACTACAAGGCAGCTGTTGACGCAGGCACCATGAAGTACGGTCAGACTGTTAACGACATCGCTTACTGCGGTCCTTACACCGTAACCAACCACACCGCAGAAAACACCATCGTTTTCGAGGCGAACCCCACCTACTGGAACAAGGACAACATCACCATCAAGACCCTCACCTGGAAGTTCAACGATGGTCAGGATCCCACCAAGGCATACGAAGACACTAAAGCAGGCACTCTTGACGGCTGCGGTCTCTCTTCCGCTTCCCTCGAAGCCTGCAAGGCAGACGGCAACTTCGAAAAGTACTGCACCGTTTCCGATACCGATGCTACTTCCTTCGTTCTGTTCCTCAACCTTAACCGTAATGCGTATGCAAACTTCAACGACGAAACCAAGGCTGTTTCCACTATGACCGACGAGCAGAAGAAGAGGACCGACGCTGCAATGCTCAACGTTCACTTCCGCCGCGCAATCGGCATGGGTCTTGACATCGCTACCTACAACGGACAGGTTGTCGGCGAAGAGCTCAAGCTCAACTCCGTACGTAACTCCTACACCCCCGGTAACTTCGTCGCTCTTGAAGAAGATGTAACCATCGAAATCAACGGCGAATCCAAGACTTTTGCAAAGGGCACCTACTACGGTGAGATCATGCAGGCTCAGATCGACGCTGACGGCGTTAAGATCAAGGTATGGGATGCAGAGAACCAGACCAGCGATGGTTTCGCAGGTTGGCACAATCCTGCTAACGCTTACGAAGAGCTTCAGCAGGCAATCACCGAGCTCAAAGAATTCGGCGTTGAGATCTCCAAGGATAACCCCATCGTTATGGACCTGCCCTACTATTCCGGCGCCGACGTCTACACCAACCGCGCTCAGACCCTCAAGCAGTCTGTTGAAGAAGCTCTCCAGGGCTGCGTTGTTGTCAACCTCGTTTCCTGTGCAGATGCTAAGGAGTGGTACTATGCAGGTTACTACACCGAATCCGGCAAGGATGCTAACTACACCCTGTACGACGTATCCGGTTGGGGTCCTGACTACGGTGATCCCGCAACCTACCTCGACACCATGCTCGGTGACGGCGCAGGTTACATGGCTAAGTGCCTCGGTCTCTTCTAATACCGCATTCGCACAATAGCTTAGCTTTATAGAACACTAACGGACAATGGGGGAAGACCTCGTATCTTCCCCCGTTGTAATCTTTATAAGGAGTAGGGGCTGAATATGACGAAATATCTATTAAAGCGATTGCTGACCGGTGTGCTTTCGGCATGTGCTGCAACGATAATCGTTATGATCATGATTTTCTCTTTGCTTGATCGTAACCTTATTTTTGCAAAGGACTCCGTGTACAGTCATCAGACAAATAATGCTCGAGAAGCCTATAAGTACCGCAAATGGAGAGAATACGGCTATCTTGATTATGTTACCTATGCTGACTATGTAAACAGCTTGGTAAAGAACGGCGAGGTCGATGAAGAAACCGCAAAGACCGCCGTTAAACTCGGCAGAACTGCCGAAAAAGATTCTGAAGAAACTCAAGCTTACATCAAAAAATTCACCGAATACTATGAGGGCAAAGGCTATAAAGTCGTGCGACTTAATGCCGTTCTTAAACCCAGCGGACGCGGTCTTGCCGAGGGCGGTTCACCTCAGCTTTTTGCGCATCGTGACGTCCCCCTCATTTCTCGCGTGCTTAAATACTTCGGGAGCATTTTCACTATTGATAATATCCACAAGGCAAGCGGCGTTGCCGATGCCGATCGCGGATTGACATTCACTTTCTATGATCCCGTCTATAACCCCGTCGGTTCCGAAAAGAAAGTTTTCTCCCCGGCTATCATGGGCAACGGTACAACTCACAAGTACCTGCTCTATTTCAACAACAAATTCCCTTATGTTCATCAGAACCTTCTGACCATTTCCCTCGGTACTTCCTTTGCTGTTAACCAGGGCGTCGACGTGTTCACAACGATGACCAAATCCCAGGGTTCATTCGTTAAGAGACCGATGACCTTCCCCACCGGTTTCGTTGAGGAAAGTGCGGACGATCTTCACACAGCGACTTATGCGGCAGGTTCGAAGGATTCTTCCCCTGTTACCGCAGCGCGTTTCACCGATGACTACACAAACGTTCGGACTGTCAACAAGACTTATTCCAAGGTTGGCTTCTCGTTCATCCTCGGTATTCTGTCCAGTCTTCTTGCATACCTCATCGGTATTCCCGCAGGCATCTCCATGGCACGCAAAAAAGACAAGCTGGGCGACAAGATCGGCACGATTTATATCATTTTCAGTCTCGCCGTTCCCTCCCTTGCGTACATCTTCATGGTTAAGGCTCTCGGCCGACTCATCGGTATGCCCACAACCTTCGACCTTGATAAAGGTACATGGCTGATGTATGTTTTGCCCATTATCTCCCTCGCACTTCCCTCCATCGGTAACCTGATGAAGTGGCTGCGCCGCTACATGATCGACCAGATGAACTCCGACTACGTCAAGTTCGCTCGTTCAGGCGGTCTTTCCGAGAGTGAGATTTTCAGCAAGCATATCTTCAAGAATGCTGCAATCCCCATCATTCACGGTATCCCGGGCACGGTTCTGTTCGCACTTGTCGGCGCGATCATCACCGAACGCGTTTACGTTGTTCCCGGCGCAGGTAACCTGCTCACCACGGCTATCAACATGTACGATAACAATGTTATTGTTGGTTTGACTCTGTTCTACGCGCTGCTGTCGATTGTTGCCATCATTCTCGGCGACCTCCTCATGACGCTCGTTGACCCGAGAATCTCCTTCGTACAGAAAGCGAGGTAATAGAAATGGCTTCTGAATTGGTAAATGTCAGCGATCTCGGTATGAAAGAGGAAGAGTTGTTTTCCCGCTGTGACAGCAACATCGACTCCGAAAAGATTACCGCGCCGCGTTACTCCTATTGGCATTCGGTTTTCCGTGTGTTCTTCAAGAAAAAGATAAACATCGTTGTTCTTGCCATTCTGGCGTTCATCATTATCTTTTCCTACATTTATCCGATTTTCTCCGGATATGATGCATACGCAAACCTGCTCGACTCAACCGCAAAGCATTTGAGTCCCGCAAAGGCGATCGACAAATGGGGCTTCAGCCTGCATACCATTCTTGGTACCGGCGGTGCCGGCCAGTCCACTTTCGATGCAATTTGGCACGGTGCGGAGATTTCTCTCTCCCTTGCATTTGTCTGCGCACTTATCAACATGACTATCGGCGTCACCATCGGCGCACTTTGGGGTTTCTCCAAAAAAGTCGATGCCGTCATGATGGTTGTCTACAACATTATCGGCAATGTTCCGTACATTTTGCTGATTTCCGTTCTTGTTATGTTGTTCACCGCGAGCTTCTGGTCCATGGTTTTCGCAATGACGATCACCGGTTGGATAGGTATCGCATACTTCATCAGAACGCAGGTTGTCATCATCCGCGACCGCGAATATAACCTTGCATCGAAGTGCCTCGGTACTTCCACCGTTCGCATTGCAATGAAAAACATCCTCCCGTTCATGACCTCCGTCATCGTTACAATTGCAGCTACCGAGATTCCTTCTTACATCTCCTACGAAGTCTTCCTGTCCTACCTCGGCATGGGTCTTTCCGAGATGTCCCTTGGTAAGCTGATCCAAGCTGCACAGAGCGCGATGGTCACCCCGGGTTGGGAAGTCGAGTTCTGGAGCCCCGTTCTGTTGGCATCCATTATCACGATTATCCTGTATGTTGTCGGTCAGAACCTGGGCGATGCATCCGACCCGAGAACGCACAGATAAGAGGACACCGCTATGGAAGAAAAGAAAGTATTGTTATCCGTTAAGGATCTTGAAGTCGAATTCCGCGTTCGCGGCAGAATTCTGACAGCTATCCGCGGCATCTCTCTGGATATTTACGAAAACGAATCGATCGCAATCGTTGGCGAATCCGCTGCGGGTAAATCCGTATTCACGAAAACCTTCGCAGGTATGCTCGATGATAACGGCTATGTCAGCAACGGTTCCATCGTTTTCAATGATCCCGAACTTGCCGAAACAACAGTTCCCAACACCCCCGAGGTCAAGGCGCGCATTAAGTCCATTCATGCAAAGCTGAATGCAGCATCTCGCTATGAAAACGGTGCCGCAATCTACCGCCGCATCAATGAGCTTAAGCAGGACAGGATCCGCAGGTCCAGCCTCAGCGAGGCAGAGGCTGAACAGCTCGATACCCGCATTGAGGATCTGAGATTCCGCAGAGCCGAGACTTATAACCTCAAGCTCACAATTGACCCGTCCAAGGAGAAAGATCGCCTTAAGGAGCTTTCTCACAGCATCAAAAAAATGGACGAGGAACTGAAGCAGCTTGAAGATGAGCGCAAAAAGACCATTGCCGCACATAAGCAGGCAATGAACAACGATGTTGCGTACAACACCCAGTTCAAGACCGAAATGGCTCAGCTTACCGCTCAGTACAGAGAGGCATGTGCTCAGCCCGTTTCCGCAGACAAAATTGCGCGCAACGAGATTATCGCAAAAGAAATTTATCTGTCCGTCGGCAGATACAATGTTGCAAAACGCATCAAGGCGATTAACGACCTTGTAAAGGTTGTTCGCAACGCAATGAAAAACGGTCTCGACCTTAACGATGACGCAACAAGAACCGATGTATTCGATGATGTCGCTTTCCGCGTCAGGTTCCTTGACGAGAACGAAGAACGCATCCACGGTACCTGCGTTATCAACCTTGCAAAGCTTAAATATGCAAAGGACTGGACCCGTATCCGCGGCAGAAGAATCGCAACCGTTTTCCAGGATCCTATGACATCGCTCAACCCGATCATCACCATCGGCAAGCAGATTTCCTCCATCATTATGAAGCATCAGGACTGCTCCGAGGTTGAAGCACGTGCGCGTGCAATCGAGATGATGCGTAAGGTCGGCATCCCCAATGCTGAAAACCGTTACGACGATTATCCCTTCCAGTACTCCGGCGGTATGCGTCAGCGTATTGTTATCGCAATTGCGCTTTCCTGCCAGCCGAAGATCCTCATCTGCGACGAGCCTACCACTGCGCTTGACGTTACCATTCAGGCACAGATTCTCAAGCTCATCAAAGATTTGCAGAAAGAATTCAATTACACGATCGTTTTCATCACGCATGACCTCGGTGTTGTTGCAAATGTTGCCGACCGCGTTGCAGTTCTTTATGCAGGACAGATTGTTGAAGTCGGCACGACCGAAGAGGTCTTCTATGACCCGCGTCATCCGTACACATGGGCACTGCTCTCCTCATTGCCGCAGCTTGCACAGCGCGACACCGAGCTGTTCTCAATCACCGGTACGCCGCCTTCTCTCTACAATAAGATTGCGGGCGATCCCTTCGCACCGAGAAATCCTTATTGTTTGAAAATCGATGTCGTCAAAGCTCCGCCGATGTTCAAGATCACGGAAACTCACTATGCAAAGACTTGGCTGCTTGATCCCAGAGCGCCCAAGATCGACAAGCCTGCCGCGATCGACAACATCCACGACAAGATGATTAAAGCGTTCAATATTTAATGGGAGGGTAGAACTGTGGAACATAAAGAAAAAAATACCGCAAAAGAGGGTGGGGTTGCCCATCTGCCCGAAAAAGCTCCTGTTGATGCAAGCGGCAAGGAAGTTCTCCTTTCGTTGAAAAATGTTGACATCACCTTCGGCAAAGGCGACAATGCCGTGCGTGCAGTCAAAAACGCTTCTTTCGACATTTACAAGGGTGAAACGTTCTCTCTCGTCGGCGAGTCCGGTTCCGGTAAAACCACGATCGGCCGTGCCGTAATTCGTGTCAACCCCTGCGCCGCCGGTGAAATTTATTACAAGGGCGTTCGCATCTCCGGCAAGATTCCCCATTCACTGGACCGCGAAGTTATCCGCAACATCCAGATGGTTTTCCAGGATCCCGCCGCATCTCAGAACGAGCGCGCAACCGTTGACTACATTATCTCCGAAGGCCTCTATAACTTCCACCTCTTTGAAAATGAGGCGGATCGCGTGAGGAAAGTCGAGAATATCATTCAGGAAGTCGGTCTGCTCCCCGAGCATTTGACCCGCTATCCGCATGAGTTCTCCGGCGGACAGCGTCAGAGAATCGGTCTTGCAAGGGCAATGGTCATGGATCCCGAGCTTGTTGTTGCAGACGAACCTATCTCCGCACTGGACGTTTCCATCCGTGCACAGGTTCTGAACCTGCTCAAAAAGTTCCAGCGTGAGCGCGGAACGACCTATCTGTTCATCGCTCATGACCTTTCGATCGTTCGCTTTATCTCCGATCGTATCGGCGTTATCTACAAAGGCGACATCGTTGAAGTTGCAACCGCAGAAGAACTGTTTGACTTCCCGATGCATCCCTACACCCGCTCTCTGATTTCCGCGATCCCGATTCCGGATCCGAATCTTGAGAAGCACAAAGTGCTGTTCAGCTATGATCCTTCACAGCATGATTACAGCGAGGATAAGCCCGAGCTTACCGATATCGGCCATGGCCACTTCGTTTTCGGCAACAAGAAAGAAATCGAAGAGTATAAGCGTCTCCGTGAGGAGGGAACTCCCCTCAAGAGCGTTACCATTGCCGGCGTTAATGCTCCTGCGGATGCAAAAACTGCCGAAAAGCAGCTTGAAGAGAAAAAAATCGAGGGTTCAATCCTTGATACACCGCTGCACGATACCGGCAGCTTCTGGCTTGCGTTCCTTTCCTTCTTCCTTGCCATCCCCGGCTTGATTGCGGGTGCGATTTTCAAAAAGCACAACTATATCCGCAATTACAAGAAGTGCAAGAAGGGCGCGATTGCCGGCCTTATCACAACGGCAGCAATTATTGTCCTGTTCGGACTTATGCTGATAATTTCTATCATGTAATCGGACTTTTAAAAAGGACGGCGGACTGAATTCAGTATGAGGCGAACAGCAAAAGAAAAAAGTCTTCCAAGGCCAAAGCCGGTACAACGCATTGAAGTGTCGGACAAACATACCGCGTTGCGAATTGTGTGTTTCGTGATTTGCATCCTGTTTGCGGTTGTTGCGATGTCATATGCGGTGTACCGGCTTGTTACAAGGCCGAGTGGATGGACAACGATCAAAGCGGCTGTTACCGGTGAGGATAACTGCACCGATGAACTGCTGCTTCAGTATGATATTGGCCTGCGCGACGATATTTCCACAACGACTGAATATAAACAATTGGCGGAAATGTATTCAAATTTGTGCAGCGAGGCCTACCGCATATTTCAATCAGACGAGGAATATTTCGGCGCGGATGATGCACCGGCAGCAAACCTCGCTTATTTGAATAAACACCCGAACGAGGTTGTGACGGTTGATTCCGCGTTGTATTCGGCATTTGAGCTGATTCGAGATAACGGCAGCAGATATCCGTATCTTGCGCCCGTTTATACGGAATACAAAGGGCTCTTCTCCTGCGAAAATGACAGTGAGGCCGAGGAATTTGACCCGATGCTCAATTCGGAAGTACGCGGGTTTGTTGATGAAACGCTGACGTATGTAAATAATCCCGATGCAATCGACATTGAGCTCCTGGGTGAGAATAAACTTCGACTCAATGTTTCGGACGAATACGCCGACTTTGCATCCCAAAACGATATCGTAGAATATCTGGATTTCTTCTGGCTGAAAAATGCATTTATCGTTGATTACATTGCAGAACATTTGGCCGAAAACAGCTATATTCACGGAACAATAACGACGTATGACGGTTATACGCGGCATCTCGGCGGAGCGGGCATGGCCCTATCAATGAATTTTTATGACGAGGCCGACGGACGCGGAATCCCTGCGGCGCAGATGGATTTTAAGACGGCGCGCAATGCTGTTTATTTCAGGAATTATGAAAATTCCGATATGGACACGATGCATTTTTACACCTATTCGAACGGTGAAGTCCGCAATCCGTTTGTTGATCCTAAGGACGGACTTTGCAAGGCGTCAAAAAGTGATCTGCTGATGTATTCGGACGAACTCGGTTGTGCGGAAATTGCGCTTGCGGCCTACGGATTGTATTCATCGGATTCTTTTGACACCGAAGCGGTGCTTTCGACTGCAAAGCGCGGAGTGAATGCCCTTTACTGCGAGGGAACCGAGGTTTGCTTTACGGAGGCTGAGGCAACTCTTTCGCATTTGTATCAAAATGACGGACTCAGCTATTCAGCGAAACATGTTTCCTGATGGAATTCTAATCGGATTTCAACTGCAATACGAAATATACGGATTATCAAGGCTTGCCGCAAGGCAGGCCTTTTGATTATTGCCTGAAAGGAGACGGAGAGATAAACGGGAAATGAAAAATGAAAAAAGCGCAGCGAACTGAATTCACTGCGCTGGTGACCGGTAGGGGAGTCGAACCCCTGCTGCCGCCGTGAGAGGGCGGTGTCCTAGGCCACTAGACGAACCGGCCAAACTTGATTGCGTTGCTTATTATACCAAAGCAATCAAGAAAATGCAACCCCGAAGAAGCTTGAAATGAAGATATATTTAACGAACCAAATCAAACACGGATTGAAAATTTCAGGCATGAAGCAGCCGTCGGAAAGTATTGCACAGGAAATAACGTCCGAATCAGCGTTAAGAATATTTCCCGGGAAATTAGCTGCAGCGGGAGAAAGCGGACTTTTATCTGTCGCGCTCAAGATAAATATGCAAGTTCCGACTTAAAGCTCAATATGCTTTTTCACTGTTCAAATGCGGCAATTTATGGTATAATCAGGTTAAGTACCGGTAAAACCTGCTGCTGAGATAAAAATATGCGGATCCGGCCGCCGCTCACTGCTGCAGTTTTTGTTCGGCATGTTTCCGAAAGCGTAAGAATTTGATTCGGCTGCGCTTTAACTGCGGGAAATTCCCGCAGACGGAAAAATAATTATACAAAGGAAGGTATGTTAATGGGCAACATTATTTCCGTGCTGTACATCCTTGCGTTTGCAGGCTGCGGCATACTCACTGCACGTCCGATTTTTGCATCGGATCGCCCGCTGAAGAGGATTCTGTTCGGATTAACTTTCGGACTTGTAATGCTTCTTTGGCTTCCGGTGTTGTTTGCGTTTATTCTCGATTTCACACTTGCTGCGCAGATTCTTGCGCTTGCCGCAGCGGTG
>ERZ773178.3874-NODE-3874-length-11918-cov-12.364832_pt1 | contig 11918 bp, 8 predicted proteins | sample MGYA00580533_ERZ773178 | MGnify/ENA primary metagenome ERZ773178 (study PRJEB29015, sample SAMEA2737859) | human gut metagenome | biome: human gut; feature: human-associated habitat; material: faeces | place: China | collected 2012 ...
ACGCACGAGCCCGTATTGTTTGAGCGAAGCGAGTTTACGGGCGAATGTGCCGAGCTGCCCACTGAGAGCCGCAAACTATGTACTGCGGCGCGGCGTTGCGGGGGGCTCGGGGTGAAACCTCGAGTCTGCCTTTTCTTTGCAGGCGTTTCTTTTCTCAGACAGAAAAGAAATGCCGAAACGCGGGATATATATATCATCCGGTTAGAGTGCGTAGCGAAGGCGGGAGCTAATTATATGCCCCTGTATCGGCTACAACGATAACGGACAGCCGCAAGGGCTGTCCCTACGAATGGTCGGCAATGGATATTTCAGGAAATTCGTGCCGCTTACGCAGCAGCGGTGCGTCGGGGTCGCCGCACCCTACAAACTGCGCGCCAATAAATCACGCAAATTCGCGGGCGAATAATATCCGTCCGCATTGTATATGTTTTATTTATTGCTTTGAGCAAAACAAAACTAACCCCTCAGTCTACGCTTCGCGTATCTGGCTCCCCTACAGGGGAGCCAAAATAGATTCTGCGACAAATCTCAATTTGTCAATCCGTTTTATGTATGCTCGGCGTTATATCAATTGGACCTTTTCGGCGGCGATATCATCCTCTCAAAAAGTTTTTCCGCCGCCGTGCAGTAAAATCTCAAATCCGTGCGTTTTATATTTTGCACGTTTTGCGTAAACAGCCAAAAATAAAGAAACAATAAATTTGTGGGATTGGTATAGCTTTTTGACGCAAAAAGTGATACAATATGCCGAATACTGTTGAAAGTGAGCTGCTTTATGGAAAAGAAAGAAAAAAGAACATTTAAACAGTTTTTTATGGACAACAACAAACGCAATCTAAAAATTACGATTACCGTTGTCTGCGTGGTGCTCGCCCTTGCTATAATCGGCGGCGGCATCTATATCGGCAATAAGCTCGGACTTATTACCATCGACCACGGCAGCAACGGCGATCCCGAGGGCACCTTTGCGCCCGAGGAGCAGTTTGATGCAATGTACGATGTCAGCGACGCTTCGAGCATCGACAGCCTCATAACTGCGTGGGCGAAGAACGGCGGCGCGAAGTATTCGAGCAAGAATATAATCAATGTTCTGCTCCTCGGCGTTGACAGCGAGACCGGCAAGGCAGAGGGTGGACGTTCGGATGCCATCATCCTGCTCTCGCTTAACAAAAAGACCAAGACGATAACGCTCGTGTCCTTCCTCAGAGACTGCTATACCTATATGAACATCAACGGCTCCGAGCGCTGCTGCAAGACTAACCATGCCTATTTCTGGGGCGGTCCCGCGGCACTTATCGAGACGCTTGAGAATAACTACAAGATTGAGATCGATCATTATATCAGCGTCGATTTCAAGAGCTTCCCGAAGCTTATTGACTCTCTCGGCGGCGTGTCCGTTCCGATTGAGCCCTATGAGGCGGATTATATCAACCGCACCACAACGAAGATAAAGAAAATAAGCGCCGGCGATTCCGTCAAGCTCAGCGGCAGCCAGGCTCTGGTCTATAGCCGTATCCGCCATGTCGACAACGAAGGCGATGTCGGCAGAACTGCGAGACAGCGTACCGTTATCATGGCTCTCATCAAGAGCGCGCAGAATGCCTCTGCGGGTCAGCTCAACAACGCGCTCGATATCGTCCTGCCCAATGTCGTGACGAACTACAAGCGCAGTGAGATTCTCTCTCTCATGACACAGGCGCTCTCTCAGGGCTGGATGAACTACGAGATAAAGCAGATAGTCATGCCGACCGAGGGCAACTACACTTCCGCTCAGCTCTATACCTACTACGGCAAGATAATCAACCAGCGCCTTTCGGTCTGGGTCGTCGATTATCCCGTCGTTGCGCGTGAGCTCCAGCTCGCTCTCTACGGCGACACGAATATAAAGATTGGTGATAACCATGTCTCCGCTGTCGATCTGCTGAAAAAGGGCGCAGTCCCGAGCAGCAACAGCAGCGGCTCAGGCTCATATTCTGCGTCGACCCGTCCGCACACCGATGTCGGTACTGTGGCGGAGAGCGAAGAGCCTGTAACTCATGAGCATACTTCCGAGGCGGTGAGCGAGCTCACCGAGGCAGAGAGCACGACCCGCCGCTTCCCGTTCACTCTTCCCGATTTCGGCTCAACTTCGCCGGCGGAAGACGAAGATGCAGCATAAAATTACCGCTCCGGATATATTCCGGGGCGGCTTTTCGTATATGATTGAAAAATTATGATTGATGATATATAATTGTCAAAGAAACAAACGGACGGTGATATTATGAGCAAAGTTTGTCATATAGTCGGCGGCGGCGACTTCTTCGGAATCCGCCCGACAGGGGAGGGCGATTTCATCATCGCTGCCGATAAAGGTCTGCTGTATCTTCAGAATCTCGGCATAACTCCGAATTTGGTCATAGGCGATTTTGATTCCCTCGGACACACTCCGAGCGGACGGAATATTATAGTCCTGCCCTGCGAAAAGAACGATACGGATATGGGGGCGGCGGTCGCAGAGGGCGTGATGCGCGGATATAAAAATTTCATTCTCTACGGCGCATCGGGCGGAAGAGCCGACCATACTCTTGCGAATATCCAGCTCATCTCGTCTCTGTCGAGGCGCGGAATGACCGCGATTATCGACGCGCGCGAAACTTCGTTCACTTCGATAACAAACGGCAGAATTATTTTTGACGAGAACGCAAAGGGCACGATCTCCGTGTTCTCCCATTCGGATATCTCATCGGGTGTCACTATAAGCGGGCTCAAATATGAGCTCAAAAACGGCACCTTGAAGAACACATACGCCCTCGGCGTCAGCAATGAATTTGTCGGTAAAATGAGCGAAATATCAGTGGCTCAGGGAACGCTGACGGTCGTTTATCCGAGCAGCGCAGAGCCCTCTTTTTTCAGATTTTGAGCCGCGCGAAAAGATATTTTTGAACCAAATAATATCCTGCGCCGAGATGCTGCCCGTGAGCATTAGCAGAAGAATATACACCGCCGCGTTGACAGTTATTATGATTGTCAGCGCGGCTTTTCCGCTGCCCTGCGCCGAGGAGAGCAGCAGCCCCGCGAGAAACGAAGCCGTCACGCAGACGGCGGGCTTTATTATCGAATCCATGATATTTATTTCGAGCGTGCAAACTTTTGAAAGCCTGTGTATGCTCAGCGAAAAGTTTACTATCTCGCTGATAAAAAGTATCGCGACATAGCCCTTTACGGAATATTTCGGGATGAGTATCAGCACGAGCACGACGCACATCGCGGAGTCGATTATATTATATCTCATTGAATATACCTGCTGGTCGAGCCCTTTGAGTATTCCGTCAACTGTCGTGTCTGTGTACATTATCGGCAGAAGCGGCGCGAGCACGCGCAGATATTCCGCGCATTGCCCGTCCCCGTAGATGCACTGCGACAGCCCCTCGGAAAAAATGAACATTATTCCCGCCGTGCCCATCGAAAACAGCACGGTTATTTTTATTGCCCGCGCAGCCATGCTGTCTATCCTGTTTCTGTTGCCGCGCGCCGCACATTCGGCAAATTCCGGCACAAGCATGCTCGCGAGAGCCGTCATTATGGCGGCGGGGTAGAGGATAACCGGCAGAGCCATGCCGTGAATGACTCCGTAGAGCGTCATCGCACCGCCCGCGCTCTGTCCGGATTTGCGAAAGCCCACGGGAATCAGCAGGTGTTCTATCGTCAGCAGCACCGAGCGCGCGCACGATCCGGCGGCGTCCGGGAGCGCAATGCGCAGCAGAGCCCGAAGCCCGCCGGGCGTTTTTTCTTTCGGCTTTTGGTGCTTCGTTGACTTGTAGAGCAAAAAGGCGAATAGCAGCGAGCTTATCTGCGATATCGTTATGCCGAGCGCCACCGCGTCGCAGGCATATTCTGCGCCCTTTGCCGCCCAGAATCGAAGCATCAGAACAGAGACCGCTATTTTTATCGCCTGCTCGAATATCTGCACCGCCGCATATTTGAGCACTGTGCGCCGCGCCGTGAAATATCCGCTGAACGCGCAGCCGACCGATGCCGCAGGGAGGCTCAGCGCGAGTATGCGAAGCGACGACGCCGTGCGTATGTCGCCGAGCCACAATTTTGCTATCAGCTCCGCGCCGAACCATACGGCGGCGAGCATCATGCACCCGACCGTCAGCCCGTAGAGCGCGCACCGCCGCATTATCCATGCGCCCTGACCGGCATTTTTTCCGGAATCTTCGACCGTGAGCCGCGTCGATGCGAGCGGCAGACCCGCAAACGAAAATGTCAGCGCCATCGCGTATACATCCGTGACGAGCGAAAAAAGTCCTATTCCCGCCGCGCCCAGCCGCCCGGTCAGATATACATTGAACGCAACGCCGACCGTGCGCATGAGAAACGATGTCGCGGCGAGCGTCAGCGTGTTTATGAGAAGCCGTTTCGTGTTCTTCATTTTTGCCTCCGGAGAAGTCAAAAAGCGTTAAATCTCTTGACAAAAACGCTTCTGAATGTGATAATATAGAGTAATTCATCGGAAAAGAGGGAATCCCCAAAAAAGGCGTATGCAGTGCCGAGTGCCGCATCGCCGCCGATTTTTGAAATGTAAAATCAACGCTGCTCCTCCGGCGCGGAGCAATCAGCGTTCATGTAAAATCTATTCGCCGGAGAAATGGATTATGTTATGGCAAAGGAACTCGCAAAACAGTATGATCCGAAGGAAGTGGAGGACAGAACCTATAAATTCTGGCTCGACGGCAATTTCTTCCACGCCGTACCCGACCCGGAGAAGAAACCCTATACTATAGTTATTCCCCCTCCGAACATCACGGGTCAGCTCCATATGGGTCATGCTCTTGACAATACTCTTCAGGATATACTTATCCGCTACCACCGCATGCAGGGCTATGATACCCTCTGGCTGCCCGGCACCGACCACGCTTCTATCGCCACCGAGGCGAAGATAGTCGAGGCTATGGCAAAGGAAGGCCTTACAAAGGACGATGTCGGCCGTGAAGGCTTCCTCGAGCGCGCATGGGCGTGGAAAGAGAAGTTCGGCGGCAGAATAATCGAACAGCTCAAGAAGATGGGCTCGTCCTGCGACTGGGAGCGCGAGCGCTTCACTCTCGACGAGGGCTGCAATGAGGCTGTCAACGAGGTTTTTTGCAACCTCTATGAAAAGGGACTCATTTACAGGGGTGAGAGAATAATCAACTGGTGCCCCCATTGCCTGACCTCGATCTCCGACGCCGAGGTCGAATATGAGGATCAGGCGGGTCACTTCTGGCATCTTCGCTATCCTTTCAAGGACGGAAGCGGCTATCTTGAGCTTGCAACGACCCGACCCGAGACCCTGCTCGGCGATACCGCTGTTGCCGTCAACCCCAATGATGAAAGATATAAGGATATCGTCGGCAAGACGCTCATCCTGCCCATAGTCCACCGCGAGATACCCGTTGTCGCCGATGATTATGTCGAGATAGACTTCGGTACCGGTGTCGTTAAGATAACCCCCGCGCATGACCCGAACGACTTCGAGGTCGGTCTGCGCCATAACCTGCCCGTTATCAATGTCCTGACCGATGACGCAAAGATAGTCGACGACTATCCGAAGTACGCCGGCATGGACAGATACGAGGCGAGAAAAGCTATCGTCAAGGATCTTGAGGCTGAGGGCGCTCTCGTCAAGGTCGAGGATTATAACCACAATGTCGGCACCTGCTACCGCTGCTCGACTACCGTTGAGCCCCGCGTTTCAAAGCAGTGGTTCGTCAGCATGAAGCCCCTCGCGGGTCCCGCTATCGACGCTGTCAAGAACGGCGAGACAAAGTTCGTGCCGAAGCGTTTCGAAAAAGTCTATTTCCATTGGCTCGAGAATATCCGCGACTGGTGCATCTCCCGCCAGCTTTGGTGGGGCCACCGCATCCCTGCATGGTACTGCGACGACTGCGGCGAGATAACCGTTGCAAGAACCGCCCCCGACAAGTGCTCGAAGTGCGGCAGCACCCATATCCATCAGGATCCCGATACGCTTGATACATGGTTCTCCTCGGCTCTCTGGCCGTTCTCGACCCTCGGCTGGCCGAATACCGACAGCGAGGATTTCAAGCGCTATTATCCCACCAACACCCTTGTCACAGGCTACGATATAATCCCGTTCTGGGTCATGAGAATGATGTTCTCCGGCATCGAGCAGACCGGTCAGGTTCCGTTTGATACCGTCCTCATCCACGGACTCGTCCGCGATGAGCTGGGCAGAAAAATGTCGAAGTCGCTAGGCAACGGCATCGATCCGCTTGAGGTCATTGACAAGTACGGCGCAGATGCCCTGCGCTTCACTCTTGCCAACGGCAACAGCCCCGGAAACGACATGAGATATTCCGACAAAAAGGTCGAAGCGAGCCGCAACTTTGCGAACAAGCTCTGGAACGCCGCACGCTTTATCCTCATGAACCTCGACGGCTCCGAAGAAGCGGGTCTGCCCGATGAGCTTGCGCTTGAGGATAAGTGGGTACTCAGCCTCTATAACGACCTCGTCAAAGAGGTTACGGACAATCTCGAGAGATTCGAGCTCGGCATCGCCGTTCAGAAGCTCTATGATTTCATCTGGGATGTTTTCTGCGATTGGTATATCGAGCTTGCGAAGATTCGCCTGCAAAAGGGCGGCGAGCCCGCACAGTGCGCAAAGCGCGTGCTCATATATGTCATGTCCAACGTTTTGAAGCTTCTCCATCCGTTCATGCCGTTCGTGACTGAGGAGATTTGGCAGTCCCTGCCGCATGAGGGCGCGAGCATAATGGTCTCCGATTGGCCGCAGTATTCTGACGCTCTGAACTTCAGCGCAGAGGAAGAGCAGATGAACATGATTATGGACGCGATCAGGGCGATAAGAAACCGCCGCGCCGAGATGAACGTTCCTCATTCAAAGAGAGCGAAAATATATATCAGCACCTCCTATGTCGATACCTTCAGACTTTCCGGCGAGTTCATGCAGAAGCTCGCGGGCGCGTCCGAGGTCGAGGTTGAGGACGGCATCGAGATAGACGGCGCAGTCTGCATCGTTACCGACGCCGCAAAGATATATATCCCCATGGGCGACCTCGTTGACTTCGAAGCCGAGCGCGCAAGACTCAACAAAGAGCTCGCCTCCGCTCAGAAGCAGCTCGACGGCATCAACGCCAAGCTCTCCAACGAGAACTTCGTCTCCAAAGCTCCCGCGCCGGTCGTTGAGGCTCAGCGCGAAGCGGCGAGAAAGCTGAACGAGAAGATTGCTATGCTCAACGACAGCCTCTCTAAGATCGCCAATGCGTAATTTCGCGTGATACTGCGTTGTGAGAACCATGCGAACTCAGTCACGCACCCGCGTGTGCTCCCTCGTTCGCAGAACCCCACGCCTTGTCTCACCCAAAATTCCGCTATTGGCTCGCCTGTGCGTAATTTTGGCGCCAATGCGTAATTTCGCGTGATACTGCGTTGTGAGAACCGTGCCCGCTCGGTCACGTACACAAAGTGCGCTCCCTCGCGTGCAGAACCCCACGCCTTGTCTCACCCAAAATTCCGCTATTGGCTGCCTTGTGCAAGAATTTTTTAGTTGCCAATGCGTAATTTCGCGTGATACTGCGTTGTGGGAACCGTGCGAATTCGGCGTTTATTGCGCTTGTGCATATTCTCTCATAAAAACCAACCTGCAAAGGACGGGCGTGTCCCGTCCTTTGATGTTTTACGGAGGAAAACTGATGACACCAACCGAAGCAATCGAATATATCCATTCGCGCCTGACCTTTGGCATACACCCCGGCATGGAGCGTATCAGGGCGCTCTGCGCCGCGCTCGGCAACCCGCAGGATGAGCTTCGCTTCATCCATGTCGCCGGGACGAACGGCAAGGGCTCGACGAGCACCATGATATCCTGTATGCTCTCTGCCGCCGGGTACAGAACCGGGCTGTTCACTTCGCCCTATGTCATCGATTTCCGCGAGCGCATGCAAATTGACGGCGAGATGATTCCGCCGGAGGAGCTCGCCTCGACCGTTGAGCGCGTCAAATTAGCGTGCGACGAACTCGATAAACGCGGAATTGTCGCGACCGAGTTCGAGACCCTGACCGCCGCCGCGTTTCTCTGGTATAAAGAGCGCAAATGCGATGTCGTCGTGCTCGAAGTCGGGCTCGGTGGGCTGCTCGATTCAACGAATATTATAAAAACTCCGCTCGTCTCCGTCATAACCTCGATTTCCATGGATCACACCGCGATACTCGGCAATACAATCGCTGAAATAGCCGCGCAGAAATGCGGAATAATCAAGCCGCGCGGCGTAACGGTCATGTATCCCGAGCAGTCTGCTGATGCACGCCGTGTTATAGAAGAAACCGCTCGGCGCGAAAAAAATAAGCTCGCAGTGCCGGATATGACCGCCTGCCGCGTTGTTGACGAGACGATACGCGGCACAGATATTATCTACGGCTCGCTGAATCTCCGCATACCGTTCGCGGGCGACCATATGATAAAAAATGCGCTGACAGCCGTCACCGCCGTGCGTGAGTGCGGCTTGAATGTCAGCGGCGAAGCGATAGAGCAGGGAATGAAAAACGCCGTGATGCCCGCGCGAATGGAGCTTATCGGCGAAAATATTATTCTTGACGGCGGTCACAACGAGGGCTGCGCCTCGGCGCTTAAAGCGTTTCTGGAGCGCTTCACAAGCGGCAGACGCGTCGCCGTGTGCGCGCTCATGGGCGATAAGGACTGCGATACATATCTGCGCCTGACCGCGCCGCTGTTTGAAAAAATGTACCTGACAGCTCCGGACAATCCGCGCAGCATGAACCCCGAAGCCCTAGGCAAGCTTGCCAATAAATATTGCGCCGACTGCACGCCTGTGTCCGAGCCGACAGAAGCTTGCCGCATGGCGATAAATGACATAAAGCAAAACGGCGGAACGCTCGTTACTTGCGGTTCGTTCTACCTGGCGGGCGAGGTTCGCGGTTATCTTTTGGAAAATAAAAATATTTAACCCGCCGCATTTCGGCAGGATTTTCAAACGGGATGGATTATTATCTTTGATGATAATAGTCCGTCCTGTTTTTTATTTTGCACAAGCCGTGTCCGATTTTTTAATAATATCAAAAACGGCTCTCCACACAGAGTCGACCAACGGCGGCACAGATTTTTCATAAGATTTGCTGCAATTAAAAATTGTGCACGGTTCGTAGGGACAGCCCTTGCGGCTGTCCGATATCGGCGGCAGCCGATACAAAATTTTAAGTGTACTGATATCGTCAACAAAAAATTCAAACAAATCCGAGAATAATCCCACTCATCCCGGACAAACTGCTAATTGATAATCACCCCAAAGGAGGAAAAAACATGGGTGTTGAAATAATCTCAAATCCGCTCAGCGTCAGCGCGCTGCTCTCGGGCGAGATCGACCACCATACCGCCGCCGCAATGCGCGCGGATATCGATGCCGCCGCCGCGGCTCAGCAGCCGAAGATACTGCGCCTCGACTTCGCCGATGTCACTTTTATGGACAGCTCCGCCGTCGGTCTTGTCATGGGTCGCTATAGGCTTCTGCAGGGCTGGCAGGGGAAGCTCGAGGTCACGAATCTCAGCGAGCGCAATTATAAAATGATGCGTCTTGCGGGTATGCAGGCGCTGTGTACGCTGTCGCAGAAAAGGAACAAGGAGGATAAACATGAGTAGAAAAAAGCCTGTCGATCAGATGAGCCTGAAAATAGAGAGCCGCTCCGTCAACGAGAGCTTCGCGCGCGTCGCCGTCTCGGCGTTTGCGGCTCAGCAGGACCCGACGGTCGAAGAAATATCGGATATCAAAACCGCCGTCAGCGAGGCGGTCACAAACTGTATCGTCCACGCCTATCCCGCGAGCGTGGGGGAGATATACATATGGGTCGGGCTGTTCGACGACGGACTCGTCCGCATCAGAATAAGGGATCGCGGGTGCGGCATAATCGATGTGCGCCAGGCGATGGAGCCGCTGTTCACGACCCTCGGCGGCGAGCGTGCGGGCTTGGGATTCGCCGTCATGGAGAGCTTTATGGACAAAGTGCGCGTGCGCTCCGTCCCGGGCAAGGGGACGAGCGTCACCATGGATAAATTTATAAAAGGACGCGGCGATGGACAGGGCTGAACGCAATGAACTCGTTGAAAAGAATATCGGTCTCGTCCATGCCTGCGCCAACAAATTCCGCGGCAAGGGCGCGGAGTATGACGACCTGTTTCAGGCGGGGTGCGTCGGGATTATAAAAGCCGCCGAGAACTTCGACCCGGAGCGCGGGTTCTCGTTTTCGACTTATGCCGTGCCCGTCATTCTCGGCGAGATAAAGCGCATTTTCCGCGACGGCGGCAGTGTCAAAGTCGGACGCGCACTGAAAGAAAAAGCGCGCGCCGCCATGCGCGAAAAGGATGCGCTGACCGCCGAACTTGGCTGCGAACCGACTGTAGGTCAGCTCGCCGAACGCCTCGGCAGCGATGTCGCCCAGACGGCGCAACTGCTCAATGCCGCAATGCCCGCCGTGTCGCTGACCGCCTGCACGGACGACGGCGAGGGGCAGATAGACCTGCCCGTTGAGTCGCCGGAGAACGCCGCCTCGGAGCTTATCGCCCTGCGCGAAGTCATTGCTCTGCTCGATGACCGTGACCGCGAGATGATAAGCCTGCGCTATTATCGCGGCATGACCCAGAGCCGAACTGCCGAGCTGCTCGGTATGTCGCAGGTGCAGGTGTCGCGGCGCGAAAAAGCCGTGCTCGCGCTCCTGCGGCGTAACCTGTCCGCCTGATTTTCTTGACAATTCCCGCCGATGTGATAAACTTAACTGAGATCATATTGGAGGGACAAAAAATGAAAAAGATGATTCCCAACGGCGTCTATCCGACCATGATAACGCCGTTCACAAAGGACAATAAGATAGATTATGCGGCTGTCGAAGCGCTTATAAACTGGTACGCCGGGAAGAAAGTCGACGGAATTTTCGCCATCTGCCAGTCGAGCGAGATATTCTTCCTCTCGTTTGAAGAGCGACTCGAGCTCCTGCATTTTGTCATGCAGCATACGCCGAAAAATATCTCAATAGTCGCGTCCGGTCATGTCGCGGATGACCTCGACACTCAGATAGAAGAGGCGAAGGCTTTCATAGACGAGGGGATAGACGCCTATGTGTTTATCTCGAACAGATTCGCCTCAGCCGATGAGAACGACAGCGTGTTCCTTAAAAATATCGACAGGGCTGTCGAATCCGTCGGCGATGTCAATTTCGGCATCTACGAGTGCCCCTATCCCTATAAGCGCATTATGACCCCTGCGGTGCTCAAAAAGCTCGCCGAGTCCGGCAGATTCACTTTTCTCAAAGATACCTGCTGCGACCCCGGCATGATAAACGAAAAACTCAGAGCCGTTGACGGCATGGGACTCAAGATATTCAACGCCAACTCCGCGAGCCTGCTCGAAACGCTGAAAATGGGCTGCGCCGGATTCTCGGGCGTTATGGCGAATTTCCACCCGGAGATATATTCGTGGCTGTGCAAAAACTTTGAAAAAGAGCCGGAAAAGGCGAAGAAAGTCCAGGCTTTCCTCGGCTTTGCCTCTCTCGCCGAGTGCCAGCTCTATCCCGTCAACGCCAAATATTATCTCTCCCTCGAGGGCGTGCCCATGGGCTATGACTGCCGCTCGAAGGACGCCTCGGCGTTCACTCTCAGCCGCCGTATGGAGATAGATCAGATGCGCGAGCTGACCGAACAGTTCAAGGCAGATATGGGTATAGAATAATGCCCGAACTCGGTTTTCAGTATGAATTAACGCGCTCCGACCGCAGGACGCTGAGCATAAAAATATCGCGCGATGCAAAGGTTCTGGTCTATGCCCCGCGCCGCATGAGTCTTAAACATATCGAAGATGGCGGAAAGTCAAGTAAGTGCAACACTATCGGTCTTCAAAAACCTCGGCCGGAGA
>ERZ773178.3878-NODE-3878-length-11908-cov-6.265418_pt1 | contig 11908 bp, 10 predicted proteins | sample MGYA00580533_ERZ773178 | MGnify/ENA primary metagenome ERZ773178 (study PRJEB29015, sample SAMEA2737859) | human gut metagenome | biome: human gut; feature: human-associated habitat; material: faeces | place: China | collected 2012 ...
GAAGAGTTCGTTGTCTTTTTCATTGGTTCCTCCAAATAATTATACTCTTATTTAATAAAAAATTTACAAAATTATTTTACGAGCATAAGGCTATGTGGTCAATTTAGTATTACTTATAATATAATATCTATTTACTTATAAATAAATGCTATTGAAATTAGTTTCTGACAGCAACAGGGCACACCACAACCGGTATGCCCTATCTATTACAAACGATATAGCTATTCAGAATAATCTAAATTTATTCAACCCTAAGCAGCTCGCAGTTTCCCTGCATATCCTTCCAGAAATCCTTTATAGGTGTGCCGCGAAACTGATTGACTATGCTGCAGTTCATTGCACCGTGTCCCACGACAAGCACATTTTTGCCTGCCTCAAGCTGCGGTCTTAGCACCTGCTCTATAAACTCGCCTGTTCTGTGATATAGCTCCTCAAAGCTCTCTGCGCCGTCCTTTGCCACATATTTTTCCGGCTCCTCAAAGAGCAGGTAGACAGGGCATTCGGGCTTTTGCCTGATGTTCTTCACTCCCTCATAATCACCGAAGCACATCTCGTGAAGCCTGTTGTCAGTGATAATCTCTACTGCTGGATTTCTGTCTGCAAGAAAAATCCTTGCCGTCTCCTGTGCTCTCTTAAGTGGGGAGCAGTAGCATATATCAAAATCTATATCCTTATATTTTTCTGCGGCATCGTAAGCCATCTGCCTGCCGGTTTCGTTGAGTGGGATATCCACCTCCCCCTGCAGTCTGTGCTCCTCATTCCAATCTGTTCTTCCATGTCGCAAAATATAAAACATAATTAATCCTCGATTTCTCCATTTCTATGTCGCTCGAAGAAATGCTTTGTCTCCTTAACAACAACACCACTAAGAGCAAACAGCGCTATCATATTTGGCAGAGCCATGAGACCGTTGAAGATATCAGCGATAGTCCACACCGCACTTACAGTCATATAAGGTCCGATGAAAACTGCAAGTATATATATCCAGCGATAAACCTTTACATATTTCATCCTTCCGCCACTCAAATACTCTAAGCACCGCTCACTATAATAATCCCAACCGAGTATAGTTGTAAAGGCAAAAAATACAAGACACAGCATAAGTACAAATGCTGATAGCTCTTTCGGTAAAGGAAGACCATTCTGGAATGCGTATGTAGTAACCTGCACGCCCTCGAGTCCGTCAACCTGCCATGCGCCTGTGAGCACGATGGAAAGTCCTGTAAGTGTACATATAACTATTGTATCAATGAAGGTTCCTGTCATGCTGACAAGACCCTGACGTACAGGCTCCTTTGTCTGGGCTGCTGCTGCTGCAATCGGGGCACTACCAAGTCCTGCCTCGTTTGAAAAGATTCCTCTGGCAACACCCTTTTGCATTGCAACAAGAAAGCTTCCCACGGCACCGCCTGTTATGGCCTTCGGTGAAAACGCTGCCTTTACTATTGTAGCAAACGCTGCCGGAACCGCTGTGATATTGCATACCACAAGCACGAGCACAAATACAATATATATAACAGCCATAAAAGGAACTATTATCTGGCTGACACTTGCAATACGCTTTACTCCTCCGATAAGCACTGCTGCCACGCAGAATGCCAGTACAAGTGAAGCAATGACAACTGACCATGAATACTCACCCAGGAATGGTAAAACCTTTACTGTATGCTGGTTGTTTGGATCAAAGAAATTGTTTACAGCACTTGATATTCCGTTTACCTGGCTGAATGTTCCTATTCCGAAAAGTCCAACGCATACGCCGAAAAATGCAAATATCTTTGCAAGCCATTTCCATTTTGTACCCATTCCCTGCTCTATGTAGTAGAATGGTCCGCCGAGACTATGTCCGTCCTTGCCGATGACACGATATTTTACAGCCAAAAGTCCCTCTGAATACTTTGTTGCCATGCCAAAGAAGGCTGCAAGCACCATCCAGAAAAGTGCTCCCGGTCCTCCTGCACCGACTGCAGTTGCTACACCGACTATGTTGCCGGTTCCGATTGTTGCGCTAAGCGCGGTACAGAGTGCGCCAAAGCTCGTAATCTCGCCATCGCCGCCCTCTTCATTTTTGACCATCCACTTTAGTGCCAGAGGAAGCTTTCTCATCTGAAGAAGCCCTAGACGAACTGTGAGCATTATACCTCCTGCCATGATGAGCACCATGAGCGGCACTCCCCAGACGAAATCGTCCACTGCTTTAAGAAAAATGTTGATTGTGTTCCACATTGAAATACTCCTGCCTCTCTTTTTTATCTAAACACAAAGTCTTTGTGTTTTGAGCAAATACTATTAATATAAATAATTTCATCCGGAAACAATTGAAAAAGCAGGCTTAGCAGCACTTACGCGAATTGAAATAAAAAACCCCATATACGCTGCATATACAGTCTGATACATGGGATTAAGAAGATTATCTTAAGAATGTCTGTCCAATATCTTCTCCGTCCTGTTGCCTGAGAGATTCGTACGAGAAGCAGCCTGTGCCATGATATATTCATAGTCACTGCACTCCTACTGCTTCCTATTCGTACGTTGCACCTTCGGCCCCCGCCAAGCGGGTGTCTCCAGAGAGTCGATCCATTTACAGTTGCACCGCCTGCTGCGGCACCTGAGAGTTTTACTCCTTCGGTAGGCTTTGATAAGGTAAAATCGCTGCCGTTTTCCTGCAAACTTCATCTCGAAATTGTTTATTTTAAATTTATTGTTTTTATTAACCGTTAAGAATTATATGACATATATACGATTTAATCAATAGCACAAATGTACTAAACTGTCTCAACCTTAATCACATTGGTGTTACCTGTCTTACCATTGATAAGACCTCCTGTGAGCACTATATGATCACCCTTTTTGAGCTTCATGACACTCTTTGCCTCGTTCATCGCATTGTAGAACATAACCTCCATTGAGTTGTATTCCTCGCACAGAACCGGCTTTACACCCCAGCTCAGGTTCAGCTTGCGCCATGCCTTTTCAGAGGTTGTCATGCCTATTATATCAACAGGGCAGCGGAAACGGCTGACCATGCGCACTGTACGTCCTGTCAGTGAGCTGACTACGATACATTTCGCATCCACATCTATTGCCATGGCACATGTAGCATGTGAAATAGCGTCAACTATGCTTTTTGTCTGGAAATCCGCATTGGCAAATCTCTTGCCGTAGTTTATCTGCTTTTCCGTATACTCTGCTGTCTCTGCCATATTTTTTACAGCCTCTACAGGATATTTACCTGCTGCAGACTCTCCCGAAAGCATGATAGCTGATGAGCCGTCGTATACAGCATTGGCTACATCCGAAAGCTCAGCTCTTGTAGGACGCGGATTGTGAATCATGGACTCAAGCATCTCTGTTGCTGTGATTACGCGTGTACCAAGCATACGGCACTTGTTGATAAGATACTTCTGTATTGCAGGCACCTCAACGCCCGGAATCTCAACACCGAGATCTCCTCTGGCTATCATGATTCCGTTTGCTATCTCACAAATTTCCTCCACATGGTCTACACCTGAGCGGTTCTCAATCTTTGCGATGATTTCTATGTCCTCTCCACCGTTTTCATCCAAAAAGCTTCTCAGATCAGCTACATCCTGCTTCGTAGAAACAAATGATGCAGCAACATAATCCACCTCGTTTTTTATACCAAAAAGCAGATCATCCTTGTCCTGCTTGCTTAAATATGCATGCTTCATGACCTTATTCGGGAAGTTCATGCTCTTTCTGTCTGAAAGTGTACCTCCTGCGATAACATCACAGATTGCATCGTTTCCTTTAAGCTCTCGGACCTGCAGAATGATGATTCCGTTCGCAACAAGCACACGGTCACCAACCTTTAAATCCTTAATCAGATTCTCGTAATTAACTGATACTCGCTCCTGATTTCCTACAATATCGTCAGTGGTAAGTGTGAAGGTATCTCCATCCTTGAGCTCTATTTTGCCATTCTCAAAGGTCTTGATACGATACTCAGGTCCCTTTGTGTCAAGCATGATTGCGATTGGCATATGAAGCTTCTGTCTTACCTTCTTGATTAAATCTATTTTGCTCTGATGCTCCTCATGTGAGCCATGAGAAAAATTCAATCTGGCAACATCCATACCTGCCTTTATCATCCTGGTGAGGACATCCTCATGTTCACTGGCCGGTCCAATAGTACAGATAATTTTTGTTTTACGCATTAATATTCCTCCTGATGCTGATCACCCTATCAGCTTTTCTTTTAAAAATATAATCTCACCCGAAGTCATTATATGACAATTTTCTTCAACAATAAAGTAAAAATATATTTTTTTCAATTATTTAAAAATTCATATGCTCCACATACATTTCATTGAAATGCGGATACGATGCCAACTCGATGTAACGCATGTCTCCGCTTATCTCCAGTGCTCTTTCCCAGGCTTCCTGCGATAAAGCTGCCGAAACAGCTCCGTTTCCTGCCGCATTTCCCACTTCTTTTGCCTTGTCCAAAAGCTCCTGTGGAAACAATCCTATTGCCGCCGCACTTGCTTTGTCAATGTAGTTTCCAAAGCCTCCTGCAAATGTGAGAACATCAATATTACAAGGCGTACAGCCATATTCCTTAAACAATACTTCTATTCCGGCGGCTATCGCGCCCTTCGCAAGCTGCAGCTTCCTGATATCCTCCTGCGTAATGTAGACTCCAGGTGCAATATGAACGGCGAGAGAGAGCTCTGTGCTCTGTGCAGTCTCCTCCGCTTCCACCTCAAACACATACGACCTAAACAGTATAGGAAGCTCCTGTCCGCTTAAAATCGTGCCGTTTTCATCTATGATTCCGGCTTTCAGAAGAACGGCAAGCGCATCGATAAGCCCCGAACCGCACAGTCCAACAGGTCTGTCATTTCCGATAACCGAATACTTAATTCTGCGACCTTCCAGCCATACCTTATCCACGGCTCCCTTAGCCGCCGGCATGCCCAGCTCAATCTGCGCACCCTCAAAAGCCGGTCCTGCCGCGGTGGCACAGCACACATATCTGTCGCCTTTTCCAAGCGCCATCTCACCGTTTGTTCCAATATCCAGATATAGCGTCAGCTCGTTGCAGTTCACTGTCTCCATCATACCCGCTGTAATATCTCCGCCTACAAAGCCTGATACATCCGGAAATATAATCATGGTTTGACAATTCTCAAGTCCTATATCCAAAGGATTAAATTTCCTGCCAAAATATTCATCCGGCATAAACGGTGCCTTGCCAAGCTTTTCCGGTGAAATTCCCATAAGCAGATGGCACATAACTGTGTTTCCGGCAACTGAAAACCGGCTTACTTTAGTTCTGCCACATTCCGTGAGCATTTCTGATATCCAGCCGTTAAGCAGGGACACTATCTGTGTCTGCATCATCTGCAGGCCGCCATTCGCTTTATCGTTATCATCCGCCCTCGCTGCCGCATCAATTCTGGAAAGTACATCTGCTCCAAAGCTGCGCTGTGGATTGGCACCGCTTCTGGTTGAGATAATCTGCCCTGTCTCTTTATCAATCAGATAACAGACTACTGTTGTGGTTCCGATATCACAGGCTGCCAGGGTGTCTTCATTCAAGACAACATTCCTATTCACATGCTCATTAAATTTTTCCGATATGCTTCCTCCATTTGTCAAAACAACCATGCTGTCTTCTTTATCTATCGAATACCTCGCATTTGATGCGGTCTGTATGTCCTGTCCGGCTGTGCCGGTTCCGGTTCCGGTGCTTTCTTTTTTCCCAACAATAATTTCCATACCGTCACAAATCTTCGTCTGACAGGCCAGCACGTCCTTATAGTATGGTTTTATCACCGTCACCTTGCACTTGCCGCAGGTTCCTTTTCCACCGCACGGTGTTTCTATCCCTGCAATGCCGTGACTGCGGCAGTATTCAAGAATAGTGGTTTTGTCGGTTGTTTTGCTATCTGTGTTAAGATTTATGGTAATTCGCTGCTGCATATAGTTTACCTCATTTGACATTGTACTATTATGGCTTTTTTCTTTGTTTGTATGATAGCATATTTATATATACTTTAATACAAAAACCCGGACAAACGTCCGGGTCTTCGTTAATCCATAATTCTATCTGGTAAGTGCTGCAACAAGCTCATCCATCTGCTTTTCAGATGCCTCATTGAGAGTAGATTTAATTGTAACAACCGGCTCAACACACTCAATATTCTTGAAGCCCTCAACAATAGCCTTCATCTGGCGTGCTGCTGTAGGAGCCCATGAACCGTTTTCCACGAAGGCAATCTTACGATTCTGATAAGCCTTTGCCTTGAGATGATGTAAGAAATCCTCCATTGGTGGGAAAATGCCTCCATCGTATGTGCATGCGCAGAGCACAAGCCTGTCGTATCTGAACGCATCCTCAACAGCCTCTGCCATATCATCCCTGCAAAGGTCTGTAAATGCAACCTTTACACCTGTAGCCTTGAGCTTTTCTGCTAAAAGCTCTGCTGCCTTCTTTGTATTGCCGTGAATAGAAGCACATGCCACAAGGATTCCCTCATCCTCAGGCTGATAGCTGCTCCATGTATTGTATTTATCTATGTAGAAGCCAAGGTTCTCTGTGAGAATCGGTCCGTGAAGAGGACAAATCTTTTCAATGTCAAGCCCTGCTGCCTTTTTGAGAACTGCCTGCACCTGAGCACCATACTTTCCAACAATATTGAAGTAATAGCGTCTTGCCTCACATGTCCAGTCCTCATCAGTATCGAGCGCACCAAACTTACCAAAGCCGTCTGCTGAGAAAAGCACCTTGTCTGTTGACTCGTACTCCATCATAACCTCCGGCCAGTGAACCATAGGAGCCATGACGAATGTAAGCTCATGCTTTCCAAGAGAAAGCTTATCTCCCTCTGTCACTACAACCTTTCTGTCCGTTAAGTCTATATCGAAAAACTGTCCCATCATGTTAAAGGTCTTTGCATTACCTACAATCTGCATATCAGGATATGCCTCTGCAACCTTCTGGATATTGGAAGCATGATCCGGCTCCAAATGGGAAACAACGAGATAATCCGGCTTTCTGTCACCGAGCGCCTCTCTCAAATTGGCAAACCATTTATCCGTAACTCTTGCATCTGCTGTATCCATGATTGCAATTTTGTCATCCATAATCACATATGAGTTGTATGAAACACCGTTTGGAACAACATACTGGCTCTCAAATAAATCAATGTCCTTGTCATCCACACCGATGTAAATAATGCTGTCTGTAATCTTCTTGTCCATGATAGGTACCTCCTGCTAATAATCTCCAGTTAAATTAGTAATTATTACTATTTTTGATTAGATTATATGACAAAAGTATCATTTGGTCAACCGAATAAATTGTATTTTTTTGTATTTTTTGATATTCTCGCCTAAAGGTTACACTGAAACGCTCATCCACTTTTAGTTGCAAAAGTATATTTTCAACAAATCTGTTGTTGCTTTGTCATTTATGACAGCCCGTCCTATTGTTATGCCATTGTTGATGATAATATATTCTCCGTTTTCATATCTGACATTTACAAAATCATCTTCCCTTTTTAAGTCTATACATATACTTGATATAATTCCGCAAATCTCCTCTTGTGAGCTTCCGCTTTTTATCTCATAAGCATAATCCGCATCTCCTATCTCATTCAGATCAGTTACCAAACAATACTCCGCTCCATTCATCAGCATTTCTTCATTCAAAGTGGGTAATTGAGCCGTCTTATACTCATTAAATAAAAAGATAACTACAAGCGCAATGAATGCCGGAAAAAAGATACCGCCAAACCGCTGTGCATAATTTTGTTCTTCCCACCGCTTGCTATGACGACCAAACAGCGGTATTTTCATCTGCACCAAACCTGCTCCTATACTTACAAGCAAAAAATAAAATATAACTTTTATCAAAGACTCATCCCCATTTAATCATTAATAAAAATATCGTTCCTAAAACGACGCCTACTAACCATATAAAGCGAAACACCTTGTTATATCTCGAACTATTAGAACAAGGAACAAGCCAATATTCCTGTGGAAACTCCAAAATGTATTCTTTTAATTCCTGCTTCAATTCCATGACTATACTCCACATTAATCCAGACAGCACAATGCACACCGTTCCATAATATGTAATTGGTGCATTTGTAACCACAGCAAAGAAATAATGTGCCATCTTAAGAAGGAAGATACACCACGCAATACAGCATGAAATTGTAAACGCCCTTTTCATTTTCCACTTCAAACCAAATATAACCTCTGGAACGAATACAGTCAATGCCCCCATCGGCAATCCTCCTGTTCGTCCATGTGTGAAATCGCTCTCCGACTCCAAAGACCAAATTCCTGTCAATACTATTACTGCTGGTATTAGTATGGTGCAGAACAAGTTATATGCAATAATCAACACATTTTCATTGTCGTCGTTCATAACTTAGCCCCCAATCAGTTCATCAAGCCTGATAGCCACTCTTCCTGACAATGAATAATGCAATGCTGTTAGCTTTGCCTTATCGTACAAATTTGCATACACGTTATAATAACATAGCGATATTGACATACCAAAGCCAAATAATGTTGTTCCTGCCAATACTCCTAAAAATCCCGTAACACATGCATCAATATACTGTTGGCTGACATCCTCCGGCTCCAAATCTACATACATTGCATTTAATAATTCATTTACAGAAGCCGTACTCTCATAGTGGTCCTTAAATGAAGTGACAATTAACTTTGCTCTTGATGCGGTTTTTTCCGGATCAAACGTAGATAAACCATATATCGCATTTGCGGTATTTATGGATATAACTTTTCCCTCATCCACCGCGGTTAGAATGTCTGACGAATTATTTACCGCAGACTTGAACTCATCCATAAAATTAACCAGATTTGTAGAGAACATAGAAAACTTACTTTGTGCTATAAAATTCTCATATGCTGTAATATCATCTGAAGTAATAACATAAGCATATATATTATCAAATCCTGGACTTTCTTTAGTATAATTAGGATTGTCTATATAATGGGACATATAAAGATAAAGTACATATTTGTTAAAATCTGCTGTGTTATATGTATTACCATATCTCTCTAATGCTACTTGTGTAACATATTGCATCCTTTCATTCTGTTCTTATGGGGTTGCTGGCGGATTACCGTTCTGTGCATAAGATTGAATATACCCTTGCCCTGCTATTGCGTTTTCTAATGCCTTTGTTTCTACTGTTTCTACTGATAATCTAGCTATGTCCGTGTTCAACGACGCATAATATGAGTCATCTTTCCTTTGCATCTGCATTATATTGGCAATATCCTCCGAATCAAAACCAATATTCTCCCATGACTGTCCCGCTACTGTTATATCGTTCAGCACTGTCAACATATCATCCGGATTAATCCGAGCCGATGATGCTGCATATATCGGCTGAATAGAACTTCCAATGGTTGAAATAAACATCAAACATATTGCAATTACCACGCTAATGACTTTCTTAATCATATTGACCCCTCCTGTTTTTTTTCCTATCACTCTAATTACCATATACCAAACATGTATGCTCCAAAAAATAAGTATTATATAGTTACTGGAAAATATTCTTACTTGACAGAGAAACTTAAAGTGCTGGAATAGTTGGCATCTTTCTCCAAAGCTCATTTCAATATAAACCCTATTTTTTCCGCGACCGAGTTAAATTCGCCCATACTGCAATCTTTTTACACTGATTACTAAAGTGAATCCAAAAAGCATATCAAAATATGCCTTTTAAGATACTATCGGGCAATACAAACATGTTCAAGTCATTTCTTCAACGCCTAAAAATAACTTCGGATCGCATTGATCCGAAGTTATAAGTATCATATAGCTATCGGAAAGCATTCTTACATTTCCTGCAATTTTAATTTATTTTGCCTCATAAGAAGAAGTAAACCTAGTCCGTCCAGAATCGACTTGATTATTATACGCATCTACAATGTCGCTATATTCCGTTGAATCGCTAAAAGGAGCAATATCGCTTGTATTGTCAGATACACTCATGTTAGAAACAGGACCGGAAATTAACAATGACCCGTCCGGCTGGGCATAAGCAAAAAAGATATATTCATTTCCTACAACCGGAAGCTCATCACCCTCATAAACAAAATATTGTGAGCCATCTTCCGAAAGTCCGCCAGATTTTTGAATCGGGATAGCCGTGTCAGTCACTAAATTGCCTTTGATATTTTTTGTGACATTCACAGTATAATTTGTGTATGGGCTGGAAACTTCACGAGTTTTTCCATCGTCTGTTTCAACCGTAACAGCATCTTTATAAACAGTACCTTCTTCACTTGCGACCGTACCAACGAATACATAATCAGCATCGCCTACAACTGCATTCAGATCGCTATAATCAATCGAAAAAGCACCTCTCAAATATGATGTCGTAATTTCGTCAGAAGTTGAAGGTTTCGCAATGCCAAAAAACAGCCCATTAATCCACTGAACAAGTTTTCCTCCTGTCGCCGCATTGGCAATCCCTCCTGTTGTAAAAAGAATGATACTTACCGCCATTACAGTTACAACGCGAGCCAACCATTTACGGCTATGTGCGTTACTTTCATTAAATAGTTTGATCTTCTTTTGTGAGGAAATATCGCTTTCCTTTTTTTGCTCTAAACATTGTGCAGCTTCTAGGATATATTTATCGTTAATTTCATTCATTGCATAAAAAATATCTGATTTCAAAGTTTTCATAAATACTTCCTTTCCGCTAATTGTTCTCTCAGCTTTTTTCTTGTTCTAAATAAGATTGTTTCGACTTTGCTTTTGCTCATATTACAACATTTCATAATCTCTTTTACCGACATAAAGTACCAATATCTTAATACAAAAACTTGTCGATGAGGTTTTTGCAACGATTCCAAAAAATCCTCAACAATATCTTTCAATTCATTATTTTCCCAATTTTCTCCTCCCGCTTTCGCCAGATAATTACTCAATTCCTCATATGGCAAACACATATCTATATCTCTTTTTGCCGCATGAATATGTTCATACTTTTTTAGCGCCTGATTCCTTGCAATTTTTAAAATATAAGCTTTCAAGTTATCTGGTGTTTTTGGGGGAATCGTAAACCAGACTCCTAAATATGTATCATTTGTACATTCTTCAACATCTAACTGATTCTTTATCAGCTTGCCAATTATAAATGATACAAGTTTCCCATATTTCTTCTCTGTTTCTAGCAATGCATCCTCGGATCGGCAATTATATAGTTTAATTATTTCTCTATCGTCCATTACAACTCTTCCTTTATTTATTAAGTACGGATTCGATCCCTTTTGCTTGCAAGTTATAAAACTTTTTGCTTTATTTTTTTTATTTGTCATTTCAGCTACACAGAATATAGCTTTTGATGTTAACAGTGCCTAACCCTTTCCATGCTGGTGTTTTAATAAAAAAGCCAGAGGTCAGTGTCTCTGGCAAAATGTATATTATATTAAGTTTGCTAAGTTCGTCCAATTTGCATCATAACCCATTATGGACATGATATCTGTGGCTGAAATGGTATGTAACTGTTTTTGAAGTTTGCCAAAAGCAGTTCTCATAGATGAAATAAAGTCCTTTAAGTCGGATTTGCTTAGTAATAGCGCAAACATTATAGCTATGGCGTATGCATCATTAGTTCCATAAGTATAGGCGCCATCTTTGGCACGTACAATCCCTAAAACGGAGAAATTTTTAATACTTTTTGTATGATTTATCTGCCATGGTACCTCCTATATATAAAAAGCCCCCGGGTCCGAAGGACACCGGAGGACAAACTGGCAATCTCTTGTATAAGTATTATACTACACATTGGCAAAATGTCAATGACACTATGCTGATTTGGTGTGGATCCAAAAATGAAATTTTAAATTCCACCACCACATTTGGTGGTGGAATTTACTCCCG
>ERZ773178.3886-NODE-3886-length-11890-cov-5.846050_pt1 | contig 11890 bp, 7 predicted proteins | sample MGYA00580533_ERZ773178 | MGnify/ENA primary metagenome ERZ773178 (study PRJEB29015, sample SAMEA2737859) | human gut metagenome | biome: human gut; feature: human-associated habitat; material: faeces | place: China | collected 2012 ...
GGGCTGCGCCCCGAGCCGGCCCCCTGCAGAAACCAAAATCACTGCAGGGCGGCAATATAGAGCTTGCGGGTATCGGCCAGGGCCGCGGCTATTTCCTCCTGCCGGCCCTCCGAGAGGGCACAGCGCAGCAGAAAGCCGGAAATACAGCCCTCTCCGACCATGGAAAGGTATTCCGGCTCCGGCATACGGGGGGCCAGGCCCTCCTCCACGGCGGCAGTGGTCAGGCAGTTCATGATCTCCCCGATCATGCGGCGGGTATCGGCACGCTCCTGCGGACCGCCGCAGATATCATACAGGGCGGCCTGCGGAAACCCCATGGAGGGCACCTGTGAAAAGAAAACGGAGCTGCACTCCAGCAGCTGGCGGGCGGTGATCTCGATGACCTTCCAGCGGGCTTCAAAGCCCTCGGCGTCGGAAATGGCGGCGTAGAGCTCCTGGAAGCCCTGGGCCCTGCTGTACTGCATGGCATCCCGCAGCAGCTCCTCCCGGGAGGGGAAATACTCGTACACAGTGCCTTTGCCGATGCCAGCGGCTTCGGCGATCTCAGAAACCTTCAAATCTCCCAGCGGACGGCCCTGCCGCAGCAGCTTTAATACCGCACGGAACACCGCGGCCTTTTTCTCCGGCAAGTTCATACCTCTTCTACCTCCTCGATGACAACTTTCTTGGGGTCTTTCTTTAGGAAAATATCGTAAATGGCTGGGACAATGAACAGAGTAAGCAGGGTGGCGTAGGCCAGGCCGCCGATGGTAACGATGGCCAAGGGCTGCAGCATATCGCCGCCGGCACCCAGGCCCAGCGCCATGGTAGCCAGGCCGAAAATGGTGGTCATGGCAGTCATGAGGATGGGGCGGATGCGGTCGCGGCCGGTCTGTACCAGCGCTTCGGCGCGTTCCATCCCCTCCAGCCGCAGCCCGTTGGCGTAATCCACAAAGACGATGCCGTTATTCACAACGACACCCGCGAGCATAAGGAAGCCCAGCATGGCAATGACTGAGAGCTCCTTGCCGGTGATCCACAGGGCCAAAAGGCCGCCGGTGAAGGCCAACGGAATGGTGAACAGCACGATAAACGGCGAGAGCAGCGACTGGAACTGCGCCACCATGATGAGGTAGATGAAGGCGATGGCCAGGGCGATCATCAGGATGAGGTCGCTCATGGTGGATTGGATCATCTCATTTTCGCCCTCAATGGCATAGGAGCAGCCCTCCGGCATCTCATAATCGGCCAGCAGCTTTTCCACCTCACGGCTCACCAAACCGATGTTGTAGCCATCGGCGATCTGGGCGGTGACGGTGACGGTACGGGCCTGATTTTCACGGTGGATGGCGGAAGCGGACGCGGCCTCGGTCACTGCGGCGATCTCGGAAAGACGGACCTCGCATTCCTCCTGGTTTTTGGTACCGGTCAGGCGGAGCTCCTCCAGCGTTTCCCGGGTGGTGATACCTGCGCTATCGGGGACGACCACAACCGGCAGGTCACTGCCGTTTACGGTGATATCGGTGGCGGTGGTTTGGGAAAGAACGGCGGCGGCCACCTGCTGGTAGACCTGCGCGACCGTCAGGTTGTACTCGGCGGCTTTGGCTTTATCCACGGTGATGCGCACCTCGGTGCTGCTGTCCTCCTGCCCATCACTGACCGAAGCGACCCCTTCCACGGCGGAAAGGGTTTTGGCCAGGTCGGTGGCGGCGGCCCGCAGGGCATCCATATCATCGCCGGTGACGGCCAGCTGAATACCGCTGCCGCCGGTCATCATACTCATATCCATGGTGGAGCCGTTGGCGGAAACGGTGCAGTCCAGATCGGCGCAGGCTTCCTCGATCTTTTTGGCGATCTCCTGGCTGGAATCGCTGCGGTCATCACCCAGCAGCACATAGATGGACAGGCTGCTGCCGCCCATGCTCATCATGCTCTGGCCCTCCATGGCGCCGACGGTATCCACCCCATCCACGGTAAGGATCCGCTCCAGGACGGTATCGCACATGGCCCATGTTTCGCTTTGGGTGGCGTCCTCCGGCATCTCGATGGAGACCGACACCTGTGGGCTATCCATTTCCGGCATAAAGGCGGTGCCCATGCTGACCGCCAGCACCGCGCTGGCAATAAGCAGTGCCACCGCGCCCAGCAGAACGGGAGCCTTGTGCCGCAGTACTTTCCGCAGAAGGTTTTCGTAGCCCGCTATCATGCGGTTCAGGAGACGGTTGGGCTTTTCCCCTGCGGTATCGCGGGTCAATATTTTGCCCGAAAGGGCGGGCACCAAGGTAAGGGCGACCAGCAGACTGGCACCCAGTGAATAGGCGATGGTCAGGCCCATATCGGCGAAGATCTGCCGGGTAAGGCCGCTGGTGAACAGGATGGGCACAAATACGCAGACAGTGGTAAGGGTGCTGGCGGTGATAGCCCCGGCAATCTGGCGGCAGCCGTGAACCGCCGCCGTGGCGGCATTGTAGCCCAGCTGGCGCAGACGGTAGATATTCTCGATGGCAACGATGCTGTTATCCACCAGCATGCCAACGCCAAGGGCAAGGCCTGAAAGGGAGATGATATTTAGAGTGACGCCGGTGAAGTGCATAAGCACCACCGCCAAAAGCAGACTGATGGGGATACTGAGCGCCACAATGATAGTGGGGCGGAAGTCCCGCAGGAACAGCATGAGGACAATGACGGCCAGCAGCGCGCCGAACAGCAGATTTTCCAGCACCGAGCTGATGACCAGATCGATGTACTGGCCCTGATCGCTGAGGGCGGTGAGGTGCAGGCCATCGTATTTTTCCTCCAGCTGGGCCATGGCGGCATAGAGATTATCGCAGGCACCGGAGGTGGAAGCGACAGAGGACTTTTGTACCGTGAGCAGCACACCGTCATTGCCGTTTATTTTGGCGTACAGCTCCTCGGCGTTATCCGCCAGGCGGACAGTGGCGATATCGGTCAGGCGGATCTCCCCCACATCGCCGACATCGTATTGGAAGAGCACCCAGTTCTGCAGCTCCTCCAGGCTGGTAAATTTATCGCCGACCTTGAGGGCATTCTGCCCCTCGGCGCTTTGGATATAGCCGGCGGGCATCGAGAAGTTCTGCGCCATGAGCAGCTGCGAAACGGCGGACTGGGTGAGAATGCCGTCCAGCCCGGCGGCCTTGTAGGCGGCATCCCGCTGCTGGCGGAACTGCTCCTCGGCTTCATTCAGGGCCTGTTCGGCCTGCTGTAATTGCAGGGTGGCCAGAATGAGCTGCTGAGAAAGCTCCAGCTTGCCGGTCTCCAGCTGGCTCTGCGCCTTATCCAGCTGCGAAAGGGCGGCGTCCAGCTCCTTTTGGCTGGACTGAGCGGTTTCCAGCTCCTTTTTTAGCTGCGGGATGCGGGGCGCCAGCGCATCGATGGCGGCGTTCAGCTCGGTAATGGTGCCGTAGTCATCCTGCACCTTATCGTGGCTTTCGATCCACTTTTTGCCGTTTTCCTCCCCCAAAAGTTTCTTGATGGCGGCGGCGTTTTCCTCGATGGCTTTGGTGGTGTCGGCGATGGCCTTCTCGGCCTCCGCCTTCGCCTCGGTGGCCTGCTGGAAGGTCTCCAGCCGGGCGTTGGCGCGGGTCACCTCCTCCTCGGCAGCCGAGAGCTTTTCCGCGGCGGCAACGGTTTGCGGGTCATTGCGGTTGATATAGGCGGTCTGCTCCGCCTGGATGGCGGCAAGCTCGGCTTCGGCGGTATTGAGCTGGGCTTGCAGCCCGGTATTATCGGGGTCCTTCTCCAGCTGTGCCTGGAGGTCGTCCACCTCCGCCTGCTTTTCCTGCTCCTGCCGCAGCAGGTCCTTCCAGCCGGGATCGTCCTTGAGACGCTCCGGTGCGCCGGCCAGCGCTTCATCGTAGGCGGTTTGCGCGGCTTCCTGCGCATCCTTGGCATTGGTCACATCCTGCTGCAGGGCGGCTTCACTGCTGCCGATCTCCTTGAGGGTGGCTTCGGCGGTCTCCAGCGAGGCCTGGGCGGCTTTCAGCTGGGCACGCAGCTGGGTGCGGGTAAGCTGCAGAGATTGCAGCTCGGCATATTTTACAGGGGAAAGATGGGTACGGGCGTAATCTTCACTGGCATTGTAGCTATCGCGCAGATTTACCATGTTATCGTACTGGGCCAGCACGGCCTGAATGGCCTTGACCTCCGCCGAGGTGAGGGTGGAGCCGAGGGAGGCCTGATCCTTGGCATCGGCCAGCTGCTGGGCAGCGGCCACCAGCTGGGCATAGGCGGTGCCGCTTTGCTCCTCCAGCTTCTTTTTGGCGTCGTTAATCTGCCTGCGAGAATCCTTGAGCTGCTTTTCGGCATCGGCCAGGGAGCTATCAATGGCCGCCAGTACCTTATCGTTCAACTCATCGATTTTGGCTTGATCCAGCTCCACACGAATCTGGCTTTCCACCAAACCGCTGCCGGAAACTGAGGCCACGCCATCGACCCGTTCCAGCGCCGGGATGACGGCAGAGGAGGTGAATTCCGAAAGCTCGTTCCGGGCCATATTATCGCTATCCACCGCCAATACCATGATGGGCAGCATATCGGGATTGATCTTCATGAGCACCGGGCTGCCGGCGGCCTCGGGCAGGGAGCCGGCGATCTGATCAAGGCTGGCGTTCATTTCGATCATGGCGGAATCCATGCCGGTGCCTTCCTCAAATTCCAGCACCACGATGCTGACATTTTCCTGCGAGATACTGGTGATATTCTTGACGCCGCTGGTGGTAGCCAAGGCGCTTTCCAGCGTTTTGGTCACGCTTTGCTCCACCTGCTCCGGACTGGCGCCGATGTAGGTGGTATAGGCGATGGCATAGGGCAGATCCATATTCGGCAGGAGGTCGGTGGTCATATTGATGAAGGACATGACACCGAGGATAAGCACCAGCATCACGCAGACGAATACGGTCATGGGCTTTTTGACACTGAGACGAGACAGCATAGAGGATTCTCCATTTCCGGGGGATAGATGTTCCGACCGACCGGTCGGTCGGGTATTTCTAATCTTATTTTAGCGCAAAACGGGACGAACGCAAGAGGAAAGATATTAACATTTCGTAAAGGTTATAGCATCGGCGCGGGAGAGTATGCTATAATAACCATGGACATTGCAGGAAGCCGGGTTCGGGCGGCCCCGCGCGGGAGCCGAAGGCTCCCGGAGGGCGGCCCCGCAGGGGGCTGCCCCAGCCCGGCGGAGCCAGGCACGGGGCCGCCCGAATGCCAGCCTGCACCCCCAAAGGAGGTAACCGCCATGTATCACATCCTGGTCGTGGATGACGAAGCCAAGATCCGCGAGATCATTAAAAAATACGCAGTATTCGAGGGCTACCGGGTCACCGAGGCCGCCAATGGCATGGAGGCCATCGACCTGTGCCGCACCGAGCCGTTCGATCTCATCATCATGGATGTGATGATGCCGGAGCTGGACGGCTTTTCCGCCTGCCGCGAAATCCGCAAATACAACCGCACGCCCATCATCATGCTTTCCGCCCGCGGCGAAGAATATGACCGCATCCACGGCTTCGAGCTGGGGATCGATGACTATGTGGTCAAGCCCTTTTCCCCCAAGGAGCTGATGATGCGGGTGGCCGCCATCATCAAGCGCAGCGGCGGCGAGGAAAACAACCGTTTTGTTTTTGAGGGGCTGACGGTGGATTTTACCGCGCGGCTGGTTTTCATTGACGAGCAGCGCATAGAGATGTCTCCCAAGGAGTACGACCTGTTTTTCTATATGGTGCGCAACCGCGGCGTGGCCCTGACCCGCGAGCGGCTGATCCACGATGTGTGGGGCTATGATTTTTACGGCGATGACCGCACGCTGGATACCCATGTAAAGCTGCTGCGCAAGAGCCTGGGCCGGTACAGCCGGTGCATTATCACGCTAAGAGGAGTTGGGTACCGCTTTGAAACTGTGGCAGAGCCGGAAAGCGATGCAGACGGAGACGCCAACTGAGTCCTCCCCTGCCCCGCAGCATAAGCAAAGCCGTTTTTCCCACCTGGGCATCCGCTGGAGACTGGTGGGCAGCTTTGCTATGTTCGTGGCGCTGCTGCTGATGCTGCTGTGGCTTTTGCAGATCGTCTTTTTGGAGAGCTTCTACAAATCCATCAAGACCAGCTCCATCAAAAATACCGCCGAGGAAGTAGCCGCCAGCATCAATGATGAGAACTTCTACACCGAGGTGAACCGCCTGACCCGCCAGGATCTCATCTGTGTCCACATCGTGCGGGAGGACGGCACCCCGGTACTGACCTCCGGCAACCAGCCCTCCTGCATCCTGCACATGCTGCTTACCGATCAGGCGGCGCTGCTGTTCCGGCAGGCGCAGGAAAACGGCGGCACCGTGCTGGAAAACTATCAGCTCCTGGAGCTTTCCCCCGCCATGCAGAGCAAAGCAACCGCCCAGGCCGCCTCCACCGAGCAGCTGCTGTACGGCATTCTGACCACGCGCGGAGAGGACGAAGACGCCGAGCCGGTCATGGTCATGGTGGATGCCACCATCACGCCCATCAATACCACGGTGGAAACACTGCGGGCCCAGCTGGTCATCATCACGGTCATCATGACGGCGTTTTCCATCCTGCTGGTGCTGCTGCTTTCCTCCATGATCTCCCGTCCCATCACCCGCATTACCAAAAGCGCCAAGCAGCTGGCCACCGGCGATTACGGCACCCGCTTTACCGGCGGCACCTACCGGGAGGTCACCGAGCTGGCCGACACCCTAAACTATGCCAGCCGGGAGCTGAGCAAGGTGGAACATCTGCGGCAGGAGTTCATCGCCAATGTGAGCCACGACCTGCGCACCCCGCTGACCATGATCACCGGCTATGCCGAGGTAATGCGCGACCTGCCGGGCGAAAACACGCCGGAAAATGTGCAGATCATCATAGATGAGGCCCGCCGGCTGACTGATTTGGTCAATGATTTGCTGAATCTTTCCCGGCTACAAAGCGGCGCGCAGACCCCCGAACCGGAGCCGCTCAATCTCACCAAGATGATCCGCGGCATTATGGGGCGGTACGCCAAGCTGGTGCTGCATGACGGCTACGCCATCACGCTGGAAGCGGACGGCGACGCCATGGTGATGGCCGACCGGCTGCGCATGACCCAAGTGCTGTATAATCTCATCAATAACGCCATCAACTATGCCGGGGCCGACCGGGCCGTACTGGTGCGCCAGACCATCGAGAATGGGACTGTGAAGGTGGAGGTCATCGACCACGGCGAAGGCATTCCGGCCGAAAGCCTGCCCTATGTGTGGGACCGCTACTACAAGGTAGATAAAAACCACCGCCGCTCCACCGTGGGGGCCGGGCTGGGACTTTCCATTGTAAAGGGCGTGCTGGAGGCCCACGGCGCCGAATACGGTGTAGCCAGCACCCTGGGCGAGGGCAGCGATTTCTGGTTCCGGCTGCCGCTGCTGCCGCCCGATGCCGCTTTAACCGCCGAAAGTGAAGAAAATCATTCCGATTTTTCCTGATTTCTTCACGCAGCCATCACATTGGCCGTATATGATAAAGGTGTGGAATAAATAAGGGCGCACAGCCCGGCCGAAGGTTTTTCTTTCTCCTCCTTATCTTCATCCTTCTTTATACTTTTTCGTTTTGTCCTCATTTTCTTTTCCCTTCGGCTCATTCCCCAAGCTCCTGCGCCGGCTGCAAACGGCCGCAGGAAACAGTTTTACCAGGAGCTCCCGCACTGTAACAGGTGCGGGAGCTTTTTTGCGTTCTTTAATATTTTATGAATTCGCCGTGAACTGCGTTGACTATATAGGGGTAAAATGGTATGCTGACTGTATTAGCTCCAGTAGTACAGTTTGCTGCAAAATTTTTTTGCATCTTTTGTTTTTGGATGCAATAAAATCCATCAAACTGTACACTTATTTTAGTGAAATATGATTTTTCTGCGAGAGGGGGAAAAAATGTGCAATACATGGTGGAGACCAAAAATCTCCGCAAGGTGTACCGGACCGGCGATGAAAAGGTAGTCGCTCTGGATAATATCGACCTGACCATCGAGCAGGGGCAGGTGTGCTGTATACTGGGTACCTCCGGCAGTGGTAAATCCACCCTGCTGAACCAGCTGGCCGGGCTGGAAAAGCCCACCCGCGGCACGGTAAAAATCAAGGGAGAGCTGATCTCCAAGATGAGCGAAAAGCAGCTGGCGGTGTTCCGGCAGAAGCACATCGGATTTGTGTTCCAGTCCTACAATCTCATTCAGGGGATGACCGCTGTGGAAAATGTGGCCATGCCGCTGATGTTCCGCCGGGTGTCCCGCAAAAAGCGTGAGGAAGCCGCCCGTGAAATGCTAAAGCAGGTGGGACTGGGCGAGCGCATGGACCACCGTCCCAATGAAATGAGCGGCGGCCAGCAGCAGCGCGTGGGCATTGCCCGCGCCTTTGTTACCAATCCTGAGGTGGTATTTGCCGATGAACCCACCGGCAACCTGGATACCAAAACGACCAAAGAGGTCATGGAGATGTTCCTGCGGTTTGCCCGGGAAAAGGGCACCACGATCATACTGGTGACACATGACCGCAGCCTGGCGGAATACTGCGACCGCATCGTGACCATCTCGGATGGACGCATCATTTCCAATGAGGACCACCGCCATGCCAAGGCGATCCAAGACCCTCCTGCCGCCCCTGCCGAGGAGCTGCCGGAGACCCTGCAATTTACCGATAACACACTGGCCGCCGGCCAAGGAGGAGTATGACCGTGAAAAAGATGAGCAAGATCCTGACATTCATTCTGGTGCTGGCCATGGTGCTGGGCACCGTAGCGATGGCGGAGGTTGGTGGTTCCACCGGAACGCCTACGGCACCTACTACTTATACCATTACTGCCGGTTCTTTTGATAATGGTACAATTACAGTAAAGTATACTAATGATAAAGGGCAAGAACAGCAACCCCCGCTCAAAGCAGGTGAAACAGTGGCCGTAAAAAGTGGGACAAAAGTTACTGTTTCGTTTAACCCGAAGCCCGGCTATGAATTTGTCAGTGCTACATATAAAGTAGGCAATACTGATGCAAAGCCTGTTGCAGATTTCGGCGAAATTGAAATCACCGACAACACAACCATTACTCCTGTATTCCAGGCCAAGAGCACCCTGGGCGGCGAAAAGACCGCTGACAGTTTCCGGCTGGATGCTATTTGCAGCGGCAGCTACTACTGGCAGATGTACCACAAGGACATGGCCAATAACAAAAAGTACACCAAATATCCCGGCTCCCCCGCGGATAAGGTCAATCCCAGCTCCGAGATCGTAAAGGGCAACTATGTTGATTTGACCCTGTATGTTACTGACAATGACTTTTTGAAGCTTTGCAGCTCCACCGGCTACAGCAAGGATAATTTCTCGGTTACCACCCCTGGCGACAGCAGCTTCCTGGCTGGCTCCGGCGCCGGTGCTGAAATTGAAAAATGGACAGTAGGCAGCACCGATAAAGGTATGGAAATCCAGCTGACAGGCGTATACTATGTGGGCGGCAGCGATAACACCTTGAAGCTTATCATTACCCAGGGCAACTACAATGCTATTGTAACCTGCAAGATCGATAACGCCACCATCATCCCCACCAAGCCGGACGACGAAAAACCCGACACCGAGACCACCGCGGCGCAGCCCTATGTCATCATCAGCAGCTACAGCTACGGCAAGGGCGACCTGGTGGCCGGTGAGACCCGCAATATCACCATGACCTTCCGCAATACCAGCAAGACCATGGCGGTGGAAAACATGATGGTGACCATGACCCTGCCCGATGCCATGATGCTGACCAGCAGCTCCAATTCCTTCTACATCGAATCGCTGGCAGCCGAGGGCACTATCACCAAGACCGTGAATGTGACCGTGAAGCCCACTGCGGCGGCCCAGTCCCATTCCATGACCGTTGATTTTACCTATGACTACCTGGATAACGGCGTGCGCCGCAACGCCAAGACCACCGAGAGCATCAGTATGCCGGTGCTGCAGGTGGATCGCTTTACCGTGACCGGCATCGACCTGCCCCAGGAGATCTTCATGGGCGAGGAAAATAACCTTTCGGTCAATTTTGTCAATAAGAGCCGCACCGATATCTACAATCTTTCCGCCAAGCTGAACTGCGAGGGGCTTTCCAATAACGGCGAGGAGCAGTATCTGGGCAACCTGGCCTCCGGCACCACCTCCAGCGCCGATTTCTACATCACCGGGAATGAAAAGGGCGAGCTGGTGGGTGAGGTCATTATCACCTACGAGGATACCAACATGAACCAGCGCACCGTTTCGGTGCCCTTTACCACGAAGGTGACCAGCTACGAGGATGTATGGGGCCCCCAAGGCCCTGTCGGCCCCCAAAATCCCGACGACCCCGGTATGGACCCCGGCATGGAAGAGCCTGCGGGTTTCCCGTGGTTCTGGGTCATCGGTGGTGTGGTGGTAGTGGCTGCCGGCGTATTTGTGTACCTGAAGCTGCGTAAAAATAAAAAGGAGAGCGTAGAAGAAGATGAGGATATCTGACCTTCTGAGCGTCTGCCTGCGAAACCTGACCCGCCGCCGGGTGCGTACCGCCCTGACCGTTATCGGCGTTGTCATTGGCGTGTGCGCCATCATCTTGATGGTCTCGCTCGGCATCGGCGCGCGGGAATCCATGATGCAGATGCTGCAACAGTGGGGCGATCTTACCATCATCAATGTCTACAATTACGGCGGAGGGAACGCCAAGCTGGACGATAAAGCCCTCTCCCAGATACAGGCGATGGATAATGTACAGATCGCTACCCCGTTTTACAGCAGCCGGGTCAGCTTCCGGCTGAAATCCCGCAACGGGCGCTATGCGGCCTATACCAATATCATCGGTATCTACCCCGATGCCTTTGAAGCGCTGGGCTATAAATTGAGCGACGGCACCTCCTTTGCGGACAGCAAAAAGGATTACAGCATGGTGGCGGGCGCCAATGTGGCGTATTCCTTCCGGGATACCAAGAAAAAACGCAATAACTATGTGGATCGCAACCAGACCGATGCCATGGGCAACCCCAAAAAGCCCTTTGTGGATATCATGAAGGATAAGCTGGTTTTGTACAGCGAAAGCTATGACAACAACGGCAACCTGAAAAAGGGCCTGGAGGTCACCCCCAATGTGACCGGCGTGATGGTGGAGGACTGGAACAAGGGCTGGGAGACCAGCGAATGCATCCTGATGGACATCAACCAGCTGAAGGCGCTGGAGCAGAAATACTATAAGATCAGCGGTGAAAAGGCTCCAGACACCACCAACTATGATGAGGTACGGGTCAAGTGCGTAGATGCTGCATCGGTTGCCGCAGTGCAGCAGTCCATCACCGATATGGGCTTCCAGTGCTCCTCGATGGAGGACACCCGCAAATACTTTGATGAGCAGCTTACCATGATCCAGACGATGCTGGGCGGTCTGGCGGCTATCTCTCTGTTTGTCGCTGCCATCGGCATCGCCAACACCATGGTCATGTCCATCTATGAGCGCACCAAGGAGATCGGCGTCATGAAGGTGCTGGGCGCCGAGCTGGGCGCCATTCGCGCCATGTTCCTCACCGAATCCGCTATGATCGGCCTGATCGGCGGCGTGGTGGGCGTTGGGCTCAGCTTCCTGATCAGCTATCTGTTAAACAATGTGCCGATCGTAGCAAACCTTCTGGCATCACTGGGGCTCAGCTTCGGCAACGGCGGGGCGGTTTCCATCATTCCGTGGTGGCTGGTGCTGGTGGCAATGGTCTTTTCGATGATGGTCGGCGTTGTTTTCGGTTTTATCCCTGCCAACCGCGCTGTTAAGATCTCTGCTTTGGAGGCCATTCGGCACGACTAAACCTACTGCAATGAAAAAGTGCTGCACTGGATGGGAAGAACATAAAACTCTCCCCTATCACCGTTGGCGACAAGACCA
>ERZ773178.3890-NODE-3890-length-11880-cov-24.998393_pt1 | contig 11880 bp, 13 predicted proteins | sample MGYA00580533_ERZ773178 | MGnify/ENA primary metagenome ERZ773178 (study PRJEB29015, sample SAMEA2737859) | human gut metagenome | biome: human gut; feature: human-associated habitat; material: faeces | place: China | collected 2012 ...
TATGCCCTTCGTATCTGAAGATGGATGGCTTCGTCATGATTCTCTGCAAATTTAAAACTGTCCTTTACTACCAGTGCCAGATAACCGCCGCCGCCGGCTCCCGGCATCTTCCATGCCAGAACCCCCTCCATGTTGCTATAGCGGTCAATCATCGGCTGCACACTCGCCTCCGGTTCTATCACACCGTTGATAGATGGATTCACCATACCCGGGAACATTGCAATCTGAGCCTCGAAAGATGCCCTGTATGCTGCAGCAAAGGCATCGAGGTCGTGCGCCAGAATCGCCTTCCAGCAGGCATCAGCTGCATCAGCCAGCGCCTTCACCTTCTCAGGCGTGATATCCTTACCTTCCACCACACTGCATCCCGGTCTTCTCGGTTCCATCGGAATCATCACCAGATGGTCTTCCAGGAAACGGAGAGTCATCTCATCCTGCGTACTCTCTATCTTCTCCGGCCAGAAGTTGTTGTCATAATAATGACGCACCAGACCGGGAACACAGATACCGATAGAATCCTGGGCACCAGAGATGATACCGTCGTGACGCTCCGGATTGTTCTCAAAGCAGAAAACCAGTCGGGCGAGCATCTCCGGATCCATCTTCGGCAACTTCACCGGCCATATCTTCTGAATCATCTTACGGGTAGAGGTAGACAGACCACAGCGGTCGCGCACCTCAAAGGTAGGTTCCAGCGAGATGGTAATCGCCCATCCCGGATGATACATGCTTACATAAGGCTGATCAATCCATGTACCAGCCAGATCCAAACGGGTAGGAATCCCCGCTTCCTGTGCCGAATTCTCAGATACATTCGATAACGCCTTCTTCAAGTCAGAAGAAGACCGTGCCTTCAAACCCGCATGAGGCGTGCGCTGGAGTTCGACATATTCGATGCCCCTTTCCTTACAGATTCTACGTTTCTCATCAGACCCACCTTCAGCGTTCACCACAAACACATCCGGTTTCACCTTATCAAGAGTTGACAGGAAGTCGATGACTCCGCTTCCCTCATTGATATACGCATCCTTCACCGCCTTGATATTCTTGACCATGAATAGCCTTTCCTCCTGCGGAAACATAGGCTTGCGATGCTTATACTCCAGATAAGTAGCATCCGATCCGATACCCACATACAGGTCACCATACCGTGATGCCTGCTGGAAAAACTCCACATGACCAGAATGTAGCAGGTCATAACACCCGCTCACAAAAACTTTTTTCATCATAAACCAATAATAGTTAATGGCTTACAGTTAATAGAAACTGTAAAGCGTAAACTGTAATTTATCAATTGAATACTATCGCCCCAAGCGATTCCATCCAACAAAAACTGGCATAGACCGCATTATTCTCCATCCTAAGAACTTAGCAGTTCTGAGGCTTAAAGGGCAGTTACAGCCCCTTGTTTCTAATGAAAGTGATGCCTAATGAGACAGATGGAGACTTCTTGTTGGTAAAAAGAAGGATGGGGTGATTTTAGAAACACAATGCGACCATCGCCTCTAACCCACATTCAAAGACAAAGTTTTAATAAACTTTGCCTTGATGAACTGCGGCACCTTCCATGCCATTTTCATCAGCTTTGTCAATGTCACGGGCTTGAAGCCATATCCGGAATATACCCTAATGTCCTCATCCCATACTTTCTTGCGCTTGGCAGAATCACTACTCATGCCACCCATTCTCATTCTCGTTACGAACTCAGGGAGATACGCCACCTTCAGATGGCAGTTATACAGATAGTTCACCCTCACCACTTTCCGGGTATTCTGCTCATTCACGAAGATACCATCGGCATAGAGGAAATTGCAATCCGTCTCCTCCATCTTCTTCACAACGTGTGATACCGTATCCTTGGCAAACATAAAGTCATCCGAATGGCAAAGTGCAATCACGTCACCAGTCATCAGTCGCCATCCGAATACCCTTGTTGATAGCCTCATACATACCATGGTCTGGCTCAGAGATAAACTTCACCTTATCTTCATGACCTGCGATAGCCTCACGGATAATCTGAGCACAGACTGGTCCTTAGAAGCACCATCCACGATGATATGCTCGATGTCAGGATAATCCTGCGCCAACACACTCTCCACAGCACCGCAAATCGTCTTCTCACGGTTGTAACAACTAGTTATAATCGAAACTTTCATTACTGTTGCCCTTTATTTATTGTATTTAACTTTGCTGCCAATTCATACATTTTCTTTGTAAAATTAGAATCTAATCTATCTCTATCTTCTGGTTCTCTTCGCAATACTATATCAATAAGACGTAAAGCAGCAGTAAACCCATTCTTGCAATCTTCATCATTGCACAATATTTTACATAAATGTTCGCAATAAGCCTGAACTCTATTGCTATTAAATTGAGGTATTGGAAATTTTTCACACATCAAACGAAATGCTAATAGAACATGGAACTTTACTTTTTTATATTTTTTGGGGATTATTCCATTGTTAAAGAACTCTCCCATTTTGTAAGAAGTAAGAGCACTTGTATAGTATAAGTCAGGCTTCGTATCAATTGCAAAAATTTTACGCCCTGCTTTTTCAAATTCGTCAACTATACTACCATAATATCCTCGTACTTTATCAGGCTTTCCCATCATCATACTAACAAAAGATTGAATCTGATTAGGTATAGTTACGACCTTAAAGGCTGGTACCTGAGTTATGCCATTTTTGTACTGTTTAGAACGACGCTCATAATAAAGTTTCTCATAAGAATTCTGAGCATTATAATAATCCTCTATTTGCTGTTGAGTTTCTAACAAAGATATTAATTGCTCCTGCTTAACTTCTGTTTGGCTATTATTAGCAATAATGATTTTATCACGAATTTCCTTATTAGAGGAAACTATTATCTTAACAGAAACCTTCAAACGATCAATACCAGGAACCTCCTTACACTGATATAAGATATTACAAGTTTGACATCCATTTACAATTTGGAAATCTGACAAAATCATGCTCAAGCCTGTAGCTCTTAAATTTTTACATATTACAGTAATGCCATTATTCATTGCTGCAAATAAGTCTATATTACCAGTACAAATAGACTCTTTCATTTTTCTATTGACAATATTTTCACCCTGAAATGCGCGAATATTGTCATAGAAAACTTCACTCACTAAATTACCATCTTCATTCATAAATAGCTTACAAAGTTCCTGAAAAGACAATAAACACAAATAACTGTCTTCAACATTTTCAACTTCAGGAAGGGATAGCTTTTGGTTAACTTTCAACGTAACATTAATCTTTGTTTTTGTTTCCTTGTACAAATTTACGAGTTCTTTACTACCTAACAATTTGCATTCAAAGCTATTAACCAAATCTGTTAAAAGAATATGTTCTTTAGCAGAAGCTATTTTTGCTAAAAAATCTTCTTGGGCATTATATACTCCACAAGTAACATAATAAACATTAAATTGTGGATTTACACCATCTTTAAAATGGGCACAGTTTTCATAAATATGTTTAATCAGCGAGCGATAATTTACCAAATCCTCATTACATTTAGGTAATAAAGTATCGCCTAAAATATCATTTAATATATTTTGTGCCCCATCTAAAGTCTGTCCTAATTCAGCAACATTGAATGAACTTGAAGTTTTTGCTTGAATTGCAACAATTTGAACAGATAAAGAACCATTGGCTTTCAATAAATCATCCACAGCATCTTCTGTAAAAACGACCTGTCCATTCACAACGACAAACAATCCATCAATCCCCCAATCACCCCCATTGCCTATTTTGATGTCATCTAACATCTCTTTGGTTATACTTTCTTGTTTTATATATTTAGATGCTATACAATAAATACAAAAAAGTTCAAAAATATCACTTTCGGTTAAAGAATGATAACCATATTGTTGTTTAAAATCTTCAAAATGCGATTTTGTTATAATATCCATAATTATTTATTTTATTTCTTATATAATTACCACGAGAAAATGAATTTCAAAATTTTTGCAATAAAGTTATAATTTTTAGTCTCCACATCTCTTAGTTTATTTTGCGCAACAGCATTGGCATATTGCCCAATATTAAATACATTCACGATAATATCTAATAATGCAAATATAGAATAATAGAACAAAAAGAGGAACATGAAAAAACAAACTGTATTAAAACAATCTGCACAATTACTGTCAAATGGCCATAATATCTGCAGTTCTAGAATATATGACACTAAACATGCTATGATATAAGTTAACACAACAACACCCAAAACCACTGCAAATATTGAGCTAACCACTTCAAAGTATGAGTGTCCCTCCTGATCAACTTCAATACACGCCATTTTCCCAACTAACTCTGTGCCACTAAAGCCGATTATCAACGCATAGCCAGTCAAAACAAATCCGATAATGCTAGGAAATCCAGAAATAATGATATCGACCAAATTATTCATCAAATCTATTGGACTATGATTTTCCCCGAAAAAATATACGACGATAGAGACAACAAGAAACAAAAAAGGAATAATTGCTCCCTTCCATAATTTTCTTAGTGGATATACAGAAAAGACTCCATTCCACCCTGTAACGTCACTTGCCATAATTTAAAATAATGAGAGTAAAACATCCTTAACTTTTTGAGCTATATTCATAGATGTCACTGACTTTAACTGTTTCACCATAGGATAGCTCTTTGTATTAATTTTCTTTCGACTTCTTCCTACATGACCGTCTGCTTTTACATAACCATTATGTTTTGCTAATTTTACTAATCCCGCCATATAAGAATTATCATTTTTTAGAGTAAACGGTTTCTTTTTAGATCCTATAGCTTTAGTCTTTATTTTGCTGACGTTATTGTTTTTAAATTCAGCATCAATTGCTGCCGTAGTAATATCATTTGTGTCATTGTTTGAATAACTGACTTCTATTTCCAAAGAATCAATAGAATCAAAACTAAAGACTTGCTCTATACCTTCTTGGGATGTTTCTTGATTTAAAACAACTTCATCATAACCTAACACACTAATAGCATCTTCAAAAACTTTATAGAAATACTTTTCTATTTGCGGCCAAGAAATTCCTTTCTTTCCAACAACAGCCATACGATGCTTCTCTGGCATGAAGTAAACATCCCACTCTTTAGCATGAGGGTAGATGTTTGGATCAGTTTCATGTTTTACAACCTTATCTTTAACCTCATCATACCAATCATCATTATCGTCCAACTTGGTATAATTTATAAGAGTACACTGTATTAAACCATTTAGCTTTGAATACACGCGCAACTTGGTTTTCTTATCATTACTCGTATAGTATGACTTGCCTTGCTCATAAATTACATCAAACAAATCAACATAATATTTTGGTTCATGCTTATCTGAAGGATGTATTACCACATTATAAAATCTCATATTTACATTTTTAGATTTTTCTTTCATTTCCATAAGCTTATACCATTAATAATTATCATTGCATATTGTTCATTTACTCTTTTATTTTCCTTTCTCTAACCTTCACCGCAGGATTACCTTGGTATATACCATTCTCTTCCATATCTTTTGTAGTCACGCTACCCACGGTTAGTATGGCGTTACGATGAACGGTTACACCCGGGCATACTGTGGTCTTAGCTCCTATCCAAGCCCCATCCTCAATTTTTATAGGTGCATTGCGATAAGGCATAGAAGATATGGTATAGTCATGATTGCCAGTAAGTAGCAAAGCACCTTGCGAGATACATACATTGTTGCCAATAACAACCTTGTCAAGATTATCTATCCAACAACTTTCTCCTAACCAGCAATCATCACCAACCACCAAGTTCATGGCGACTTGATAATTACATTATTCTTGATAACTAAGCCCTTACCTATCTTCGCACCAAAAGCACGAAGCAAGGCTATCTTAATTCCCATAAATGGATTCCACGATGCCCTTACAATAAGAGCATTCACGATATACCATAATATTGTCTTTATTGCACCAGCACCTTTATTAAATTCAGAACCATCAAAAGTTCCCAATCTTACATCATTTACAGCCATATTATTATTCATGTTATCCAACAAACACTTGTTCCATAACATTTACTTATTTACGTTGTCCACTATCATTTTCCAAACTTCTCACAAGCCTCCTTATACGTATCAAGACTACCTATATCAAATCTCCCTACCGTCATTTTCCAGGCGTGCATCTCCACTTGTTCCACCATGTAATGCGCAAGATTACCTGGGGCATCCTTGCCACAACCATTCTCTACGGAATGTCTTACTTTATCCAAATCCTTCTTCAAGTAGATATAGAATGGTGGCACAGCCCAATGGCTCTTTGGCTCCTGAGGCTTCTCCTCCATATTCAATACCTTGTCGTTATCATCCAGAACAATCACACCTGGACGCTGCAACTTCTCTATACTAGGCTGCTCATGACACATGATACACGAAGTACCCTTTGCCTTGGCAAAATCCACAAACTCCAGGAAACTGAAAAAGAGGATGTTATCGGCTGCTACCACCAACATGTCATCATCAATCTTCAACTTGTCCATGGCAAACAACAATAGTTAGATCACGTCAAACTCGCTCAACGCCTCTCCCCATCTGCGCTTTACTTCCTTGAATTCATCTTCGTCAACAAACTCTCGGAAGGCAAGTAACACTTGCTGATAGTAACCCAGGGGATAGGCACTGGTTCCTACACCCTTTTCAAATCTGAGAAAGCCCTTGCGCTCGATGATAGAGCTTCTGAAGAGCCTCTGCCTCGACTATCCCGAAGCCGAAGTCATCGGCCATCGTGACCTCCCATGGGTCAGAAAATCCTGCCCATGCTTTGATGTAAAGAAGTGGTTGAAAGAAGTAAACTTCCACATTTAGAAGACATCATTATGAGAACCAGTATTAGTCATAATTAATACAAGTTCATCATCATGCTGTTCCCAAATCAACAACCAGTCAGGCAAAATATGGCATTCCCATTTTCCAGCATATTGTCCTGACAATTTATGCGGTCTATATTCAGAAGGTAATTTGCCTGTTTCTTCAAGCAGTCGAATTACCTTCTTGAATTTTTCCATAGGGAGACCACGTTTTACGCAACGCTTCACATCTTTTTCAAAGCGTTTTGTCAGTATGAGTCTGTATTTCATATTCCTAACTTTTCAAACATGTCATCAGCACTCTTATATTCTGTCACTCTACCATGGCGAATATCATCCATAGCTTCCTCTATCCCAGTTTTTTTCTGGTGATTAGGAACTATCACGACACCTTTCATTGACTCAAGTACCTTCTTAAGTCCCGCCATAACACTTTTGTCCTCCACTTGTATAGTTAATGTTGCCATAACCTTTTATTTTAGATGATCAATATTCTGCTGCCAAAATTACTCTTTTTTCTCGAAACCACCAAGAAAATCGAAAGAAATCTGCAACTCATCAACAAATTACTACAAAAAACTGTAAACTATAAACTGCTATTTCCAGGCGGTCCCATCCCGCATAATCTGGCGCAGACCGCTTTGGTCAGCCAACCTTAGAGCGAAGCGGTTCTGAGCACCGGAGGGCGGTTACATCCTCTCGTCCCTGAGGGTTTCTGTCCCCTAGAAGGGGAACCGAAGGGGTCGTAAAGACTATTGAAGAGAGGCTTGGTGAGAAAGGTGGAGCCTTCCTTAACGGTAAGGAAGGACGGGTAGGTTTTCGAAAAACTCCTTTTTTAACGCTAAAGAAGGATGGGATGATTTTAGAAAAAAATGGCAGGCGAAGTGCCAGGTGCTTATTTTATTAAGCTACTTTTCGGCTCCTGGCATGGAGCCTGCCTCCTTATAGATATAGTACGATAATGGAAAATAAGGTTTATTACGGGGAATATACCCTGAAACATTGGATTAAGTTGATGCTATCTGGTAATATCGTTTTGCCAGAATACCAACGTCATTTTGTTTGGCGTGAACGTGATGTAAAACGTTTATTGCAATCATTGTCCGATGGACAGTTTGTACAGCCAGTTACAATTGCATTGTATGATGATAGTACCATAAGACAGAATTTGATATTGGATGGGCAGCAGAGGCTTACTTCTTTACTTTTAGCTTATCTCGGCTATTTCCCAGACAAAAAGAAATTTGAGATGGGGGATAGCATAAAAGTGGCAAATGAAGATGATAGTGCTGTTGATGATGGTGCCTCTCCATCTGAAGGCTTCCTATGGCAATATACAGATATACTAAAGTATGGCAAGGATAAGTTTGAAATTATTAGTAACATAAATACAAGTGATAAGTATATCAGAATAACAGATGACCTGATAAATGGTCTTACTGATGAATTCTTTGAGAAAACTTATTTAGGCTTCTCCTATGTCGTACCTGAAACAAGAATTGCAACAGAAGTACAGAAAACCTTTTCGCAGCTGTTTCGAAGTATCAACTATTTTGGTAAGAAGCTGGAACCAATGGATAGCCGCAAATCATTGTATTACCAGAATCAAAACCTCACAAAGTTCTTTGAAGGCAAATGCGATGATGGCTCCGATGTGTTGGGTGATTTGAGGATTATGGAGGATTTGCAGCCTGTTAAGATAGACTTTGTAAGGTATTTGACAATTCTTTCTCAATATAGCTCTTCTAATCATGATACAGCTTGTGATGTTATGATGGGATATTCTGCATATAGCTCGCGAGAAAGTTATTATGCAGACTATGTCTCATATATTCTTGGCATAGAACAGGAAGACAGAATTGATAAGTTTGATAGATTCGATTTTGCAGCTACATTCCCTGACGATGTTTGGAAAGAACGTTTCAATACATTGAAAACTACTATTAGTCACATGAAACTTCGCATGGGATTGAAGGATAACACAATATTTTCCTCATGGTATGAAGCTGATTATTGGCTGTTCGGGTTAATGTACTATGTCTTGTTTGAAGGACGTATGATTCGGGAGCAATATGTAGTAGTGAATGATAGAGGAAGGCATGAAACATTAAAGTCGGAGATAGAAACTGCAATAGAGAGGATGAGAAGAAATCCTTCTTTTCTCAAGAACTCAAATAGAGTGACATTTATACGTAAACGATTGGTTGAATCTTGTAACATTTATTCTTCTTATGTATATTAGTCAGCATTCCGATTTTATCCTTTCACCTTTAATCAAGATATTAAAGGATGGAATTGCAGCGAGTAGGGCCATCGGAGATGTTTTCGATTCCTATCCCATGGGTGAATATTTGATGCAATCTTTGTTTTTGAAAATGACAGGTGCTCAAGAACAAAAGATGAAATGTATCTGCTGGGAACTGGCTACGCATGACTATGATTATAGGTATGATTTCCTCAACAGGAAAAAGTATGGTGAATGTTCAACCTATAGCAGTAAAAATGGGATATTCAATGATTTGATAGAGATAATACAAAAGATACAGCCGTCTTTTGAACCCTCTACATTAATAGATGAAGCATTCCTGAATAAGATACAGGATGATATTGAGAAATTGTATTCAACTTCAAACTTATGTATCTGGCAGAACAGGGAATATCTCTTTTTCAAGTCAAAGTTTAGAACAGTCTTAAATTTTAGACAAATTGATTATCCTGTTGGACCAGTTAAGTCCTACAATTTATTTAAATCAGCATTGAGTAAAAGGTATGAAGAGGTGGTCTATAGACATCGAAACCGTTGTGCGCATAATACGCTATCCTATCAAGTAAACAAGCCTGATTTCAGTGTTCTTGCCTCTACGGATTTCTCCTATCATAGTTATTTCTTTAGATTTGCTTTGATAGTGCTGATAGATGAGATATTCATGGTATTATTTAGAAGATATGTTAGTTTGCAGAATTGATTCTCGAAAGATGGCAATGGTGCTGGATGATTCAAAGCGAGTAAATGGTAAGCTGAATCAGCTGAAGGATCATTTGATAGAGTTCTTTCATTTGCTAGAGGTTGAGGATGATACTATTTGGGAGGATGATAGAAACGAGTTTTTAAAATCAATAGAAATAGAAAAAGTAAATGTCAAATCAAACATCAGATAACAATAAAAGAATAGCGAAGAATACCTTGCTTCTTTACTTCCGTATGCTTTTCATGATGGTTATCGGCTTATATACCAGCCGTGTCATTTTGGATAAGCTGGGAGAAGTAGATTTTGGTATATATAATGTAGTCGGTGGATTTGTTACCATGTTTTCCATTATTAGTGGTGCCATGACTTCCGCAACTCAGAGGTTTTTATCTTTTGAGATAGGAAAAGGAAAAGAGGGGAATGTTAAGGGGATATTCAGTACAATGATTTACATTCATCTCTTTCTGGCATTGTTAGTCCTTATCGTGGGTGAAATTGTAGGGGTGTGGTTCCTTAATACACATATGAATTTTCCTGCAGATAGATATGGGGCAGCTAACTGGGTATTTCAACTTTCATTGCTGGTCTTTATATTGAATGTCATTAATGTACCATATAATGGAGCATTGATAGCTTATGAAAAAATGTCAGCATTTGCCTATTTCAGTATCTTTGATGCTGTGTTCAAATTGGCAATCTGTTACGTCATTACTTTAACACCATTTGATAAACTGGTGGTTTATGCAGTATTGATGGCATTCATTCAAATACTGTTGCTGTTGATGTATTTTGCCTATTGTAGGCTAAAATTTTCTGAGTGTAGGTTTACTGGAAAATATAATAAAGAGTACGGAAAGAATGTAGGCTCTTTTGTTGGTTGGAATTTGATTGGATCACTTTCAGGTATTGCAAAAGAGCAAGGTGTTAATGTCGTACTGAATATGTTTTTTGGTCCTGCTGTTAATGCTGCACGTGGTGTTGCTTATCAGGTGTTGAGTAAACTGAATGGATTTGTTTCTAATTTCCAAATGGCTCTTAATCCTCAAATTATTAAAAACTATGCTTCTGGGGAAAAAGAGAATATGTTTAAATTGGTTTTTAGAGGAGCAAAGCTATCCTATCTGTTGTTGCTAACGCTTTCGTTACCTGTTGTATTAGAAGCCCCTTTGATATTAAGTGTATGGTTAAAAGAAGTACCTGACTATACTGTGGTATTTTTGCAGATTGTGATTTTTACCGCATTGTTGAATACTTTGTCAAATCCATTAATAATTTCCATGCATGCTTCTGGTAAAGTTAGAGACTATCAAATTGTAGTAGGAGGCTTATCGTTGTTGACATTACCTATAGTATATGTTGTTTTAAAGATAGGGGCAGAACCTTATTGGGCAATGATAGTTGCTTTTATAGTAGAGTTAGCTTGCCATTTTGCTAGATTATATATGTTGGTAAGAAGTATACAATTTCCTATGGTTAGATTTTTGAAGGATGTAACTTTGCGTGTTTATCTCATAACGGCTTTGTCTGTTTTACTGCCATTAATAGCATATAATCTGATTGACATTGTGTTATTCCGTTTCTTGACTGTATGTATTCTTTCTGTCATTTCAACTCTTGGATTGGGATACTATCTAGGTTTTAATAAGGCTGATAGGATGACAATCCGGACAAAGGTTGTGAATATTGTAAAAAATAAAAGATTAAAGCGATGAATAAAAATATATCTAGTGTCCACGATTGTTATGGTTGCGGTGTTTGCGCTACAGCGTGTGGACGAAAGATAATTGAGATTGGTCTAAATGCGGAAGGCTTCTATGAGCCTCATATCACTGACCCAAACAAATGTACTAATTGTGGTATTTGTACAGAAGTATGTGCCTATCTCCATGAAGATTTGTCATTGCAGAACCAGGAAATCCATCCTTATGCAGCATGGAGTAAAGATCATTTAGTAAGAAGAAAATGTTCCTCAGGTGGTGCTGGTTTTGAAATAGGAAAATATCTCCTTGGACAAGGTTATAAGGTTTGCGGTGTACGTTACAATGCCGATAAGAACAGAGCTG
>ERZ773178.3899-NODE-3899-length-11860-cov-19.579839_pt1 | contig 11860 bp, 4 predicted proteins | sample MGYA00580533_ERZ773178 | MGnify/ENA primary metagenome ERZ773178 (study PRJEB29015, sample SAMEA2737859) | human gut metagenome | biome: human gut; feature: human-associated habitat; material: faeces | place: China | collected 2012 ...
CAGGCGCCCGCGCCGCCGGCCCAGCCGGAGGCCACCCCCGCCGCTGCGTTCCGCGCCGTGTACGACAGCTTTTTCACCGAGGTATCGCCGCCGCGGCCGGAGAATCCCGCCGTGCTGTTCGACCGCGCGGCGGAGCAGATCTGCGCAGGGTGTCTATTGCAGCGGGATTGCTGGCAGGCACACTACAACGACACCTACAATGCCTTCAACGACGCCTGCCCCCGCCTGCTGCGCCGCGGCAGCGCCTGCGCAGAGGACTTCCCCCTGCATTTTGCCAGCCGCTGCCTGCACTTCCCCCAGCTGCTGGAGGCGCTGAACGACCAGCTGCACCAGTTCCTGCTGCGCCGCGCCCACCGGCTCCAGCTGGAGGAGGCGTATCAGATGGCGCGGCAGCAGTACGCCCAGATGTCGGAGGTGCTGTCCCCCGGTATGCCGGTGTCGGCGCCGCCCCGCTTTACCTGCCGCACCGCCATCGCCCTGCGGCCCAAGGAAGGCGAGACACTGTGCGGCGATCAGGCGGCGTCCTTCGAGGCGGGCGGCGCGGCGTGCCTGCTGCTGTCCGATGGCATGGGCAGCGGCGAGGCTGCCCACCGCGAGGCCGCCATGACCGTGCGGTTACTGAAGCAGTTTTTACAGGCGGGCGTGGAGCCGCTGCCGGCCCTGAAAACACTGAACACGGCGCTGCTGCTGCGCTGCCGCGAGGGCGCGGGCTTCACCACCATCGACCTGCTGCGGCTGGACCGCAGCACCGGTGAGGCCGCGCTCTATAAATACGGCGCGGCGCCGTCGTATCTGAAAAAGCTGGGCCGCGTCACGCGGTACGGCGGCGCGGCGCTTCCTGCGGGGCTGGAGGGGGTGGACCGCCAGCCCGATGTCATCCGCTTCGTCCTGCCGCCGGACGGCTGGCTGGTGATGGTCTCCGACGGCGTGGTCGGCGGCGACGGGGACGAGTGGCTTCAGGATCTGCTGGCCGGTTGGGGCGGCGGCACTCCCGACGCCCTGGCCCGCCGCATCCTCACCGTGTCCGCCGATCACGGCGGGCGGTCCGACGACTGCGCCGTGCTGGTGCTGCACCGGCTGCGGGGCGAAGAAAATGGCCCCGCGCAGGTATAATCCGCCGCCGCGCCGTCCATACTACTACCGTCGCCCGATGCGATAGGGCGGCGCAGTAAACGGACAGCAAGGAGGGCATATGCTTGGTTAAAGGTATTTCCCGCCGCGTCATCGTGGTGGATTCTCCGGACCCCCAGATCTTCGAACAGGCCATTTTCATTCTGCGCACCGATGGCGGCGGCGTCAGCTCACAGCAGCTGGTGGATCAGGCCGTCCGCATCGCCAAGAACTATGCCCGCTGTCAGGGTCTGCCGCGCCGGCGCGTCCGCGTCCCCGGTTGGCTGTGGGCCGCCATCGGCGCGGCGGCCATCGGACTGACGTGGCTGCTGTGTACCCTGTTCTGATCTTCCCATGTTTTCAGCGGGCAGCGCCCGTTTGAAATTAGTTTTCCATCATTTTTCTCCTCACTTGGAGCGGACGTGACCCGTCCGCTTCCTTTTTTTGCGCAAAAAAACCGCAGGAGGGCTTACCCTCCTGCGGTTTCGTGTCTCAGTGCTTCTTTTTCCGCGTCACGACGATGCCGATGATCGCCGCCACGGCGATGACGCCCAGCAGCACCCACAGCCATGTGAGCCCCGCGCTCTGCTGAGGAACGGCGGCACTGTCCTGTGCGCCGGTCTGGCTGTCGGCAGAGTCCGGCAGGTCGTCCACGGAGACGGTGCCCTCGTCGATGCCGGTGTCTTCTGCGCCGCCGGTGCCGCCCGTGGTACCGGTGGTGTCGCCGGCAGTGCCGGAGTTGTCCACGTCCACGGTGCCCGTGTCGGCGCCGGTGGTGGCGCCGGAGCCGCCGTTGTTGGGTTTGTTGTCGGCGGGCTTATTGTCATCGGGCTTGCTGTCGTCCGGCTTGCTGTCATCGGGCTTGCTGTCGCCCGGCGTGTTGCCGCCGTTGACGTTGCTGTTGTAGTTCACCGTGATGCCGGAGGCGAAGGCCCCCTCCTCCACGGCGGTGATGGTGTCCGGCAGGTCCACCGTTTTCACGTTGTCATTGCCCGTGAACGCGCCCTTGGCGATGGTGTTCACAGGGATACCGGCGATGCTGGCCGGTACGGTGACTGCGGCGTCCTTACCGAAATAGCCGGTGATGGTGATGGACTCGTCCGCGATGGTGTAGTGCAGCGCACCCTCGGTGTAGACGGTGGCAGCCAGCGCTGTGGCCGTCATGGTCAGCGCCATGAGCAGCGACAGCAGCACGGGGATGAGTTTTTTCATAAGTCGCTCCTTTGCTTTGCGCACAGGGGCATAGTCCGCGCGGACTATGCCCCTGTTTTGGGTTAGGGTCGGAGATGGGTACGCGATTTAGTCATCGCCGTTACCATAGCCAGAATCAATTTCGCTGCCGCCCGGGATGGACGTCGTGATGATGTCCTCACCGGTGGTGAGAATGACCTGCATCTCCGGAGCTTCATACTGCTTTTTATCCACTGATTTTCCTCCTTTACTTGGTCAGGCTGTCGTAACTGCCGGACGCGATCGTATCCGTGTAGATGTACAGAAGCTTGCCTGCATCGCTCTCAAGGACCATGTAACCGCGGCCGTAGAACGTCCGATCATTGTATTTGGTGATGATGTCATAGCGCGTCACACCGTTCAGATCCAGGTTGTTGCCGATATAGGCCTTTACGCCGTCCGGCAGCTTGCCGTTGCTATCGAACTGCATGTACGCCGCTGCACCATCTTCACCGCAGACAGCATCTCTGCTCCACAGGATACCCTGCTTCACGACCTTGTAGCCATTGGGCACGGCACGCGTCGCCATGAAGGTGACGACATAGGACTCATTCGCCGTGGTAGCGCTGACCTCACTCATTGTGATGACAGGCTTGGCCTCGGCGGCCTGGTCATAGACAGCCTTCACGGTCATGTCACCGCTGGGGGCCAGCTTCAGCGTCTTGGTATAGCCCAGAATGCTGCCGTCTTTGTCCGTCCAGTAGGAGAAGGTCTTGCCCTCGATGTCCTTGGCCGTCACGTTGATAGCCTTACCGACCACCGTGTTCACGACCACATTGCCGACACCCTCGGGATAGACCACCGTCACCTTGCAGGCGATGCTGGGATTCGTATAGAGTGCGCGCACCTGAATGATGCCGCTGTTGTTGGCCATGGCCGCGCGGATCTCAGCTTCCGTCATGGACCAGCCAGTGAAGGTGCAGCCCATCTTGATGGGAGGCACGGGGAACTGGATGGTATCGTTGGTGGTGTATGCCTTGGAGCTGATGATCTGGTCGCTGTGGGAGATGAACACCACGGTGGCCTGATTCTGACGCGCCTTGCCGTACACAGCCTTCAGGGTCGTCTCGCTGCCCATGATGAAGGTGTAGCTCTTATCGGTGGAGACCACCTTGTTGGATGCGTTGACCCAGTACAGGAAGTTCTCCGTGCCGGTGAAGTTCACCGTCACAGATGTGCCGATGGCGAACTGCTCGTACAGGTAGGAATCCTGCACCGCGCCGCCGTTGACCGTAAACTCGGAAGCCGTGACATTCAGCCAGAACTTGCCGCCGCTGATGGGCTCATAGACCGCGATCATGGTCCAGTCATCGGTGGGCTTGACCTCGCAGGTCAGGTCAGTGCTGTACGGCGTGCCGGTGTACTCGTTGACGAACCAGCCCACGAACTTGTAGCCGCTGATGGCGGACGCCGTGACCTTGGTGCCAACCGCGTAGGTGATGTCGCTGCCGCCGCCGGCCACATTGGCCACGGGGCTGTCGCTGCCGGTGGTGCGGGACGTCACCATGACGGTGAACTTGCCGATCTCCACGCCGTAGCGACCCTCACTGTTGGCAGTCGTCACAGGCGTGAAGCCAGGAGCGCAATACTCCTTCTTGACGATGCTGCTGAACTCGCCGCCGGAGATGTTGACATCCTTGGCGGTCACGTCGCGGACCAGAACAGCGTCCGTATCCTTGGCGCCCAGCACCGTGCCGCCGGTAATGTCCAGGCCCACCAGGTTGGTCTGGCTCTTGTCGTTACCGATCTCACGGATAGCGGTGGAATACTTACTCTCCACCACAGCGTTTCCGGAAATGTTGATCTGAACCTGACCGGCGTAGCCGATGTAGGAGTCGATCATGATGGCAGAGCCGTCATAGCTGATACCGTTGGTCTGGGAATGCTCATCGCCGATGACATTGTCTTTGGCAACGCCGCGGACCGTACCGCCGGAGATGTTCAGCGTACCGGACTTGATGCCGATACCGCAGTAGCCCTCCACCAGGCCGCCGGTGATGTTGACCTCGCAGGGCTGGGGCAGGTAGATAGCAAGCGTCTCGGACTTGACAACTGCACCCTCAAACACGTTGACGTGGGACACGCCTCTGTCAGTGCCGTTGCCCTGGATGGCGGGTGTCTTGGCGCTCTGCACCGTGCCGTAAATATTCAGTTCGGGAGCATAGGTCTTGCCGTTGTCATCCTGACCCTTGATGAACACCGCAGGAGAATGACCCTTTTCGCTGTCCGCAACGATGGTGGAATCCTTGTCGATAGTCACGCTGCCGTTGTAGTTCACACTCAGCAGAGAACTGCTGGCCGCCTTGCCGGTGATGTCCACATCCGCCAGTGTCAACTTGCCGTAGGCATAGTTCGTCTTGCCGTCGGGAACATCAATGGTACCGTTCTGGATGGTCACTTCGCCGTAGGTGACAAAGCTACCGGTCACGGTCATCTTGTTCAGGTCGATGGTGATATTCGCGTTGACCTCGATGCTGCTCTCGGCGACATCCGCCAGCAGTCTCACGGTCTGGCCGTCCTCAGCCGCCGCAACGGCCTCGGCCAGAGTGCTGTACGCCTTGACGGAATTGCCGTCCTTGTCCAGAATCTGGGCGGTCATACCGTCAACAGCCGTGAAGGAGCCGTTCTCGTTCTTGGTGATACCAACGCCGGGAGCCGCGAAGCTGGAAGTCTTGCCGTCCACCTTCTGCTCGGGGGAGACGTTGGGGTCGAAGCCGACGAACGTACCGCCGCTGATGGCGACATTCGCACTGCCGTCCACATACGCCTTATCGATGCAGTTGATCAGATACTTGCTGCTGCCTTCCCACTTCTGGTGCAGGTCGAAGGTGCCGCCCTTGACAGACAGGGTACCCTCCTGCACCTGAACCACGCTGACGTTGCCATAGAAGGTGCCGTTTTCGATGGTCAGGTCGCCCTTCACCACGTTGATGGTGTAGCAGTCGTTCTCCTTGGCATCTATGGTGCCGTTGCCGGTGATGGTCACCTTGGCGCCATTCGTGATGGACAGGATGGCGTTGGCCTTATCGCCCCAGATGTCCTTCGTGTTACGGATGGTCTTGCCGTTCAGGTCCAGCGTGATGCTCTTGTTGATGGTCAGCTGGGTGTTCTGCTCGACATCCGCCAGCAGTCTCACGGTCTGGCCGTCCTGAGCCGCCGCAACAGCGTCGGCCAGAGTGCTGTACGCCTTGATCTTGGATTCGCCGCTGGCCTTATCCGCCACAATGACGGCAGGAATCAGGTCATCCACGTCCGCATCCGCCTGGCTTCTCGCCGGATAGATGAGGTCGCCTCTGTTGTAGTGCACACCGCCGTTCGACAGCGTGATGGACACCGTCTCAGGATGCTCCATGTAGTTGCCGTCCACCTTCAGCGTGCTGTCGGTGCCGACCCACCAGATGCCCATGCTGGCGTCACCGCTCACGGTGCCGTGCAGCTGGTTATCCGTGACCGTCAGCTTGATGTTCTGGCCCTCGCAGTCAAATCCGCTACCATAAGCCATCTCAATGTGGATATGGCGCACCTGCGTGCCGTCAGCCTTAGCCTTGAACACGTTGCTGCTGACGTTGACCTCCGCACCTTCCATCGGCGTGACCTGGATCGCCTCGTACTCGATGCTGTCAAAGGTGCAACCGGTGATGGTCAGCTTGCCCTTGACCTGGGAGAAGTAGAATGCGGAAAGCTTATTGCCGTTGGCAATGTCCTTGAAGTTCACGTTTTTGATGGTCACATCCGCGGCGGCATTACCGGGCATGTTCACAGAGATGCTGGAATTGCCGGAAATGGTGTGGCCGCCGCCATCCAACGTGATGTTCTTGCTGATGGTGAGGCTGCCGCAGTCTGCCACGTCTGCCAGCAGAGTAACGGTCCTGCCCTTTGCAGCCAGACGGATCGCATCGGCCAGGGTCTCATACTTGGTGCTGCCGACCTTGGCAACATACTGACCTACCTTGACGCCGTAGGTGCCGTCCGCGTTCTTGGTGGGGATGAAGCCGTCAGCGCAATAGGCATCGGAAATACTCTTGTTAAACGTACCGCCGGAAACCTCGAAGTTGTCAGAGTTGGCCTTGCCGACACCGCGGAAAATGCTCTCCACAGATAACTTGTTGGTGAAGCTGCCGCCGGTAACCCGCGTGATAGCGGTATAGCCCTCCACAACACCAGTCAGGATGACCTGCGGGTGGTTCCACCGTCCTGTGGTGGTCAAGTTCTGGATAAACTCGCCGCCGCTGATGGTGGTATCACCGTACGCAAAGATAACTCCTGTGTATCCATTCGTCGCATATTCCAGCGTGAACGTACCGCCGCTGATATTCAGCACAGAGCCTTCCTCGCTCTTGACCACGTTCAGACCGCCGGTGTAGGTACCGCTGGTGATGGTCAGGGTGCCGTAGTTGTCGATCATGGAGGAGCCGGTGTTGCCCGCCGTGGCGGTGACATCCGTCAGCGTCAGGTTGGCATCCTTCTTGGCCTCGATGTTGTAGTAGCCGGTGCCGCCCACAACACTACCGTTCTTCACGGTGACGGTGCCGCCGGTCACGGAGATCGTGGCCTTGCCGGCGTTGGTGTTGGTCAGGGTCTTGCCGCCCAGATCAAGGGTGATGCTCTTGCTGATGACCACGTCCTCAGCGGCATCCGCCAGCAGGGTCACGGTCTGGCCGTCCTCAGCCGCCGCAACGGCCTCGGTCAGGGACTCGTAGCCCTGGCTGCCGATCTCGGCAACATACTTGCCTTCCTTCACGCTGTAGGTGCCGTCCGCGTTCTGGGTGGGGATGTAGCCCTCAGCGCACAGGGACTCGTCCACCGCGCTGGAGAACGTACCGCCGGAGACGGAAACCTTGTCGTTCTGCGTGAAATCGCTCGGGGTCAGGTCCTTCCAGTTGTAGGCCTTGACCGCGGCGTTGCCGTCCTTGGCCGTGAACTTACCGCCCTCGACCTCGATCTTGGACAGGCCCTTGTAGCCGGTGCGGTTCACGATGGAGATGGCCGCGCCGTCCTCGATGGCGCCGTCGTTGATGGTCTTGGGAATGCCGTCACCGGAGACGGTGATGGCCGTGCCAGCGCCGCTGATGTTCAGGCTGCCGGCGCAGACCTGCACGCCCATGGTCTTGGCGTTGATGACGCTGTTGTCGATGGTCAGCGTGCCGGAGCTGGGGAAGTAGATGCCGAAGCCGTTGGGCACGTTCAGCGTGCTGTTCCTCAGCGTCACGGTATCGTTGGTGTTGTTGCCGTTGGTCTCGATACCGCTGTGGGCGGTGGTCGTCATCTCGACGCCATCGAACTCCAGACTGGAATTGTCATACTTGATGGTGCCGCCCATGGCGGAGGGGATCAGACCCACCAGCTGGCTGCTGACCACCTTGCCGTTCTTCACGGTCAGCGTTGCATTGGGGTTGTTGATCTCGAAGGCCGCGCTGTTTGCATCCGTGCCGGTGCAGGTCCAGGTGTGGCCGTTCAGATCCACCGTGCGGGCAATGGTGCCGGAGTTAAACGTTGAACCGGTGGTATAATCGCGCAGCATGACGATAGCCTCGCCGCTGGCCGTCTGCGCCTTGAACGCCTCGTCCATGGTGTAGTAGGAGGTGTCGCCGACCTTGGCCAGATAGGCTTTCGCCACACCGAAAGTGCCGTCGTCGTTCTTGTTAATGGCGGAATCCTCCACCACGTACTTGGTGGGGTCGCTGGAGAACGTACCGCCGGTGACAGCGATAGTCGCCTTGGTGGCGTCGTCGATGCTGGTCAGCTCATTGGTGCTGGGATCGTAGCTGCGGGTATCCAGCGCACCGTTGACAGTGCCGCCGGTGATGCTGACCTTGGCCACCTTGCCCTCGGCGCTACCGTAGTTCACAGAGAGCACGTTACCGTTGACGGTGCCGCCGCTGATCGTCAGATCGCTGTTGTGACCGCCGCTGTACGTCCAGGCTGCAACTGTGCCGTTGACCGTGCCGCCCTTGATCTCAGCGAACTTCCAGTTCTCCACCGCATAGCTGTTTTTGGAATTCAGCGTACCGTCTTCTTTCAGGTAGAACGTACCGCGATCGACCTTGATCACGATGAAGTTATCCTGGGTAAACGTGCCGCCACTGATGGTCAGACCGGGGTACTTGGCGACGCTGTCATCGCCCACGCGCACCAGGGACGCGCCCTTCACTCCAACAACGCCGCTGTTGTTCGTAACGCTGCCGCTCTCGAAGAAAAGCCAGCCGTCCTGAATGTCAATGACATAGTGGGAGCTGACGCCGGAGTTCTCCGCGGTATCCTCACGCATGATGGTACCGGTCTTCGCCGCGCTGCTGTCCTTGACGGTGACGCGGGCCATAACGGTCAGCGCGGGCTTGCCCTTCTCGGTGCCGCCGTTGAGGGTGTGACCGCTCAGGTCGAGGGTCAGCCCATATGTTTCTATGGTGACATTCTCGCGGGTGTCCGCCAGCAGGGTCACGGTCGCATTCTGAGCGGCCGCATCGATAGCCGCCTGCAGGGAGTCGTACTTGACGCCGTTGACCTCTGCCACGGAGGTGGTCGTCTCGCTGGGCATCAGCTGCGTTACGCTGGTGGTCAGCTTATCGCCAGCCGCGACATTCTTCGTGCCCTGCTTGCTCGCGTCTGTCGTGCCGTTGCTGCCGTAGTAGCCCGGCTGCTGCGCCTGCACAGTGGCCTCGGTGCTCTCCACAGTCAGCGCCACATCGTTGGACTTCTGGCCCTCGCGGCCATCGCCCAGCAGGATGTCGCCGTTGCTGCCCACCGTGCCGGTGAAGGTGCAGGTGGCCACGGTGGTGGTCATCGTGCCGCTGCCGCTGTTGACAAAGCGCACGGGCGCAGCGAACTGCTCCCAATCACCATTGTCGCCGCAGTTGGTGAACGTGCTGTTCTGGACGGCAACAGTCTGCGTACCGTTTGCCTTGTGGTTGAAGTTCACCGGCACCTGTGCCCCCGTGAAGGAGCAATTGTCGATGACCACTGCACCGTCCGCATTGGAGTAGACGGAAGTAGCCTTTGTGCCAAAGTCGCAGCCGGTCAGCGTGATGTCGTTCACGCCGGTGGTTCCGCTGATATACACGCGCTGGACGGTGATACCGTCGGTGCTGTCGCAGTCGGTCAGGTCCACAGTCACCTTATGACTGGTGTGGCGCTCACCCCACACGCCCAGATTGTCCAGCTCATAGGCCGTGATGGTGATATCCTTCTCCAGATAAGCACCGCCGGACGTGACCTGCTTGCCGGTATCGCGGCTGAACGTGTAGGTGTCGACCTCCAGGTCGCACTCGCCGCTGGAAATATAGGCATTGTTGCCATAGATGGTGATATCATCCGCCACGTGGCCGTGGGTCAGCTTGCCTACATCCTCGCCGGGACGGCACACGATGGTGATGCCGCCGGCATTGGCCATATAGGCCGCGGTCAGGGCATCCGCCAGCGTGGCAGCATAGCCGCTCTCAGAACCGGCAGCCCAGTATACAGGGGTAGCCGCTTCCCAAACGGATTCGTCCAGCAGCTCCAGGGTGTAGCTGCTGCTGCTCAGTGCCGCGATGGCAGCCTCCAGCGTGGCGTACTCGGTGTCGCCCACCTTGGCCACATTGGCGGCAGCGGGCAGCACCGCATCCCCATCATCCTGCGGGTCTGCGGAATCGTTTCCGTTCACAGAATCGGTAGGATCAGCGCCGCCCTCAGTACCGGTGGTATCATCCGCCGTGCCGCTGCCGCTGCTGCCTTCGACCTGCTGGTCGCCGGTGCCATCGCTGTCCTTGCTGTCTCCGACCTGCAAGCCGCCGGTGTTACCGCTGCTGTTGCTGTCGTCGGACACGTCCGTTCCGTTTTCGGAGACGATCGCGCCCTGGGTTTCGACGCCGTCCGCCATCGCAGCGTACGCCGCCGTCGGCAGCAGAGACAGCATCATTACCAGCGAAAGCAGTAATGACGCTGCTCTTTTGCCCATTCTTGTTTTGTTCATGTTCCCCCATCCTTTCATGTGATTTTTTGGTCTGTCTGCGGAATCATGCTGTGCGCTGTCCGCACCGTGCCCGCGGCACTGCACCGACGGGTCCGCACCCCCTGCGGATCAGTGGCAGGCTCCGCCGCGCGGAACGCCGTCCCATGCGGAAAAGCCATCGTTTCAACTGGGTTGAAACGGGAAAAGGGTACCCTTTTCTGCCGGTATCTCCCTCCAATGCAGGCGCCCCTTGCACCTGCGCGGGCTGGAAAATCGTCCCATTGCGGGGTGATTTCCCTTTTCTGGATATACACGGGATAGCATAGCACCATTTCGACAAACAATCAACTTTATTTCCGCACAAAATTCTTCGTTTTTTTCTATTTAATATCGACAAAACCCGGAGCATCGTGTGTCAAAGGCCGTCTCTCCGCACAATTCCGGCGTTTTCCCGCCGCCTGTGGCCGGCTGCGCGGGCATCTGCCGCAAAAGCGGAGCCACCGGCGAAAAAAAAGAAGCCATGACAACGTCATGGCTTCTTTTGGCAGGGGCAGAAAGGCTCGAACTCTCGACACGCGGTTTTGGAGACCGCTGCTCTACCAACTGAGCTATACCCCTATGTGGTGGGCCTTCGGGGACTCGAACCCGGGACCGGACGGTTATGAGCCGTCTGCTCTAACCAACTGAGCTAAAGGCCCTTAATTTGGTGCGGGTAGTGGGATTCGAACCCACACGCCGGTTGGCAAAGGAACCTAAATCCTTCGAGTCTACCAGTTCCACCATGCCCGCATATAAATAAGACCATATCATTGCCCCCATGAAAGCATCACCGGCAGCATTTGTATCTACCACTTTTACCGCATAAGTCGGGATCCAGCCTCGACCTCCAGCATAGTAATAATAGCAACCACGAGCTCCGCGTGTGACAACGACTAGTCGCACGCCTTTTTCCGCCAGCTTTTCGCATCCTTCTTCAATATCCTGTGCATCAGTTAAAAGCTCAATTTCTTCTTGTGAAAACTTGAGAATATCCATACGACACAGAACTGGAAGCATCTTTTCCTGCGCGTACTCCTTATCATACAGGCACGGACGCCAATTAATATCACAGCTGATGAGTTTATTCTGTTTACGTGCGTATTCCACTGCTTGCTGCACAGCTTTGAGTGGTTCTGGTCGGCTCATATATGCGCCTGAAATATGCAAAATGCGGCAACGGTCAATTAAATCATACCGAATATCCCTAATGCTATATGTATAAAGCGCAGATTCGTTTTGAACCGAAAAGAAACTTCGTTCCCCCTGTTCGTCGATGTCGAGCATTGCGGTGTGGGTTGGATACTGGTTAGACCTGATTAGTCCTTGTGTTGAAATACCTTTGGCCGCTAAAACCTGCGCAAGAAAGTCTCCAAACGGCTCACATCCCACAAGTCCGTTTAGTGCTGTTTTGGAGCCGAGTAGTGTCGCTTGCGTCAATACGTTGGCAGGAGCACCGCCCGGCTGACGTTCGTATAGGGTATTACCATTTGCCGCCTTCCCCGCAGGTGTAAAGTCAATTACAGCCTCTCCAATTGCGAGAATGTCAAGCAATTC